>WBZR01000703.1_pt1 | contig 49435 bp, 31 predicted proteins | sample 5204231 | NCBI WGS metagenome assembly WBZR01 (sample SAMN12412403, study PRJNA552823) | activated sludge metagenome | isolation source: activated sludge from anammox sidestream of wastewater treatment plant... | place: USA: Virginia | collected 2017-08 | reverse complement strand
AGGCTCGATGAGCTGCAGGTCGAGGCAGCGTGATCAACGGCCTGGGCACTCTCACAATTCGGCCCTGTCCGTCTCCAGTCGATAGGCGTGGCAAGACACGCACCCGGGCACATCAACTATGCCAGGGTGCGGATTCACTCGACTGGAGCCGCTCCGTGGTTCCATTTGGTAGAAGGTTGGTGGGTCATTTGGTCACCATCAGAGCGGCGCTGGTACAAGTTGTATGATGAGCGATTCGTAGCCGGACCGTCTGGACAAACACAAGAGATGTACTTCTGCCATCTCCCATGTGGAGCATATGTGAGGGGCTATGAGTGGGTGGTGTTGAGCAGTCCAATCGACGACCCAGACTTTTCGCATGTTTCAGCTGACGTTATGGAAACGGCGTGCTTCGACTGCCGAACACCCACACCAACGCCTGAGTTCCCCCACCCGGATCCATCCACAACGCCGCCCACGGCGTGCATGTGGCACGCGTTCGTGCCGTGGGCGCGGCGAGAGTGACGGATGTGCCGGCGACTGTGTGGAAGGGCTGGTCCGAGGGATGGGCTGCTTGTTGCGGGTCCGCGACGCACCTGGGCGCGCATTCGTTCGGATACATGGCGACCGCGGCAGCGCTCCATGGGACGTGAGGTGCGCCTGCCGTCGCCGTCGGGGCGACGCTCCCGGCAGTCGGCGTTGCACCGGCAGGCGCGACCACCGGGCTCGCGGTACGACCGCCGACCGATTCGCCATCCCCACCCCCGCCTCCTATACTTTGCCGACGCCCGACGCCCGACGCGCCGCCGCTCCAGGAGCCCCTCATGCCCCCGGTCCACCGCCATCTCCGGATCGCCGCCCCGCTGACCGCAGCGCTCGTGGCCATCGCCTGCGGCGCCCCCGAGCCGGCGGCATCCACCGGCGAGCTGGCCGCCGTCGGGGCGCCCGTGACCGCCGCCGTCGAGCCGGCCGCGCCGGCCACGGGCACGCCGCGGCCGACCGCGACCCGCCCCGCGGCCCCGACCCCGACCGTGGCGCCCGCCGCGCTGCCGACGGCGACCCCCCCGCCCGCGCTCGCCATCCACTTCACCGTCGACCACCCCGCCATCGCGCGCGGGGCGTGCACCACCTTGCGCTGGCACGTCGTGGGGGGGCTCATCGTCGCCCTCGACGGTGCCGACGTGCCCGACAGCGGCACGCGCGAGGTCTGCCCCGCCGAGTCGGCCACCTATGCCCTCCTCGTCACCCCATTCAACGGCTATGACGAGCAGCGCGCCGTGAGCGTCGTCGTCAACCCGGCCGACGACACGGGCCAGACCGGCGCCGCCGGCGACGAATCGGACGACGACAAGCCCGCCGCGCCGCCCCCCCCGCCGCCGCCGACGGCCACGCCATGCGACATCAACTGCGAGGTGACGCCCGAGCCCGAGGACCCGCTGCCCGAGCTGCCGACCGCCGCGCCGGCCGCACCCGAGCCGACCGACGAGCCCGCGCCGCCGGCACCCGAACCGACCGACGAACCGGCCCCGCCGCCCGAGCCGACCGAGCCACCCGCCCCCGCGCCGGCACCGGCACCGTAACGCGGCCCGCGTGGCCGCCGGCGTGCCCGAGTCGCCCATGCCGGCTCGCGCGTGCCGGCCGCCGCACCGCCGCCACGACCTCCAGGAGACACGCCCATGCTGATCCAACGCGTCGACAGCGTCCTGATCTTCGCCACCGACGTCGCCCGCAGCGTGGCGTGGTACCGCGACGTGCTCGGGCTGCCCGTGCGCATGCACCACGGCGACTTCGCCGTGCTCGACGCCGGCGGCGTCACGCTCGCGCTGCACGGCGGCCTCGACGCTCCGCCGGACCCGCGCGCCGCCCAGACCATGCCCGTCCTCGGCGTGGCCGACTATGCCGCCGCCAAGGCCCAGCTCGAGGCGCGCGGGTGCACGTTCACCTTCGAGAACCAGACCCCCGGCGCCGTCTTCGGCACGTTCAGCGACCCCGACGGCAACCCGCTGCAGATCATCCAGCGCCGCAGCGCCTAGGCCGACGCCCGCTGCCCGCCCCGGGTCATCCGGACCGGTCCAGGGGACTTGACCCCCCGGGGGGCCGATGGTACAGTGCTGGCTTGGATATGGGTCAGATGATGCCGCGCGTTGACGCCAACACGATGGGGTTGTCGATGCTGGAAGCCTTGCGTGCGCGAGAGGCGGCCGGCCGCCCGATCGGCGTCGCGCTGGTCGGCGCCGGCGCCATGGGCATCGGCATCGCGTGGCAGGTGGGACGCACCCCCGGCATGCGTCTGGTGTCGATCACCGACCTCGACCTCGACCATGCCCGCCAGGCCGCCGACGCCCACGGCGGCCCGTCCGCGGTCGTCGGCCCCGGCGACGCGCTCCCGCCGCGCGGGACCACCCTCCTCACCCGGAGCCCGTTCTTCCTCCTCGACCGACCCGAGCTCGGCATCGACGTCCTCGTCGAGGCCACGAACACCAACGGCTTCGCCGGCGAGGTGTGCCTCCGGGCGATCGAGCATGGCATCGACGTCGTGCTGATGAACGCCGAGGTCGACCTGACGCTCGGCCCGCTGCTCGGCCACGAGGCCGCCGCGCGCGGCGTGGTGGTCACCAGCGACGCCGGCGACCAGCACGGCGTGCTGATGCGGATGATCGACGAGATCGAGATGTGGGCGTTCCGCGTCGTCATGGCCGGCAACATCAAGGGCTTCCTCGACCGCTACGCCACCGCCGAGAGCATCGCCGAGGAAGCGCGCATCCGCAACCTCAACCCCGTCCAGTGCTGTGCCTACACCGACGGCACCAAGCTCAACGTCGAGATGGCGCTCGTGGCCAACGCGGCCGGCCTCGTGCCGTGGGTGCCCGGCATGGAGGGGCCGCGGGCCGCGCGCGTCGAGGACGTGTTCCAACGGTTCGACTTCGACAAGTACGGGACGACGGGCGTGGTGGACTACATCCTCGGCGCCGAGCCCGGCGGCGGGGTGTTCGTCGTCGGCCATTGCGACGACCCGCTGCAGCGGCAGTACCTGCGCTACTACAAGCTGGGCGACGGCCCGTACTACCTCTTCTACCGCCCGTACCACCTCTGCCACCTCGAGACCACCCGCGCCATCGCCCTGGCCGCGCTGTACCGCAAGCCGGTGATGCGCCCCATCCACGGGCGCGTGGCCGACGTCTACGCCTACGCCAAGCGCGACGTCGCCGCCGGCGAGGCGGTCGAGCACGCCATCGGCGGCGACCACGCCTACGGCCTGATCCAGCGCTGCGACGTGGCCGACGCCGCCGGGATGCTCCCGATCGCGCTCCTCGAGGCCGAGGGCGACCGCTGGGCGCGGTTCGCCCGATCGGTGGCGCGCGACGCACCGATCCGCTACGACGACGTCGTCCTGCCGGACACGTTCCTCTGCCGCCAGTTCCGCCGCCAGGCCGAGGTCCTCGCCGGCCCGCCCGTCCGCGCCTGATCGGTCACCTCGGTGGGGAAGCAACACGCGCTGCCCGGGCCGGATCTCGCGGGAGAGGGCGCCGCGCCCACGTTGGCGACACCGAACGGACGCCCGTCCACCGCCGCCCACGGCACCGGGCGCCCGCACGTCGTCGTCCTCGGCGCCGGGGTGTGCGGCCTGTATGCCGCACGCACCCTCGCCGGCCGCGGTGCGCGCGTGACCGTGCTCGAGAAGGCCGAGATCGTCGGGGGGCTCGCGGGCGGCCGCGAGCGCAACGGCAACCACTACGACTTCGGCGTGCACCAGCTCCACGCGTTCGACGCCGCCATCTTCGAGGACATCCGCGCGCTGATGGGCGACCGGCTGATCCCGACCCAGAAGGCCGCGCTCATCCGGTACGGCGACGGCTACCGACGCTATCCGCTGGAGTTCTTCGACCTCCTGACCGGCATCCCGGCGTGGACGCTGGCGCGGGCCATGGCCGGGCTGGTGGCGCAGCAGGTGGTCAACCGCCTGCGGCCGGGACCGCCGCCGGCCAACGCCGAAGAGGCCCTGATCCAGCTCTACGGGCGGCCCCTCTACGGCTTCTTCTTCCGCGACTTCACGCACCGCTACTGGGGCATCCCCCCGGCCGAGCTCTCGGCCGCGTTCGTCCGCTCGAAGATGCCGCGGCTCAGCGCCGTCGACGTCGTCAAGAAGGCCTTGTCGCGTTTCGGGGTCAAGGACGACGCCGGGACCGCGGTCGAGAGCGCGCTGCGCGACGAGACGCTGTGGTACTCGCGCACCGGCGCCCGCGAGATGCCGATGGCCCTGGCCGATGCCATCGCCGCGCGGGGGGGCGAGGTGCGCTTGAACGCGACGGTCACCGCGGTCGTCGTCGACGCGCAGCGCACCGACGACGGCGCCCGCCGCATCCGTGCCGTGCGGTACGTCGACGGCGACGGTGCCGGCCACGAGATCGCCTGTGACGCGTGCCTGTCGACCATCCCGGTGTCCGCGCTGGTTCGAGCCCTCGGCGACGACGCGCCCGCCGACGTGCGCACCGCCGGCGCGGCGCTCCGGCACAAGGCGGTGGCGGTGTACGGGCTGCTCGTCAAGAAGCCGCGGGTGCTCGACGCCCAGTACGTCTACTACCGCGACCGCATCTTCCACCGGATCGCCGAGCCTTCCAACAGCGGCATGGAGGTCCAGCCGGCAGGCCACACCGTCGTGCTCGTCGAGACGACGTGCGACGTCGGCGACGACCGCTGGAACGGCGGCGACGCCACCCGGCAGCGGATCGTGGCCGACATGCAGGCCGAGGGCCTGCTCGCGCCGGAGGACATCGTGGAGTGGCACCACTTCGCCGACGCCCACGCCTACCCCGTGTTCGACCTCGGCTTTGAGCTGCACCTCGCGCGGATCGAAGCCCATCTGGCCGCCTTCACGAACCTGCGGTCGACGGGGCGGCAGGGCGCGTTCTGCTTCCCCAACATGCACGGTGCGATGCGCATGGGCGCCGACACCGCGGTGTCGATGCTGGCGGCGCTCGATGCCGCCGGCGTTCCCGGGGACGCGCCTGCCGCCGCCGACACGCCGGCCGGCGACGGGTCCCGTGTCCCCTCGCCCGCGGCGCTCGGCGAGCCCGCCGTCGTCCCCCAGCCCGCCGCGCCGGCCGCGCTGCCGTAGCGCGCCCTCCGGCGGCGACCAGACGCCCCTCGGCACCCCGCGCCCTTCCCCATGTGCGGCATCTTCGGCTTTGCAGGCTTCGACGAGCCCGGCGCCCTGGCACGGATGGGCGACGTCATCCGCCACCGCGGCCCCGACGACGACGGCTTCTTCGAGACGGGCGACGTCCACCTCGGCATGCGCCGCCTGAGCATCATCGACATCGCGGGCGGCCGCCAGCCGGTGTCCAACGAGGACGGCTCGGTGGTGGTGGTCTACAACGGCGAGATCTACAACTACGTCGAGCTCCGGGCGCAGCTCGAGGCGCGCGGGCACCGCTTCCACACCGACTCCGACACCGAAATCGTGGTGCATGCCTTCGAGGAGCACGGCCACGACTGCCTGCGCCACTTCCACGGCATGTTCGCCTTCGCGCTCTACGACCGCCGCACGGGCGAGCTGTTCGTCGCCCGCGACCGCGTGGGCATGAAGCCGCTCTACTACTGGCATTCCGGGGGGCGGCTGGCGTTCGCCTCGGAGATCAAGGCCCTCCTGCAGTCGGCGCACGTGCCGCGCCGGTGCCACCCGGCCATGCTCGACAGCTACCTGGCGCTGCGCTACGTGCCGAACCCCGCGTCGCTGTTCGAGGACATCCACGTCCTGCCCGCCGCCCACTGCCTGACGTGGCGCGCCGGCCAGGTGACCCGCCGGCGGTGGTGGGACGTCACGCTCGGGTCCGGTCCGTACGCGCCGGACGCCGAGTACCTCGAGGCGTTCGACACGACGTTCACCGGGTCCGTGCGGCGCCACCTGCGCAGCGACGTGCCCGTCGGCGCCTACCTCAGCGGCGGCATCGACTCCAGCGCCATCGTGGCGCTGATGGCGCGTGAGCTCGGCCGCGTCAAGACGTTCTCGATCGGCTTCAACGCCCCCAACGACGAGACGGCGCAGGCCCGCGACCTGGCCGGGCGCCTGGGGTGCGAGCACACCGAGATCACGTGCCTGCCGGAGCACTTCAGCCTCCTGCCGCGGATGGTCTGGCACCTCGAGCGGCCCATCGGCGACGCCTTGATCCTGGCGTATTACCTGTTGGCGCGCGAGACGTCGCGCCACGTGAAGGTCGTGCTGGCGGGCGAGGGCGCCGACGAGCTGTTCGGCGGCTACGCGTTCCACAAGGTCATCCAATGGGTGGACCGCTACGCGCGGGTGGTCCCGGACGCCGTCGACCAGCGCCTCACCGTGCCGCTCATCCGCCGGCTGCCGGTGGACGTGCTCGACCGCTTCTTCGTCTTCCCGGCGCACCTCGGCCGCGAGGGGCGGGCCAAGGTGGCGGACTACCTCGCCGGCTACCGGCGCAACAGCCTGTACGCCAACTACGTCGGCCTGCGGACGCTCTTCGGGCCGGCGGACCGCGCGGCCCTGTACAGCCCGGCCTTCAGGGCGGCGGTGGCGCAGCACGACCACCTGGCGGGGCACCGCGAGACCAACGGCGCGGTGGGCGACCGAGGCACGCCGGCCCGGTCGGACCGCGGGCCCGCGCCCGCGCTGCTCGACCGCCTGCTCGCGCTGCAGCTCGACGACTGGCTGCAGGACTTCGCGCTGCTGCGGCAGGACAAGTCGTCGATGGCGCACGGGCTCGAGCTGCGCCTGCCGTTCCTCGACCCGCCGATGATGGACCTCGCGTTCCGCATGCCGCCGCACCTCAAGGTCCGCGGCTTCACCGACAAGTACGTCGAGCGCAAGTGGGCCGAGCGGATCCTGCCGCCGGAGAACACGCGGCGCAGCAAGAACCCGTTCTACCTGCCCATGGAGTACTTCCACGGGCATCCCGCGATCCGCGGCCTGATCGACCGGACGCTGAACCCCGACCAGGTCCGCCGGCGCGGCTACTTCGACCCGGCCCGCGTGCAGGCGCTGGTGGACGGGATGGCGACGCGCGAGTTCCTGATCGTCAAGCAGGTGATGGCGCTGGTGATCCTCGAGCTGTGGCACCAGGTGTTCATCGACCGCCTGGGGCCGGACTGAGGTATCATCCGGCCGCCGGGCGGTGCCCGGTCCCCGTGCCGCCGCACCGCTCGGCGCGCTCCCGCCGACTTGCACACCGATGATCGAGGCCATGGCGACCCGAGCCGCACGCCCATCGAAGGCCCTCTGGCCGATCCTGGCCCTGTACGCGGCGCTCGGCCTGGCGTACAGCACGGCCACGCCGGCCGGCGAGGGCCCCGACGAGCCGGGCCATGTCGCCTACGTCTTGTTCCTCAAGGCCCACCACCGCCTGCCCCGGCACGGCGACGCCGACGGCCCGCTGGCGCAGCAGGTCAAGCACCCGCCGCTGTACTACGCGATGGGGGCGCTGGCGACGGCCTGGGCCGACGACGCGGACCTGGCGTTCCGCAACAACCCCCACTTTTCGGTGAACCTGGCGCACATCGTCTCGCCCGCCGCCCACCAGCACACGGCCGACGAGCGCTGGCCGTATGCCGAGCGCTACCTGTCGCTGCGGGTCCTGCGCTGGCTGACGGTGCTGCTCGGCCTGGCGGTGGTCTGGGCCACCTACCAGCTCGCCATCACCGTCCGCCCGGCCGAGCCGGCGCTCGCGTTGGGCGCGGCGGCGTGGGTGGCGTTCCTGCCGCAGTTCCTGTTCGTGCAAGGGGTGGCCAACAACGACGGGCTCGCCAACCCGCTGGCGGCGCTGGCGCTATGGCTGTCGGCCCGTCTGGCGGTGCGCGGGGCCGACCGGCGGACGTGCGTGGCGCTGGGCGCGGTCCTGGGGCTTGGCCTGTTGACCAAGCTCACCGTCGTGGCGGCGGCGGCCACGGCCGGGCTCGCGGTGCTCGTGACCGCGTGGCGGGCCCGTTCGCGGCGGGTGCTGTGGGAGTCGGCGCTGTGCATCGGGGTGCCGATCGCGGTCGTCGCGGGCTGGTGGTTCGCGCGCAACGCGATCGTCAACGGCGACGTGTTGGGGTGGGGCCGGTGGGCGCAGGCCGCGGACGAGAGCCTGCGCCGCACGCCGCTGGCGGCCGACCTGCCGCGCTACTTCGACCTGCAGCTCACGTCGTTCTGGGGGCGCTTCGGCTGGGTCAGCGTCCCGCTGCCGCCCGCCGTGTACCGCGTGCTCGCCGGCGTGTCGGCGGCCGCGGCGGCCGGGCTCGTGGTTGCCGGGGGGCGAGGGCTGATATGCCGTCGCCGGGCGGCCGCGCACCGCGGCGCGGCGGACGACGCCGCCACCGCGCCCCGTCCGCCCCGGTCCGCGACCCCGCTTGACGACGCGCACGCGCCGCACGCTCCGGACCGGCCCGAAGCGCGCGTCCGGCCGCCGCGGGGAGACGACGCGGTCGCGGGCATGCTGATCGTGGCGGCGGCCGCCGCGCTGGTGTACGCCTCGGTGTTCCGCCTGGCGTTCACGTTCGACCTGGTCGTGGCCCAGGGGCGCTACCTGTTCACGGGGCTGCCGGCGTTCGGGGTGCTGTTCGTCGTCGGTTGGGCGGCGTGGGTGCCGGTCCGCGCGCGGCCCGCGGCCATGGCCGTGCTCGGCGCGGGCATGCTCGGGTTGGCCGTGTGGGCGTGGGCGCGGGTGCTGGTGCCGGCCTTCGCCCCTCCTCCCGCGCTGACCGCGGCGGAGGTCGACGCCATCGGCACGCGCGTGGATGTCGACTTCGGCCCCTCGATCCGGTTGTTGGGTCACGATCTGGCGGCACGGCGCTTCCGGCCGGGCGACGTCGTCCACCTGCCGCTGTATTGGACGGCGCGCGGGCCGGTGGACGAAGGCTACTGGCAGTTCGCGCAGGTGCTCGACGCCACCGGGCGGGTCGTGGGGCAGGTCGACCGGCTGCCGCTGGGAGGGCGCTACCCCACGCTGTCATGGCTGCGCGACCAGCCGTTCCGCGATGCCTTCGACGTGCCGATCGCCCCGGACGCCGTGCCCGGGCAGGCGCGCTTGATCGTCGGGCTGTACCCCGAGGGCATGCCGATGGCGCGCGTGCCGGCGTCGGTGGCCGGGGTGCCGGTCGGCGATGCCTGGAGGACCGACCGGCTGGCGATCGCCCCGGCGTCGCCCGTGGTGCCGGACCCGACACGGGTCCGTCGCACGGCCCACACGTTCGGCCCGCCGGACGCGGGCTGGCGGATCACGCTCGTCGGCTACCGCGTGAATCGCGCCACCACGCCGGGCGGCGCCGCGGCCGCCCGCCCGGCCGCCGGCGCCTACACCGTGACGTTGTACTGGTCGAGCACCGACACCATCGACCGGGACTACACGGTGTTCGTCCACGCGGTGCGGCCGGGCGCGCCGCCCGTCGTCACGGGCGACGGGCCGCCGGACCGAGGCCGTTACCCGACCTCGCTGTGGGCGGCGGGCGAGGTGGTGCAGGACGCGCACACGCTGGCGATCCCCGCGGACGCGCCCGGCGGCGCGTACGAGGTCCGCGTGGGCCTCTACGACCCGGCCACCGGCGTGCGGCTGGCCGGGTGGAGCCCCGACGGAGCGGCGCTGATCGACGGCGCGGCGGTCATCGCGACCGTCGTGCACCGCCCGCCGCCGTAGCCCCGCACCGCACGGGGTCAGCGCACGGCGGCGACGATCGCCTCGAGCTCGCGCGCCACCAGGTCGCGCTCGTCGGCCGACAGGTCTGTCATGTCCGCGACGGCCGGCCCGGCGTAGGCCTGCGTGCGCCGGGCCGCCATGTCACCGAGCTTGAGGCCCGAGCGCTCGAAGACGTCCCACGTGCCGCCGCCGGCCCGATACAGCGCGCTGATGATCTGCTGGTTGGTGTACGTCATCGGCACCGCGGGCGCCGCCGCGGGAGGGCGGACGGTGACGTGGTAGTCGCCCGCCGGGAGCCACGCCGGGTCGCCGTACTTCTGGCGCACGGCATCGAGCACGGTCGCCAACCGCGCTCCGTCGAACCCCGCCGCACGCAGCACCTCGACGGCATCCGGGATGCGGAAGTCGACGACCTCGGCCTCGACCGCGGTCGCGGCAGCCGTGTCAGGCGCCGGAGCCGCCCCGGCACGCGCCCACGGTTCGACGGCCACGGCGGTCTCGACGGCCTCGGCGGCCACTTCGATCGGCGCGGGCTCGACGGTCTCTGCGTCGATCGACGGGATCGCGGGGTACACGGGTTCGACGGGCACGGCCTCGATGGCCGCAGGCTCGACGGCTGCGGGCTCGGCCACGCTGGGTTCGGCCATGCTGGGTTCGGCCATGCTGGGCTCGGGCTCGACCATCGCGGGCTCGGCGATCTCGGGCGCGAGCATCGCGGGCTCGGCGACCGCGGGCTCGAGCATCGCGGGCTCGACCATGTCGGGCTCGGCGACCGCGGGCTCGGCCCAAACAGCGGGAACCATGCTCGGGGCGACATCGGCCGGTTCGGCGGCGCCCTGCGCGCTGGCGTCGCCCTCGCCCCAGCCCGCCGCCGTGTCGAGGTCGGGAACCTGCGGCTCGACGGCCTCGAGATCCGCCATCGCCGCAGCGGCCTCGAGCGAGGGCCAGGCGGGGCGGTCGGCCGGTGGCGCGCCATCGTCGGGCCCAGGCCATGCCGGCTCGAAGAACTCCGGCACGGCCGCGGTCGGCGCCTCCGGCAACGGCTCGGCGGGAGGCGCGGGCTCGGCCGGCGGCACGCTCGACGGGGGCTCGACATGCGCGGTCGCATCGACATCCGCCGGTTCGACCGCCCCCGGCTCGGCGGCCCCGGGTGCGCCCCAAGACGGCGCGGCGATCTCGGCATCGGCGGCCTCGGGCTCGAGCGCCGCCGGCTCCGACCACGGCGGCTCGCCGGCCTCGGCGCGGCCGCCGTCGAGGTCGACGGCCGCCGGCTTCACCGTGTCCGGCTCGCCCGCCGCGGCGGCCGCTGCCTCCGGCCCGGCCACCGCCGCGGGCGCCGGCGCCGTGTCGAGGCCGGCGAGCAGCCCTTCCACGCCCGCGGCCGGCGTGATCTGGCGGGCGTAGGCCGCGAAGTCGGTGAACGCGTTCCACGCCCACCGCCGGTCCGACGGGGCCGTGCTCGTCCCACGGAACAAGCCCACGGCGCCGCCGGCCGACCCTGCGGCATCGATGATCCCGTCCCAGATGACCATGTGGACCGTCGGGTCGCTGGTCAACGCGTTGAGCGCGGCCCAGACGTTGCGCGCCTGGACATCCTCTCCGACCCGGTCCGCGTCCCATCCGATGCCGGTGACATACACGCCGCGCGCCTCGGCCGCCGCGGTCCCCTCGAACTGCTCCATCACCCGCCACAGGCGCCGCGCGCGCTCGGCGACGATGGCGGCCACGTGGTCGCCCGACGTGCCACCGTCCGCCAGGACACCCAGTCGGATGCCGAGGGCATCGATCGGCGGCGCTCCCGCCGGCCACAGCCGACCGTCGGCGGCCGCGCGCATCGCCGCGCTCAGGTAGTCCACGGCGTCGTCGGCGTCGTCGCTGACGAGGCCGCCCGACACGATCGCTGCACCGGGCGCGGCCTGCCGCACCCGTGCGGCGATGTCCGCCACCAGCGCCGCCCACCGCGCCGGCGCGATGCGCGGCGCGGCCCCCCGGTTCGGCTCCGGCAGGATCTCCCATGCCTCCACAAGGTCGGCCAGCCCGGACGCCAGGCGTGCCGCGTGCTCGCCCATCTCGTTCGCCCAGGCCACGGCCAGCGCGCCTTGCGGCCCGTCGGCAAACGCACCCATGCCCTGCGGCGCCACCGTGAGGTCGCTGTCGATCACGCCCAGGACCTGCAGCCCGGCCGCCCGAATCGCGGCGACGGCCGACCGCGCGGCCGCGATGAACGCCTCGTCGGGCTCCGCCCAACCCGCGAGCGCGAAGCGCACCCGCACCATGGCGGCCCCGGTCTCCCGGACGGTGGCGGCCAGCGCGGCCGCGTCCGCGGGCGCGCCGGCGTCCACTCCGATTCGATCCACGCGCGTCGTCATGTCGCCCTCCAGTCTGATTGCCTTCCGAACTGCGACCCGCCCCGCCTCAGCCCGCGCCCAGGCGCGAGAGCACCACCGTCAGCCCGACCTGCACCAACACGGCGCCGAGCAACAACAGCAGCGCCGCCATGCGCGCCCGTCCATGCACCAGCGCTGCCAGGGCCCCGTTGGCCACGAGCCCGGCCAGCCCGATCTGTGGCAGGCGCCACACCGTCGCCAACGGCTGCAACACCTCGGGCACCGACGATCGCAGCACCGGGTCGTAGCGAAACTGAACGTTGACCTCGGCCGGGAGGCCCGGGTACTTCCACGTCAACCACGCCCAGGCCAGCACGTTCAGCAAGAATCCTGCCGCCAGCAGCGCCAACCCCGTCGGATCACGCCACAGCGTGGACCGCGCCCAACGCGCCTGTTCGGTGTGCTGCTGGAGGACCTGCACCGGCCCGAGCCGCCGGCGCATCTTGAAGTCGTCGATGAACGCCACCGGGTCGGCCGGCGAGATGGCGTACGCCAGCGACGGCGTGACGATCACGATCTGACCAGCCGGCTCGGTCGTGGCGTACACCAGCGTGGTCTGCGGATGGTCGTTGTCGTCGCGGATGATGGTCCGCCCGACCTCGTGCCCCGGCCAACGGAACCCCCGCAATGGCGCGGCGTACGGCCGGCCGGCGAGGATGTGGGTGATGGCCTCCATTGGGACGATCTGGCGGCTGGCCGCCCAGGCGATGGTGAGCCCGTCGCGGGTGAGCGTGTAGCGAAGGCTGAAAAACCCCCAGGCCCAGTAGGCCACGAACACACTCGCTGGCAGCAGCACGGCGGCCAGGATGCCGAGCATCGCCGCGCGCGGCCCGGGACCGTCCGACCACGCCGCGGCGGCCAGCATGGCCTCGACGGCCACGGCCGCCACGACGAGGGCGACGCCGATCCACCCGCCGCGCGACGGCGCAGGCCTAAACACCATCCGCAGCTCCAGCGGCAGCGGGCGCGCGGCGCATCAGAACCGGCTCCACGGCAGCGTGCGCGGGAAGATCCGGGGCACGAAGTCCTCGGCCAGCATCGCCAGCGTGGTCTCGGCATCCCGCCGGACCGGCGCGGACACCCGGATCGACAGCACCCCGCGCGCCGCGTCGCGCACCGGCGAGTCCCACACGTACCAGTACATGAACGCCAGCTGGCCGCGGCTGCCGCGGGCCGTGCCCCGGTTGACCGCCAGCGGCCGAGGGCCCAGCGGCATGCGCAAGATGTCGAGCGACTCGATCTCCCAGCCGCCGAGAGGGTAGCACGTGTCGGGGGTGTGCTCGAACAGGTGGAAGCTCTTGTCGCCGCGGCTGCCAAAGGCCGACACCCACACCAGCTCGCCGTCGGGTCGGGTGTAGGTGCGCTCGATGACCACGTCCGGCTGCCGGAACCAACGGTCCACCGCCGGGTCGTGCCGGCGCGTCCGGCCGGTCCAGTCGCCGAGCTGCATCGGCAGCCCTGCCGGGAGGCCGTCGAGGGTGAGATCGAACGGCGTCATCACCGCTGCCTCGTCGGGGGTTCGCCGATACCATCCGGCGACGTCGGTAAACACGATCGCGGCGCCCTCGCTGGGCGGCGGAGGTGCCGCCGGCGGCGCCAGCCAGGCCATCGCCGCCACGCCCAGCCCCAGGAGGGCCATGCTCCACGCCAGCCGACGGCGGCGCGCACGCCCCCGCCCCGACGGGCGCGGAGCGGAAGGGTCGGGCCGCGACGGCACCGGGGCGCCCGTCGCCGTCGCGCCGGGCATCGGCTCAGGCATCGCCGTACGACGCCCCGCGGACGTCGCAGCCCAACCACCGTCCGGCAGCGACCAGCCCGGCGGCCGCGGCGGCATAGAGGAGCAGCGCCGGCGGGCCATGGAACCACGCCAGGCCCTGCGCCGACCCGTGGGCGTCAGCGATCCACAGGAGCCCCGTCAGTCGCAGCCAGTTCGCCGCCAGCGCCAGCGGCAGCGCCAGGAGCACCAGCGCCATGCGCCGCCGCCACGGCCCGTCCAGCACGCCGGCCAGCACCGCCGCCAGCGTGATCAGCGCCACCGCCGACTGCAGCCCGCTGCACGGTGCCCCGACGGTGAACGCGCCATCGGTCACCGACAGCTCGGCGCCGTGCTGGACCACGGCTGCACCGAGGCCACCCGCCGCGGCGGCCGACGCCCGCGCCACGCCGGCCGCCAGGAACGGCGCGGTGTGCTCGACGAACGGCCACGGCACGGCCAACAAGAGCAAGGTCGCCGGGAACGCCGCCGCGCGCAGGGCCGGCCGGCCGCCGAGCGCCCAGGCCAGCCCGGCCAGCACGACGACCAGCGCGCTGGCGGACACCGGGTAGAGCTGCCAGCGCGCTGCGGCGAGGTGTGCCGCCACGCCGGCCGCCACGAGCGCCAGGCCGGCGTCGGCCGGCTCGCCCTGCGCGAAGCGCGCGCGGGCGCGCCAGGCAAACGCGGCCGCGACGCCCGGAACGAGCCAGCCATGGCCATAGTAAGGATGCACCTGCCACGTGCGGGCAAGCCACGCCGCGGTGGGCGCGAACAACGCGGCCAAGAGGCCCATCAGCACCAAGGCGACCGCCGGGCCGCCCAGACGCGCACGCGTCAAGGCGAGCCCGCCGCCGGCCGGCGTCTCACGGGGTCACCGCGGCGGCCTCGGCCAGAGCCGCCGCCGCCGGCATGGTGGTGGCGTACACCGGCGTGCACCAGTGGCGGTAGCGCGCCACCCGGCCGCGCACGACGTCGAAGTACAGGTCGCGCAGCTGCCGCACCACCGGCCCCATGGCGCCCGTCCCGATCCGACGCTCATCGACCTCGACGATGGCCGCGATCTGGACGCCCGTGCCGGTGAAGAAGATCTCGTCCGCCACATAGAGCTCGGAGCGGTCGATCGAGCGCTCCTCGACCGTCGTGTGCAAGACGTCGCGGCACAGCTCGATGACGACCTCGCGCGTGATGCCCTCCAGGATATTGTCGGTCACCGGCGGCGTCGACACCACCCCGTGGCGCACGACGAAGATGTTCTCGGCGCTGCCCTCCGACACGTGGCCGTTGGCGTTGAGCACGATGGCCTCGTCGAAGCCATTGCGCAGCGCCTCGGTCTTGGCGAAGGCGCTGTTGATGTAGGCCCCGGTGATCTTGCCGCGCGCGGGAATCATGTTGTCGTCGATCCGCCGCCACGACGACACCATCACCCGCGCGCCCTCCTCGGCCTCGACGTACCGGCCGAAGGGCGTGGCGAAGATCGCCAACCCGTCGGTGAGGTTGTGCAACCGGACCCCGATGACCTCGTCCGCCTTGTAGGCCAGCGGCCGGATGTAGGCGTCGGTCTCGTAGCCCTCGTGCCTCAAGAGGTCCAGGGTGATCTCGACCAGGTCGTCCGCCGAATAGGGGAGGTCGATGCAAATGATCCGGCAGTTCTGAAGGAAGCGCTCGTAGTGCTCGCGGAGCTTGAACACCAGCATCTGGCGCTCGTCCGGGTTCCAGTAGCCGCGGATCCCCTCGAAGCAACCGGTGCCGTAGTTCAGCGCATGGGTCCGCACGCTGATCTTGGCATCCTCGATGGGGACGATCTGACCGTTGAAGAACGCGAATCGACCCTGCATGGCTCACCTTTCCGTGGTATCTGGAACCCGGTCGGGCAATGCAGGAGTCGGTGTGCGACCTCTTCTCCCACGCGGCGATGCCCTCCGGCGCGGATACGGGCCTTCTTTCAATCATACCCCGCGTGCAAACTCGGGGTCAAGGCGGTCGACCCATCGCTACCGCGGCCGCTTCCGCCGGCCGAAGAGCAGCTGGGTCAGGGGGTTGACGTGCTCGACCGCGTCGAACGCCACGGGGGGCCGGCCGCGGGGATCGACCGGGGCGGCCCGCCACGATGCCCGTGTCCGGTCGGCGGCCGCCAGCCAGTCTGCCGCGGCCTCGCGCGGCGCGCGGGTGCCGTGGGCATCCCCGGCGGTCGTCAAGGCGGCGCGCAACGCGCCGATCTCGTCGACGACACGGTCCAGCCATTGCCCGAGCGGGGCGAAGCCCGTCAGCGCCGCCGCCACGTCGGCCCGGGCGTCGGCGTCGGCCGCCGCCTCGAGCATGGCCTGCAGGTCGACACCGATCAGGCGCCTGAGGTCCACGGCGGACGGGCTGCGGTCGAGAACGCGCAGCACGGCGGCGCCGAGCACGGCCGGCAGCACGTGCGTGCCCGCGACGAGCGCGTCGTGCTCGAGCGGGTCGATGAAGTACGCGATCGCCCCGACGCCGTCGACCAGGGACGCCAGCACGCGCATCGCCGTCTCGTCGGCCTGCGGCGCCGGGCAGAGACAATACGTGAGGCCGCGGAGCCCGTCGTGGGGCGGGGGCGCCCCGCGATGGGGCGGCGCGGCCGCGGGCGATCGCGCCACGGCGGCCGCGGACCCGGCATCCGGCGCCGGCGGCGCGGCGACGGAGCCGCCGCCGTCGCCAACCGCCGGGGTCCGCGCGTCCGCATCGGGGCGTGCGTCGCCATCGGTGGGCCACCGCACGATCGGGTGCCCGCCGATGAACGCCACCCCCTCCGACACCCACTGCGCCGCGGCGGCCAGCACCGGGGCCTTGAGCGGCGCGGTGTCGGTGATCAGCGTGCCGGGCCGCACGTGCGGCGCCACTTGCGCGAGGGTCGCGCACACGGCGTCGACGGGCTCGCAGAGGAAGAGCAGGTCGGCCTCCGCGGCGGCCTCGGCCAAGCTCCACGTCCCGCGGTCCACGGCGCCGGCGCCGAGCGCGGCCCGGACGCGGGCCGCGTCGACATCGTGCCCGAGGAGCGTGTAGCGGGTCTTGACGGCCTGGAGCGCGTGCCCGATGCGCACGCCCATCGGTCCGAGGCCGACGATGCTGATCACCGGCAGGCGTTCGTCGTCGCCGTCTGTCTTTCGGCCGCGCATTGGTCTCCTCGCTTTGCCTTCCCACGCGGCGGGCCGCGCCGCCGCTTACGAGCGCGCGTCGGCCCACTTCAACGCGGCGTGCCAGCGTTGCATCTCGGTCCCGGCCCACGCCGCGGGCGGTGCCGACTCGTGGTGGCGCACCAGGGCGGCAAGCTCGGCGCCGCCGCCCGCGGCGGCGATCCACTCGGCGCCACGGGCCGGGTGCCATGCCAGAATCCAGAACGGCCGGCGCCAGCCCGTCGGACTCGCGCTGAGCCAGACCCACGCGGCGGGCCAAAGCCGCGACAGCAGCACGCGCGCCACCCGGTGCCGCAGGTGCACGCCCCCGTTTGCCTTGCCGACGTCGTGCAGCAGGGCGGCCTGCAGCAGCACGGGCGCGGCCTCACCGCGCGCCGCGAGGGCGGCCACCACCCGCAGCGCGTGGCGTCGGTCTTCGGGCGCCATCGCATCGAAGAGCGGCGCAAGCCCCGGCGGGAGGATGGCGGCCGCCACGGCTGCGTCCGGCGGGTGCCGCCGCGACCGCAGCGCCGCCGCGAGCTGCCATGGGCGGTAGAGCACGGCCGGCCGAGCCGGCGGCAGGTGCGACATCGCGGGCGCTACAAGCCGACCGTGCGCCACAACGTGCCGACGAGGTCGACGAAGAGCATCCCCACGCCGCTGAAGAGCCGCTGCAGCACCGGGCCGCCGAGGAAGACCACCAGGAGGAGCGCCAGCACGCCGTACGGCTCGTATTGCCGGAGGCGCCAGCCGGTGCGATCCGGGACGACCCCGAGCAACACCTTCCACCCGTCGAGCGGCGGGATCGGCAGCATGTTGAAGACCGCGAGGACGATGTTGATCCAGGCGAAGCCCTCGACGAACCGGTACACGCCACCGGTCAGCCCGGCGGCATATGGCGAGACCGAGCCCAGCGCGGTCACCCGGATGATCGACACGGCGGCGAAGGCCAGGACGAGGTTGGAGAGCGGACCGGCCAACGAAACCTGGACGACCCCACGCCGACCGAGGCGGCCAGGGTCTATCGGCACCGGCCGCGCCCAGCCGAATCCGGCCACCATCATCATCAGCGCGCCAAAGGGGTCGATGTGGCGCCGCGGGTCCAGCGTCAGCCGACCCTGGAGGTACGCGGTCAGGTCACCGAGGCGAAACGCGGTCCAGGCGTGCGCGAACTCGTGGACGGTGAGGCCGATGACCAGCGCGGCCACCCGCACCAACAGCTCGGCGAGGCCGAGGTCCAGGGGCATGGAAGACTTCCTCCGCGTGCCGGAGGCGCGCGGCGCGCGCCTGTGGGCGAACGCACCGAGTATACCACGGGCGGCCCGGCGCCGGCGGGGAAAGGGTGAACGCATGCCAGGTCAGCCTGGGACACGCTCCCGTTGCCGCTCGATGCCCGGCCAGCATGCGTTCGCCCTCGGGGAGAAGACCGGCGAGGTGTGGACGAAGCGGCGTGAGACCCGCCCCCTAGCGCGCCACGAACCCCGCCGGCGGCGCCACGCCCAGCTCGAGGATCCGCTTCGTGTCCGGCCGCACCCGCGCGCGCTCGTCGAGGCGCAGGCCAGGCACCCACACGATCTGGCCGCCCGCGACCACCACGGGCCAGCCGTCACGGAGCGGCTGCGGGATCCGCGCATCGACGAACAAGTCCTGCAGCGACTTGTGGCGCCCCCCCAGCCCGAGCGGCTGCAGCTTGTCGCCCGGCTCCCGGGCCCGGACGGCCGGGTGGGGGCCGACCGCATCGGCGTCGAGCCACGCGATCCATGCATCGCGCGGCGGCACCACATCCGTCGGGCGAGCGGGGCGCGCCGTCGCCGTCACCACCCACCCCCCCGGCAGCCGGGTCTCGCCGGGCAGGCGCAGCGGCACCGGCGTTGCCGAGAGACGGAGCGCAGGCAGCGCCGGCCGCCCGACGGCCACCACGAACCCGTCGTCGCCGCTGGCCAGCCGGAGGTTCCCCGGCAGCGACACCGCCGCGCCGGGCACCGACGCCGCCTGGCGCGCCGCTTCCACCGCTTCCCAGCCGAAATCGCGCACGCCCTCCGACAGGTGTTCGGCCGCCCGGCGCAGCAGGCGGCGCTGCACGGCGGGATGCAGCGCCGTCCACGCGCCGCGCGCGAACCGCACGCGGCTGGCCGCCGCCTCCACCCCCGTCGCCCAGGCCCCGTCCACCGCCCGCTCGATGTAGTCGAGGTCGCCCGCGACGGCTGCCGCATTGCGCACGAGCGTCTCGGCGATCTGCGGGTTGATGTCCTCGAGCAGCGGCAGCACTTGGTGGCGGAGCCGGTTGCGCAGAAACGCCGGGTCGGCGTTGCTGTCGTCCTCGCGCGGCGTGACGCCGCGGGCGGCGAGCCAGCCGTGGACCGCGGTGCGCGGCGTGCCGAGGAACGGCCGCACCAAGCGCGGCAGCGCCTCCCCCCCCGCGGCCGGAAGGTCTTCGATGGCCCGCACCGCCGCCGCCCCAAGCGGATAGGGCGCCACCGCCGTCATGCCGCGGAGCCCGGCCAGGCCCGTGCCACGCACCACGTTCATCAGCACCGTCTCGGCCTGGTCGTCCGCCGTGTGCGCCACCGCCACCGCCGCCGCCCCCACGCGTCGCGCCACCGACGCGAGGAAGGCATAGCGCGCCACGCGGGCGGCGTCCTCGAGCCCGCGGCCGGTGTCGGCCGCGAGCTGCCGCACGTGCCTGGCGCCGAGCGTGGCGGGCACGCCCCAGTCCGCCGCGAGCTGGGCGACCCACGCGGCGTCCTCGGTCGACGCCGGGCGGAGCATGTGGTCGAGATGGCCGACGTGCAACCCGATCCCCTTGAGCGGCGCGTAGCCGCGCAGCGCGGCCAGCAGCGCCACGGAGTCCGGGCCCCCGGACACGCCGACCACGACGGTGTCGCCGGCACGGAAGAGGCCATGCTCGGCGTCCGCCGCGCGCAGCACGTGGATCAGGTCGGGGGCGGGCATCACGACTTCCAGGCCCAAGAGGGCAGCTCGGACCATGGCGCACCGCGGCCGCACGCCACCGATGGTCGGCGCCGCGCCACCCGGAACCGGGGGGCACTGGCCGCAGGGCGGGAACCGCGCGGCGCGATTGCCCGCGCCCTTTGACCCGTGTCGGTCTTCACCGTACAATTTTACGTCCGACTCCCTTCAGTGTCGAAGCTTCCAGGATTCGATCGACCGCCATGTTCAGCGCCCTGTCCGACAAGCTCCAAACCGTCTTCGACAACCTCGGCCGCAAAGGTCACCTGACCGAGGCCGACGTCGACGTGGCCATGCGCGAGCTGCGCATGGCGCTTCTCGAGGCCGATGTCAGCTACGGCGTGGTCAAGGACATCGCGGCGCGGGTGCGCGCACGGGCCGTCGGTGCCGAGGTGTTGCGGTCGCTGACGCCGGCACAGCAGGTCGTGACCATCGTCCACGACGCCCTCGTCGACATCCTCGGCAAGTCGGCCCCGTTGGACATCGGGCGCGGCGACCCGCCGGTGATCTTGATGGCGGGCCTGCAGGGCTCCGGCAAGACCACCACCGCGGCCAAGCTGGCGCTGATGCTGCGCAAGAAGGGCAAGCGCCCGCTGCTGGTGGCGTGCGACACCCGCCGGCCGGCGGCGGTCGAGCAGCTGGCGGCGCTCGGCCGCCAGCTCGATCTGGCGGTCTACAGCGAGGGCACGGCCCCGGCCCCGCCGGACATCGCCGCCCGATCGCTCGAGCATGCCCGCCACAACGCCCACGACGTCGTCATCGTCGACACCAGCGGGCGGCTGCAGATCGACGAGGCCCTGATGGACGAGCTCGTCGAGATCGCACGACGGGTGCAGCCCACCGAGACGCTCCTGGTCGCCGACGCCATGACCGGCCAGGAAGCCGTCAACGTGGCCCAGGCGTTCCACGCCCGATTGGCGCTGACGGGGCTGGTGCTCACCAAGGTCGACGGCGATGCGCGCGGCGGGGCGGCGCTGTCGATCCGCGCCGTCACCGGCGTGCCGATCAAGTTCCTGGGTGCCGGCGAGAAGGCCAACGCGCTCGAACCGTTCGAGCCGGAGCGCCTGGCGGGTCGGATCCTCGGCATGGGCGACATCCAGACGCTGCTCGAGCGCGCTCAGTCGACGATCGACGAGGACGAGGCGGCACGCCTCGAGAAGAAGCTGCGCAAGGGCACCGTCGACCTGCAGGACTTCCTGGGCCAGCTCCAGCAGATCCAGCGCATGGGGCCGATCCAGGAGATCCTGGGGCTCATCCCGGGCTTCGGCAAGCTGACCAAGCAGCTCCCGGTCGACCTCGACCCGCGCGACCTCAAGCGCGTCGAGGCCATCATCCTGTCGATGACGCCGCAGGAGCGGCGCAAGCCCAAGATCCTCAACGCGAGCCGCAAGCGCCGCATCGCCAGCGGCAGCGGCACGCGCGTTCAGGACGTCAACCAGCTGCTGCAACAGTTCGACCAGATGCAGCGCATGCTCAAGCAGTTCTCGGGCGGCCGATTGCCCCGCGGCCTGCCGTGGTCGTAGCCACCACGCCGGGGACGCACACCGAGAGGCACGTTCAGACGCTGATCCGTCCAGCTACGCAACCGACGGCCGTCGGGTGACGGCCGCACCGCACGTCGAGGAGAAGACACACCCATGGTCAAGATCCGCCTGCGCCGCGTCGGCGCCAAGAAGCAGCCGAGCTACCGCATCGTGGTCACCGACAGCCGGGCCCCGCGCGACAGCGCGGCGCTCGAGGTCGTGGGGCACTACAACCCGCGCACGAACCCGCCGACGGTGGTCGTCAAGGAAGACAGGGCGCTGCACTGGCTCAACGTCGGCGCCCAGCCCTCGGACCCGGTTCGCCGGTTCTTCGACGGGATGGGCCTGCCCGAGAAGCTGAAGCAGTACCGCAAGGGCGAGTGGGCGCCCGCGGCCCCCGCGGCGGCGCCGGCGAAGGCCGGCGGCCGCGCCAAGGCAGCGGCTTCCGCACCCGCCGCCGAAGCCGTCGCCGTGGCTGCGGTCGAGGCCGCCGCCGCGCCGGTCGAGGCCGAGGTTGCGGCGGTCGAGGCCGCCGTCGAGGCCGCCGCAGAGCCGGCGGTCGAGGCCGAAGGGGCGGCCGTGGATGCCGTCGAGTCGACCGCGGAGGAGGCCGAGGCCGCCGTGGCGGACGCGCCCGGTGACACCGGGTCGGTCGCGGACGAAGAGGTCTGACGATGGCTGCCGACATGCCGGAGCTGGTCCGCACGATCGTCCAGGCGCTGGCCGATCAGCCCGACGCCGTCGCGGTCACCGAGCTGGACCGCGGTCGGATGAAGGTGATCCAGCTCAAGGTGTCGTCCGAAGACCTCGGGCGGGTGATCGGCCGCGACGGCCGGGTCGCGAACGCCATCCGGGCGCTGCTCGACGCGGCGCCGGGCCACGACCGCTGGAAGCTGGAGATCGTTGATTGAGCCCAGCCGCACCCCTATACCTCGCCGTGGGGCGGATCGGCCGGGCGCACGGCATCCGCGGCGAGGTATGCGTCGACGTGCTCACGGAGTTTCCTGAGCGCTTCGCGCCCGGGTCGACGCTGTACGTGGGGCCGGAGCGCGGCACCACGCCGTCGCCCGTGGTGGTCGAGAGCGCCCGGCCGTTCCGCGATCGCCTGCTCGTGCACCTCGACGCCGCGGCCGACCGCGATGCCGCCCAGGCGCTGACCGGGCTGTACCTGTTCATCCCCGCCTCGGAGGCGCATCCACTCGAGGCCGACAGCTTCTACGCCTACCAGCTCGTCGGCCTCGAGGTCGTGACCGACGCCGGTCAGCCCGTGGGACGGGTGGCGCACGTCATGGAAACCGGCAGCGCCGACGTGCTCGAGGTCCACGGATCGCGCGGAACCACGCTGATCCCGATGATCGGCGACGTGGTGGCCGAGATCGACCTGTCGGCCGGGCGCATCACCATCACGCCGCTGCCGGGACTGTTGGACGAGGGCTGATCCTTCGGGGGGGATCGCCGCCCTGCAGCCACCTCGTGGTGGGGCGGGACACGCGGCCCTCTCGGAGTTCGAGCGGCGCGCGGCGGCCGTCCGGCGATCGACGGTGGCGCCGCCCCGCCTACAGCCGCCGGTGCTTCAGGAGCGCCGGGAAGTAGTTGAAGTGGAACGGCCTCACGATCGGCGGCCGGCGGTCCGTCGGCTCCGGGCTCGGCGTGTCCGTCGGCATCGGCGGGGCGTCGGTGGCCGTCGGAGGGTCCGTGGGCCGCGGGGTGGCGGTCGCGGTCGGAAGCGGGGTCGGCGTGTCGGTGGCCGTCGGCGTGGGCGTCGAGCCCAGCCAGTGGAAGAGCTGCAGGCGGTTGTTGCCGGCATCCGCCACCACCACGCGCCCGTCGCGGGCCGCCGCGATATCGCGCGGGTTGGACACCTGGCCGGCCCCCGCACCCAGCGCGTCGACGAACGTCGCCACCACCGCGCCGTCGGCGGTCAGCGGCGAGCCCGGCACCGGCTGGAGCACCTGCACCCGCACGTGCCGCCACATGTCGTTCTCGATGACGTAGAGGTACTTGGCGTCCGCCGCCAGGCCCACCGGCGCCCACAGCTCGCCGGGGCCGACGTACTGGTCCTGCATCATCGGCAGCGATACCTGCGTCAAGCCCTCGTTCTCGGGCCACTTGGAGAGGAACTGCCCGTCGCGCGAGAATGCCGTCAGGCGATGGGCGCCTCGCTCGAGGACGTAGACCAACCCGTCCGGCCCCACGGTGACCGAGCTCGGGAACCGCAGCCGCTCGCCCCCGAACACGGCCGTCACGGCCCCGGTGGGATCGCGGCGCACGATACGGTTGTTCAGCGTGTCGGCGATGTAAACGTTGCCGTCGCCGTCGACGGCCACGTCCTCCGGGCCGGCGAGGCCGGTGTCGGCGCGGCCGGGGTTGCCGTCACCCCATTGCGCGCGCCGCTCGCCGCGCGGCGTGGCCACGTACACCGAGTGGCGCTCGGGGTCCGCCACATAGATCAGCGCCTCGTTGAACGGGGAGCCGGCCGTGGGTCGGTACACCGCCACCCCCGCCGGATCGGCGAAGTCGAACAAGTTCGCCTTGGCCAACACCATGGCCGGCTGGTAGTCCTGCAGCCCGTTGAGCACCAACACGCGCTTGTTCCCGGCATCGGCGACGGCGAGGAACTGCTCGTCGAGGGCCACACCGCGCGGGAAGTCGAGCTGCGTCAGCTCGCGCCCGCGCATCGCCATGCGCTCGGGGGCCGGCTTGTCCTTGCGCCAGTAGTACAGCGTGTAGTCCACGCCGACCGGGTTGGCGAACACGACGTCGCCGTTGGCCATGTACGCCGTGCCTTGCAGCCGCTTGGGCGAGTTGGGCTCGGTGCCGTCCAACGGGTAAGGGGTGCGGTCGATCAGCTGCCGCGTGCTGTTGAAGCGCCACAGGCGCGGGGTCAGGAACGACGGGTCGAAGTCGCGGACGATGAAGCTGCCATCGTCCGCCACCGCCACCCCCGTGGGGTTGAAGAGCTTGTTGGTGCCGACGCTGGTGAGGAACCCGTCGGGCGCACCCTCCGGCGTGAACCACACGATGCGGTCGTGCATGGTGTCGGCCACCCAGATGCGGCCGTCGGGCCCGACGGCCACGTCGGTGGGCTGAAGCAACGACCCGGCATCGTTGCCCGGGCCGCTGATGGTGCGGACGTGGCTGCCCTCGGCATCGAAGACCTGGACCTCGCTCGCGCCGCGATCGGCGACGTAGACGTAGCCGCGGCGGTCGACGGCCAGCCCGGTCGGCTCTTGGAAGAGGCCGGGGCCGCGACCGAGCCCGCCCCATTCCTTGGCGCGCGGCAAGCACGTGGGGTTGACGAGACACAGGGCGTCCGCCCGGAAGCGCTTGACGCTCCGGAGCCCCGCATCGACCACGTACACGTACGTGCCGTCGGGGCTGACCGCCACGTCGCTGGGCTTCCAGAACTCGCCCTCGCCGCTTCCGCGGCGGCCCCAGTGGCCGACGACCGGCGAGCTGGTCATCGTGAAGACCTCGACGCGGGCGTTGCCGGCGTCGACGACGTAGACGTACTGGTCTTCGGTGGGCGACACCGCCACGCCGAGCGGCGAGTTGAGGAGGCCGGTCTGAGGCGGACGACCGATGAAGCGCACGAACGATGGGCCCTGCCCACCGACGCCCGGGCGGCCGAAGCTCACCCCGGCGGGGCTCGCCGCGAAGGCGATGACCGCGCCGAGCAACAGCGCCGCGGCTGGCCGCCACGTGACACGGCGGCGACCGGAGGGGAGGGAACCCTTGGGCATCGGCGAATTCGGCGGCATTTGAAATGTCGTGCTTGGGATCACAAAAGCCCCGCGCGTGAGAATATCTGCACCCGAGCACCCCGCGGCTATGCGGCTCGTTGCAGGGGCCTATATGCCGCCATTATAACGAACTCGGCGGGCGTTGTCTACCCCCGCGCGCCGGATCGTCGATCCTTGCCGGCTCCGCCTCACGCCGCGAAGCACGCCAGCGGGTGGCCAGGCGACAGCGCGACCCGCACGGGCGACCCAGGCGTCAGCACCCGGGTGTGCGGCGCCAGGCAGTCGACGTGCCGCCCCGACGGCAGCACCACCCGATACATCCGGTGCATGCCCTGGAAGACCTGCCCGACGACGTGACCCGTGACGCCCCCTCCCTCGAGCGTGCGCTCCGCGTCGGCCGCGAGCACGACGTCGTCGGGTCGCACCAGCACCTGCACCGCCGCGCCGACGGGATGGTCGACCGCCTGGCAAACCAGCCCGAGCTCGGTCTCGAGTCCGCCCGCCACCACCTGCGCCGGCACGAAGCCCGTGTGCCCCATGAACTCCGCGACAAACCGCGACGCGGGCCGGTGGTAGACCTCCTCGGGCGCCCCGATCTGCTCGAGCCGCCCGCCGTTGAGCACGGCGATCCGATCGCCGATGCACAGGGCCTCTTCCTGGTCGTGCGTGACGAACACCGCCGTGATGCCGCCGGCCTTGAGGATGTCGCGGACCTCGAGGCGGACCATGGCGCGCAGGCGTGCGTCGAGGTTGGAGAACGGCTCGTCGAGCAGAAGGACGGCCGGCCGAGGCGCGAGCGCCCGGGCGAGCGCCACGCGCTGCTGCTGTCCCCCCGACAGCTCGTGCGGCATCCGCCCGGCCAGCGGTCCGAGCCCGACCAGCGCCAGCATCTCGTTCACGCGGGCCTGGGCGCCGGCGCGCGGCAGGCCGTAGGCCACGTTCTGCGCCACGGTCATGTGCGGGAACAAGGCGTAGTGCTGAAACACCATCCCGATGTGGCGCCGTTCCGGCGGCACCACCCCGGCCGGCGACGAGACGACCGCACCGCCGATGGCCACCCGGCCTTCGTCGGGCGCCTCGAGGCCGGCGATCAGCCGGAGCGTCGTGGTCTTGCCACACCCGCTCGGGCCGAGCAGCACCACGATCTCGCCACGCGCCACCGCCAGCGACACGCGGTCGACGGCGCGCACCGGGCCGTAACGCTTGACGAGCGCCTCGCACCCCACGGCAGCGATCGCCCCGGCGGCCGGCGGGTCCGGGGCCGTCGGCGCGTGCGCGGGAGCCGTCACCGCTGCTCCACCCGCTCGTGGGCGAGGAGCACCGCCGTGGGCACCGACGACAGGAGGACGAGGAGCAGCGCCGGCGCCGCGGCGCGCGCGAAGAACGCCTCCGACACCGCCGACCACACGCCCGTGGCGAGCGTGGCGAACCCGAGCGGGCCGAGCATCAGCGTGGCCGGTAGCTCCTTCATGACCGTCAGGAACACCAACGCCGCCCCGGCGGCCACCCCTGGCGCCACCAGCGGGAGCGTCACGGTAGCCGCCACCTTGCCCGGGGGCCGGCCGAGCATGCGCGCCGCCTCCTCGAGGCTCGGGTGGACCTGCATCAGCGATGTGCGGACGGCGCCCACGGCCTGCGGCAGGTGCAGGACGGCATAGGCCAGCACCAGCAGGGCCATCGTCTGGTAGAGCGCCGGCGCGACGCGGATGCCGAAGAACACCAACGCCAGCGCCACCACCACGCCAGGCAGTGCGTGGCTCAGCCACGTCAGGCGCAGCAGCCAGCCGCTGGCCCGGCCCGGCCGCCGCACGGCCAGCCACGCCACCGGCAGCGCGAGCGCCGTCGTCGCGGCGGCGCCCCATCCGGCCGCCGTCAGCGAATCGCGCGCGGCGGGGACGAGCGCGGCCCAATCGATGCCATCGTGGATGCCGCGGAGCAGCCAATGGCCAAGCACCACCGCCGGCAGGCCGACCGCCAACGTGGCGACGCCCGCACACAGGGCCAGCGCCGGCCAGCGCCAGCGCCCGAGACGCACCGGGCGTGCCGGCCGCTGCCCGTGCGCCCCCGGCGCGTGGTAGCGCGCCCGCGGCTCGGCGCGGCGCTCGGCCACCAGGATCACCGCCGTCACCGCCACCAACACGAGCGCGACTAGGGCTGCGGCGTGGCGGTCGAACGCCGACTGGTACTGCAGGTAGATCACCCGCGTCAGCGTGTCGTAGCGCATCACCGACACGGCGCCGAAGTCGCGCAGGGTGTACAGCACCGTCAACAGCCCGCCCGTTGCCAGCGCCGGCCGGAGTTGGGGGAACGTGATGTGCAGCGCCGTGCGCAGCGGCGAGGCGCCGAGCGTCCGCGACGCGGCTTCGAGCGCGGGGTCGACCCGCAGGAGCGCCGCGCGGAGCAACAGGAAGGCATAGGGGTAGGTGAACAGCGTCAGCGCCATCGATGCCCCGCCGAAGCCGTAGAGCGACGGCAGCCGCGCCACGCCGAGGGCCTCGGCCACGTGCTCGTGCAGCATCCCTCGCGGCCCGAGCGCGGCCACGATCAGGTAGGCGCCGACGTAGCTCGGGATGACGAGCGGCAAGGCGAGCACGACGCTCCACCCACGCCGCCACGGGAGGTCGGTGCGCACCGTCAGCCATGCCAGCGGGAGCGCCAGCGCCGTGCACGCCCCGGTGACGGCCGCGGCCAGCCCGAGCGTCCGCCCCAGCGAGGCGAGCGTCCGGGAGCTCGCCACCGCCGACCAGGCCTCGGCGTCGGCGCCGGCGGCCCGGACCGCGAGGTAGGCAGGTGGCAGCAGCACGGCCGCCGCCGCCGCCCCGGCCGCCAGCCAGAGCGCGCCGGTCGCCGGGGAGGCAAGCGGCGGGCGGCGCACCGCCTGCCGCACACGGGCGACCACCCCGCTGTCGGGGCTTGGCGCCGACAGCGGCCGCGAAGTCCCTGTCGGGAGGCCCGCATCGGCTCCCCGGCCCGGTGCGCGGCGATCGTCGATCACCGTCACGGCGCCAGACGATCCCACAGCTCGGGACCGGCGCCCCGAGAGGCGCCGGCCGTCGAAGCGGACCGCGTCACGGCAGGGCGCCGACGTCGCGCAGCAGCGCCAGCGTGCCGCGTGCATCGGCGAGGTCGCCGGCATCGAGGTCGATGGCGTGGAGCTCGGCGAGCGGCGGCATGTCGACGATCGCCGCCGGCGCCACGCCGTCGATCAGCGGGTACTCGAAGGTCTCGTCGGCGAAGTAGCGCTGCGCCTCGGGCGTCAGCAGGAACGCGGCGAGCTTCTCGGCCGCTTCGCGGTGGGAGCCGGTGGCGACGATGCCGATGCCGGCCTCCAGCACCAGTGAACCGGGGCCGCCATCGGTCAGGAAGTGGTTGCGGGCCGGGAAGCCCGGACCTTCCTCCGTGAGGAAGCGGTAGAGGTAGTAGTGGTTGGAGAAGCCGACGTCGACCTCGCCGGCGCCGACGGCCTCGACGATCGGGGCGTTCCGGTCGAAGACCACGGGCTCGTTGGCCACGATGCCTTCGAGCCACGCGCGCGTGCGGTCCTCGCCCCACGCCGTGCGCATGGCGGTGACCATGGACTGGAACGAGGCGTTGGACGGTGCCCAGCCGATCCGGCCGGTCCACTTGGGGTCGACGAAGCCCTCCATGCCCTCCGGCAGGTCCGCGGGCGTGAGCGACGCGGTGTTGTAGACGACCACCCGTGCGCGGCCCGAGGTGCCGACCCAGCGCCCGCCGGGATCGCGGAAGCGCGGCGCCACGCGGTCGAGCACGGTTGCCGGGAGCGGTGCCAGGAGGTCCTCGACGGCGCCGAGCGCGCCGGGCTCCTGTGCGAAGAACACGTCCGCCCGCGAGACCGCGCCTTCTTCGAGCAACAGCGCCGCCAGCTCCGCGGTGTCGCCCCAACGCACGGCGACCTCCAGGCCGCTCTCGTCCTCGAAGCGCTCGATCAGCGGCCCGACGAGGTTCTCGCTGCGCCCGGAGTAGACCACCAGGTCGGCGGCGGACGGGTCGAACGGCTCCGCGGTCGGCGCCTCCGGGTCGGCTTCGGGATTCGCTTCGGGATCGGGCACGGCCGCGGCTTCCGTCGCCGCGCCGGCGGCGGGCTCGGTCGCCTCGGCGTGTGGGGTGGCTTCGCCGGGGGCTCCGCCGGGCTGGCACGCGGACAACGGCGCCCATACGAGCAACCCCAGCATGGCGACGAGCGCCAGCCGGCGTGCGGTCTTCGACGGATCGATCATGCTTGCGCGCTCCTACAAGGACCCTGCTGCGGTTGGGCGATCGCGGCACGCGCGATCGGTCGCGCGCGCCACGCCCACTACTTTAATCGGCCGACGGCGCGCGTCTAGGCCTACGGCTGAAACGCGGATGCGCCCGCGGTGCGATCCCGGTTCAACGCGGTTGAACGTGGCCCTGTCTGGCGCAGGGCACCAGCCGCGCCGCGTTGCTATAGTTGTATGGATGAGCGATCTCTCTCCCGCCGGCCTCATGGGCTGGTTCGACGGCATCGCGGACGGCGCAGACGGCGTGAGCGCCGCGATGCAGCGCTACGCCGCCGACATCTACCGCCTCCAGCAGGACCAGCCGCACGTGTCGCTGTCCGACCTCGCCGACCGGATGAACGTGTCGGTGCAGGCGGCCTCACGCATGGTCCGGCGGCTCAAGGAAGCGGGCCTGGTCGAGCACGAGCCGTACCGCGGCGTGCGGCTGACGTCCGAAGGCGAGCGCGCGAGCCTGCCGGCCATCCGGCGGCACCGCCTCATCGAGGTGTTCCTGGTGCAGAAGATGGGCTTCGACTGGGCCGAGACGCACGACCTGGCCGACACCCTGGAACAGGGCGTGGACCAGACGCTCGAAGACCGCATGGACGCCCTCACCGGCCACCCCACCCGTTGCCCGCACGGCGAGCCCATCCCGTCGCGCGACGGCGTGATGCCCAAGATCGACGACCTCAGCCTCGTCGACCTCGAATCCGGCGCGCGCGGCCGCATCAGCCGGGTCCGGACGCACGACCCCGACAAGCTGCGCTACCTCCAGAGCATCGGGCTGGTGCCGGGCGTGACGTTCAACCTGCGCGGCTGCGCCCCGTTCAACGGCCCGCTCCGGCTGTGGTACGCCGACCAGGACGAGGTGCTCGGCTACGAGCTGGCGGCGTCGTTGTGGGTGGAGCGCGCGTAGACCCTGGGGCGCCGCCAGGACCAGGACCTCCATCGCGGCGGGGTGGCGTCGCCCGCATTGTGGCCCCCCCGCCCCGCCGCCCGCTATGATTGCGGGCGATGGCGCCCTCCCCCCCACCCATCGTCGCGCTGCGCGGCGTCGCCAAGCGCTACGACGAGGCCGGCCGCCCGCACACGGTGCTCGACGACGTGAGCCTGGAGCTCCCGGAAGGCGAGGTCGTGGCCATCCTCGGCCGCAGCGGGAGCGGCAAGAGCACGTTGCTCAACCTCATCGCCGGCATCGACGCCCCGACGGCGGGGGTCGTCGAGGTGGCCGGCGTGCCGGTCAACCGCCTTTCGGAACGCGAGCGGACGTTGTTTCGGCGCCACACCATCGGCTTCGTCTTCCAGTTCTTCAACCTCATCCCCACGTTGACGGTCCTCGAAAACGTCTGCCTGCCGCTCGAGCTCACGGGGCGGGGGCCCGGCGCGCCGGCCGCGGCGCTGCCGCTGCTCGACGCCGTCGGGTTGGCCGACCGCCGCGACAGCTACCCCGACCGGCTCTCGGGCGGCGAGCAGCAGCGCGTCGCCATCGCGCGCGCCCTGGCGGCCGACCCGCGCCTGGTGCTCGCCGACGAGCCCACGGGGAACCTCGACGCCGAGACCGGCGACCGCGTGCTGGACCTGCTCGTGCGGCTGACGCGCGCGCGGGGGCGCTCGCTGATCATGGCCACCCACAGCCACGCCGTCGCCGCGGCGGCCGACCGCGTGCTGCGGGTCGACGGCCATCACGTCGTGGCGATGCCCGCGGCGGTGCCCGGTGCGGCCGCGACTGCCTGACGGGCGCGCGCGCGCCCTGGCGCAGATCGCCCTCGGCCACGCGCGGCGCCACCGCCTGCAGAGCGCGCTCCTCGTGCTCGGCGTGGCGCTGGGGGTGGCGGTGGTGGTGGCCATCGACCTGGCCAACGGCAGCGCGCTGGCGGCGTTCCAGCTCTCCACCGAGGCCGTGACCGGGCGGGCGACCCACCGCATCGTCGGCGGGCGGCGCGGGCTCGACGAGGACCTCTACCGGCGCCTGCGCGTCGAGCTCGGCGTGCGCACCTCGGCGCCGGTCGTCGAGGGGCAGGTCCGGGTGAAGGCGCTCGGCGGCGAGACGCTGACGCTGCTCGGCGTCGACCCGTTCGCCGAGCCGCCGTTCCGGGGATTCCTCGGCTCGGCCGGCCAAGGGTCCGCGTCGGACGTGCTGGCGCCTTTCCTCGCCCGGGCGGACGCCGTCCTCGTCGCCCGCGACCTCGCCGCCCGCGCCGGGGTCGGCGTCGGCGACCCGTTGACGCTGACGCTGGGTCCCCGGACGGTGACCGCGACCGTCGCGGGGCTGTTGGCGCCGGCGGACGACCTCGGGCGACGGGCGCTGGACGGGCTGATCCTGGCCGACGTCGGGACGGCCCAGGCGATGCTCGATCGGGTCGGGCGGCTGGACCGCATCGACCTGCTGGCGCCGGAAGGCGACGCCGCGCGCGCCGCGTTCCTCGACCCGATCCGGCGGATCCTCCCGCCGGGCGCCGAGATCGTGCCCGCCAGCGCATCGCAGGCGACGGTGGCGTCGATGACCGAGGCCTTCCGGCTCAACCTGACCGCGCTGAGCCTCTTGGCGCTGCTCGTCGGCATGTTCCTGATCTTCAACACGATGCGGTTCAGCGTGGTGCAGCGGCGGTCGACGCTGGCCGTGCTGCGCGCGCTGGGCGTGACGCGCCGCGAGGTGTTCGCGCTGGTGCTGGCCGAGGCCGCGGTGCTCGGCGCGATCGGCGCGGCGCTCGGGCTGGCGCTCGGCGTGGTGCTCGGCCGCGGCGCAGTGGCGCTGGTCACGCAGACCATCAACGACCTGTACTTCTCCGTGACGGTGCGCGACGTCCCGCTGCCCGTGGCCACGCTGGCGCGCGGGGCGTTCCTCGGCGTCGCGGCGGCGGTGGCGGCGGCGCTCTTGCCGGCGGTCGAGGCCACCAGCGTCCCGCCGGTCACGGCACTGCGGCGCTCCGACGTCGAGGCGCGGTCGCGCGCCGGAGCGCCGCGGGCGCTGGCGGCCGCCATCGCCTGCGCAGCCCTGGGCGCGGCGGTGTTGGCGCTGCCGGGCGACCGCGTCGACCTGGGGTTTGCGGGGATGGCGGCGATCGTGCTGGCCTACGCCCTGGCCACGCCGGCGGCGACGCTCGCCCTGATGGCGGCGGTGGCGCCGGTGACCGGCCGGCTGTTCGGCCCGGTGGGGCGGATGGCGCCGCGCGACATCGGGCGCGCGCTCAGCCGCACGGCCGTGGCCATCGCCGCGCTGATGGTGGCGGTGTGCGTCAGCATCGGGGTCAGCCTCATGGTCGGCAGCTTCCGGGTCACGGTCGAGCGCTGGCTGGCGGACACGCTGGGCGCCGACATCTTCGTCTCACCGCCGTCGGACAGCGCCACCAGCGTCAGCGGCACGCTCGACCCGGCCCTGGCGGCCGACCTTGCGGCGCTCGACGGCGTCGCCGGCGTGTCGACCGCCCATCAGGCCGAGGTGGTGTCGCCGGAGCTCGGGCGCCTGGCCCTCACCGCCCTGGCCTCGGACATCGCCGGCGATCGGCGGCCGTACCTGGCGGCCATCGGCCCGCCGGCCGCGGTGTGGCGGGCCATGCTGGACGGCGCGGTCGTCGTCTCGGAGCCCTTCGCCCGCCGGCACGCGGTGGGCGTCGGCGACCGGCTGCAGCTCGACGCCGAACGTGGCGGCACGCGCGCGTATGCGATCGCCGGGGTGTTCTACGACTACGGCTCGGAGCGCGGCGTGGTGTACATGGCCGACCCGGTCTACCGCGCGGGCTGGGACGACGACCGGATCTCGTCGATCGCGCTGACGCTGCGGCCGGGCCGCGACGCCGACGCGTTCGCGTCCGACCTGCGCCGGCGGCTGGCCGGGCGGGTCGACGTCAACATCCAGTCCAACCGCGGCCTGCGGGCGGCCGTGATGGGGGTGTTCGACCGGGCGTTCGCCATCACGGCCGCGCTGCAGGTCCTGGCCATCGCGGTGGCGTTCATGGGCGTGCTGGCGGCGCTGCTGGCGCTGCAGCTCGAGCGGGGACGCGAGTTCGGGACGCTGCGCGCGACGGGGATGACCGAGGGCCAGGTCGGGGCGCTCTCGCTGCTCGAGACGACGCTGATGGGCGGCGTCGCCGGCCTGTTGAGCTGGCCGGCGGGGCTGACGCTGGCGCTCCTCCTGATCTACGTGATCAACCGGCGCTCGTTCGGGTGGACCATCCAGACGGCCTTCGAGCCTGCGACGTTCGCGCAGGCGCTGGGGCTGGCGGTGGGCGCGGCGGTGCTGGCGGGGATCTACCCGGCGCTGCGGCTGCGGCGCCTGCCGATCGCCCGCGTGCTGCGCGAGGAGTAGCGACATGGCGTCCATGCCGGCCGATCACCGGCGCCCGTTCGCGGGCAGACACCCCCGCCCCCGGCCTGCCGCGCGTCGAGCCCGGCGGTTGCGCCTCGGCGCGGCGGCGGCGGCGGTGGCCACCGCCGCCGTGCTCGCCCCCGGCTGCCGGCCCGCACCTGCGGACGGCGTGGGCAGCGCCGACGTCGTCGACTACCTCTCGGCGCGCACCGGCACCGAGGGCTTCGCGCGCGCCGCCGGCCCGCGACCGATCCGCTTCCCGGCGGACGAAGGCCCGCACGAGGCGTTCCAGACCGAGTGGTGGTACTACACCGGCAACCTGGCGGCGGTCGATGACGGGCGGCGCTTCGGGTTCCAGCTCACGTTCTTCCGCCGCGCCCTGGCGCCCGCGGCCGGGACCACCCCGCGCCCGTCGCGGTGGTCGACCTCACAGGTCTACCTCGCCCATTTCACGGTCACCGACGCCGCCGCCGGCCGGTTCCATTCGGGCGAGCGGCTGGCGCGCGGCGGTGCCGGGCTGGCCGGGGCCGCCGCCGACCCGTTCAAGGTGTGGGTCGAGGCGTGGTCGGCCGCCCTGGACACACACGCGGCCGCCGCGCCGGTCCGCCTGACCGCCGCCGACGGCCCGGCGGCCATCGACCTTGCGCTGCGGCCGATCAAGCCGCCCGCGCTGCACGGCGACGCCGGCTACAGCCGCAAGGGACCCGAGCCCGGCAACGCGTCGTACTACTATTCCTACCCCCGCCTCGACGCCACGGGCACCGTGACGACCGCCGACGGCGTGTTCGACGTCGCCGGGCTGGCGTGGATGGACCACGAGTGGTCGACCAGCGCCCTGGCCCCGACGCAGGTGGGGTGGGACTGGTTCTCGCTGCAGCTCGACGACGGCCGCGAGGTCATGGTGTTCCAGCTGCGCGAGGGGGATGGCGGCATCGCCCCGGAGTCCAGCGGCAGCCTCATCGGCCGCGACGGGGCGGTGACGCCGCTGGGCCGCGCGGACTTCGGCCTCACGCCGACCGGGCGCTGGACCAGCCCGCGGACGGGCGGGGTGTATCCGTCGGGTTGGCGGCTCACGGTGCCGGCCGCGGGGCTCGACGTCGCGGTCGAGCCGCTCGTGCGCGACCAGGAGCTCGACGTCGGCTTCAAGTACTGGGAAGGCGCCGTGCGGGTGTCGGGCACCGGCGGCGACGGGCGGCCGGTCGCGGGCCACGGCTACGCCGAGCTGACGGGCTACGCGCCCGCGGCGGGCGGCGCCCTGCCGGGCGCGGACTAGAGGAGCACACCGATGACGCCACACACGCACACCCGCGCCAGGGTCTTCGTCGCCGCCGGCACCGTGGCGGCCGCCCTCGGTCTGGCAGGGGCGGGCGGCCGGGCGGTAAACGCCCAGCCGTCGCTGCCCGAGGCATATCGCCGCGTCGACGCCTGGCAGAGCCGCCCCCTCCCCCGGCCGGCCGGCGAGATCACGGCTGCGGCCGGCGTCGACGTCGCCGCCGACGGCAGCGTCTTCGTCGTCGACGCGGCCGAGGGCAACGTGCACGTGCTGGCCCCCGACGGAGCTGGGCGCTCGGTGATCGGCAGCGCCGGACACGGGCCGGGGCAGCTGCACCGGCCGACCGACGTCGACGTGCGCGGGGGACGCGCATACGTGACCGACACCGGCAATCGGCGGGTGCAGGTGTTCGACGCGGCCACCGGGCGCTTCGTGGCGGCGTGGTCGAACCTCGGCCGGCCGCACGGCATCGCCGTCGGCGCGGCACGCGCCTACGTCACCGACGCCGAGACCGACCGGGTGTGGGTGATGGACCTCGGCGGGGCGGTCGTCGGCACTTGGGGCGCCGATGGCGGCACGCCCGGCCTCGCGTCCCCGCGCGGGATCGACGTCGACGCCGCCGGCACCGTCGCCATCGCAGACCCGGGGGCGGGCGCCATCGTCGTCGTCCGGCCGGACGGGCAGGTGGCGACGACGCTGACGCGGGCCACGACCAACCCCGATTTCATGGCCGTCGACGTGGCGATCGACGGGAGCGCGGTGTACGCGGTGGCCCCGCGCCAGGCGTTCGCGTTCCTCAGCCTCGACCAGGTGGGCGTGTGGGTGCCCGGGGCGTACCTCGTGGGCGGCGTCGGGATCGCCGTAGGGCCGGGTGCGGGCTACGTGGCGACGGTGCAGGACAACCGGGCCGACTTCAGCGGGGTCTACCACTACCCGACCCGGCAGCCGTTCTCGGCGCAAGGGACCGCCTGGGGCGGGTCTCCCGCACCTCTCGGCGCCCTGCACGGCCCGCGGCGGCTCGACGCGGGCCCCACCGACGTGTTCGTCCTCGACGCCCGCCCCCGCGTGCAGCGCTGGGGCCTGGCCGGCACCCCGTCCCTCCAGTGGCGATCCGAGGGTGCGATCGACGTGGCGGCGGGCCCGGGCGGCACGGCGTTCGTCGTCGAACCGCAACACCTGCGGCACGTGGGGTCGGACGGGCGGCCGATCTGGGACTGGCCGGCGCCCGACGGCGCATGGCTCACGGCCGGCGCCGCGGCCGACCGGCTGCTGGTGCTCGACCTGGCGCAGGGGCGCGTGCTGTCGCTGCCGCCGGGCGGGCCGGGCCCCGGGGGCGCCGAGGCGATCGCGGTCGGCGGGCTCGTGGTGGATGTCGCCGCCGCGCCCGGTCGGCTGCTGGTGGCGGACCGGGCCGCCCGAGCCCTGCGGCTGCTCGACGCGGCCGGGCGCGAGCTCGACCGCTGGCCGTTCCCGGGCCAGGTCGCCCGCGTGGCGGCGGCACGCGACGGGTCGGCGTGGTTCGCGCTCACGGCCGACGGCTGGGTGTGGAAGTACGCGCCGGACGGGTCGCTCCGCGCGGCCTGGGACGGCGCGCCCGAGGGCACGCCGCTCGACCTGGCGGTGGACGCCGCGGACCGCGTGCTGGTGGCCGACGGCAGCGGCGATCGGATCTTCGCCTACGCGATGGACCCGACCGCCGAGCGCCCCACGCCGCCCGCGGCGCGCGACCGCTGCGACCTGCGTCCGGACAAGACGGCCGCCCCGGCGGCGGTGCGCGCCGGCGAGCCCGTCACGGTGACGCTGACCGTCGGCGGCGACTGCCCGGCCGAGGGCGCGCCGATCGACGTGGTGCTGGTGCTCGACCGCTCGAGCTCGATGCAGGGCCCGAAGTTCGCGGCCGCCCGGAGCGCCGTGGCGGCGTTCGCGGCCGAGACGGACTTCCAGCGTGCGCGCGTGGGGCTGATCACGTTCAACCAGGGCCCGAGCCTCGACCAGGGGCTGACGGCGGACCCCGCGGCGCTGGTCCGGGCGCTCCCGGCCCTCGAGGCCAGCGGCAACACCAACATCGGGCTGGCGGTGCGCGAGGCGCGCGCCGAGCTGGCCGGCCCGCGCGGGCGCGCCGGCGTGGCCAAGGCCGTCGTGCTTCTTACCGACGGCCTGCCGCAGCAGCCGAGCCTCGCGCTGGGCGAGGCGCAGCTGGCGCGCGAGGCCGGCATCGCGGTGTACGCCATCGGCCTCGGCGGCGACCTCGACCCCGGGCTGCTGGTGCAGATGGCGGGCGGCGAGGACCGCTACTTCGGCGCGCCGACGCAGGCCGAGCTGGCGCAGGTGTTCGCGCGCGTCGCCCGCCGGCTGGCCACCGGCACGCTGCTGCGCACGCTGACGATCGTCGACCGGCTGCCGGCCAACATGGCCTACGAGGCCGGCTCGGCCGAGCCGCCGGCGGCGTGGGACGGGTCGGCGCTGCGGTGGGTGCTGGCGGACGTGCCGGCGGCCGGCACGCGGCTGCGCTACCGCGTGCGCCCGGCGCAGGCGGGGGTGTGGCCGACGAACGTCGAGGCGTTGGGCGACCACGTCGACGGCGTCGGGTTTGCCGGCCGGCTGCGCTTCCCGGTGCCGCGGGTGTCGGTGGCCGGCCCGCGGGCGGCGTTCCTGCCGCTGGTGTTCCAGAACCGCTGCGTCCAGCGCCGCGCCGACGTCGCGCTGGTCATCGACACGTCGACGAGCATGCTCGAGCGCGCCGCGCCTGGCGGCCCGACGAAGCTCGACGCGGCCCGCGGCGCGGCCCGGGCGTTCGTGCGCTACCTCGGGCTGCCGGCGGACCAGGCGGCGGTGGTGGCGTTCAGCTCCGACGCGGCGCTGGTGCAGGGGCTGACGGGCGACGCGGCGGCGGTGGACCGCGCGCTCGCGGGGCTGCCGCTGGGCTCGGGCACGCGCATCGACCGCGGCCTGGCGGTGGCGCAGGCGGAGCTGACGGGCCCGCGCCACCGCGCGGGCGGGCTGCCGGTGGTCGTGCTGCTGACCGACGGCCAGCCGGCGGGGGGCAGCGTCCCCGCGACGCTCGCGCAGGCGCAAGCGATGCGTCAGGCGGGAGTCGCGATCTTCACGATCGGGCTCGGCGCCGACGCCGACGGCGCGCTCCTCGTCGACATCGCGGGCGACGCCGAGCGCTACAGCTACGCGCCGGACCAGGGTGCGCTCGAGCGGATCTACCGGACGATCGCGTGGTCGCTGCCGTGCCGGTGACGGTCGGCGCCCTCGAGCGCCGCGACGCCGCCGCTCACCGCAGCGGGTCGCGGCGCTCGAGGATCCACGCCGAGGAGCGGGGCCTGAACCCGATCCTGGGGTAGTAGGCCTCGGCCGCGGGGGCGGCGAGCAGCACCAGCTTGGAGCGGGGGCCCATCGCGGCCCGCGTCCGCTCGACGAGCGCCCTGCCGATGCCCAGCCTCTGATACGCCACGTCGACGGCCAGCTCGGACAGGTAGCCGACGAACGCGAAGTCGGTCAAGGTCCGCGCCACGCCGACGAGCCGGTCGCCGTCCCAGGCGGTGACGGTCAGGTCCGCGTGCGCGAGCATCGCCTCGATGGCGGCGGCGTCGTCGATCGGCCGCCGCTCGCCGAGCGTCGAGCGCTCGAGGATGTCGACGAACGCGGCGGGGGTGAGGGGGGCGTTGACGAGGTATTCGATCGTGGGCATAGGACACCACGGGGTGGCCGCATCGAACGCGACCCCCGACACGGCCGGGCCGGCGGCAGTCCGGCGCAGGATCTTGGTGGCGATCCCGCATCTCCCAATGGTATCGACGGCCGTGTCGGGGCCCGCCGCCAGCCGTCGCATTCTATGCGGTGCGGGCGTGCCCGTCAATCGACTTGCCGGCCGCACCGCCGCCGGCTGCCCGGAGCCGATCGCGCCGGCGCGCGCAGGTCACACCCATCGGGCAGCGCGCGCCTTCGCGTGCCGGATCGTCACCCGCCAGCCCACGGCAGCCACGCCCGCCACGGGCCTTCCGTCCCGGGACCGCGCGTCGGCCGCGTCGCCGGCCGGCAGTCTGTGCTGCCGAGCCATGCCGCCGCCGAGCCGGTGGCCGGGCTTTCGCGCCGAAACGGCACCCCTGCCGTGGCGCCGAAGGCGTCGCCGCCCACCGCCGCCCCGGCGTCGCCGCCCACCTGCTGCACCGCCACCGCGGCCAGGCCCACCCGGTTGGCGATCGTTCGGCCGTGCGCGTCCAACGCCGCGTGGTCCCACGCCGTCGCGCTGACCACCGCGCTCCCGACGAACGCCGGACCCGCGTGCCCCCACCCGCCGAGGTCGAGGTAGGCCACGGCGCCGGACGCGATCCGCAGGCACGTCACGTCGACCAGCCCGTTGACGTCGAACAGCAGCACCGCTGCGTGCGTCGCGCCGGGCTCGCGCACGTGGTTGGCCACCGCCAGCCGGCTGGCCACCCCGGCGTCGCCCGTCGCGACCAGGTGCGGCACCGCGACGAGGGCCGCGCCTTGGGGTTCGCCCAGGCCCGTGCGCCGTTCGGGCGCCGGCGGGGCCGCCAGCAGGTTGTACGCCAGCGCCGACTCCACCTCGCCGACCGCCAGGCCGCCGCCGCCCGCGCCCCGCCGCCGCATCAGCTCGGCCACCGCCGTGATGTTGGCCCGCGCCGGCGTGGCCGTCGGCGGCGGTGCGCCCGGCGCCGGCGGCATCGGCGTCGATGCCGGCGTCGGCCACGGCAGGCTCTCGACGCGCACGCTGCCTACCCACGGGCCGGGCCGGCGATCGACGGCGGCCACACGGAACGTGCGGCTGCCGAACGGGCACACCCATTCCGGCGGCGTCGCGTCGATCGGCGCCCCATCGGGGTCGAGGAACGTCGCCCGCACCCACGCCGGCGTGACGCTGCTGAGGTTCTGGACGTGGATGCGCGTGTCCCAGCCGCGGTCGCGGCCGAAGATCAGCGGCCCCACGACCGCGGGGCTGCCGGCGGTGAACTCCGGCGGGCCGTCCCAGCTGTAGCGGAGCTCGGCCGGCGCCGCGGCGTACGTCATGAGGGTGTCGTGCCCGAAGACGTCGACCGCCACCGCCAGCGGCTCGCTGCTGTTAAGCCAGGCCGCCCCCTCCCAGCCGTCCGCCACGCACTCGGCCAGGTCGACCGTCTGGCTGGCGCCCTGCGCCAGGTTGAACACCTTGCACGGGCGCGACGGCCGGCACACCCCGCGCTCCTGCACCCACAGCTCGACGCTGGCGCAGTTCGGGCCGCCGTTCTGGACCGCCAGGGCGGTCTCGAACCCGTCGCGCCCGTGGTTGACGAGCGTCACGTGGTACGACGAGATGTCGAACACGTGGTCGCGGCCCCCGAAGTCGCGGCCCCCGATGCCGGCGTAGCTCGCCAGCGCCGTGTGCAGCTTGGACACGTCGCCCGCGCACGACCGGAACACCTCGACCGCCAGGGGCGGCCCGTAGGCGCGCGCCATCGGGATGCCCTGGTAGGCGCCGCCGGTCTCGTAGGCGCGCTTGAGGCTCAGGTAGCCGTCGCAGCGGTACAGCACGTTGGCGTTGAGCCCGCGGCAGATGCGGTCGGCCACCAGGCCCCGCCCGCCGGCCAGCCCGATCGCCGTCAGCGGCCGGGTGCTCAGGCTGTACACCGCGCCGCTGGCGCTGCCGCTCGGCAGGTCGTCGCGCCCGAAGCGCCACATCCCGCCCGGCGCGATGAGCCCCGAGCACCCCACGCCGACGGGTCCGGCGCAGCGCGGCGCGCACGCGGTCGTCGTCCCCCACACCGTCAGGAGGGCCTTGGCGGGCTCGGTCCCGAGGTTCTGCACCTCGACCTCCCCGTCGCACGCGTCTTCGCCCGCGCGGAAGGCCAGCGCGGGCAGGTGCACGGGGTCGGCCATCGGCAGGTACGGCCCCGCCGGGTCCGGCGGGGCCGTCGGCGGCGGCTGCGCGCGGGCGGCGTGCGGCAGGCACGCGGCGGCGAAGGCGAGGACGGCGGCGAAGCGGCGGGGGTCGCGCCCGCTCCACCCGCGCCCGCCGCCGCGCCCGGCCGCTACCGGCACCCGCACCCGAGGACCAGGTCGTTGAACATCGGCTGGTACGCCCGTGCCGGGTTCTGCAGCCGCAGCGAGGCGCGGTAGCCGTTGAACGGGCTGGCCGGCAGGGCAGGGTTGCAGCGCTGGCCCCAGCCGCCGAGGGTCTCGGGATGCGCCAACCGCTCCCGCAGCACGCCGTCGGGAACGCGGCGCTCGAGGCCCGGGCAGACCTTGACCTCGACCAACGCGCCGGCCGTCGCGGTGGCCGACGGCGCGGGCGACGGCGCCGCGGTCGGCGGTCGTCCCACAGGTGTCGGCGTCGCCGCCGCGGTCGGCGTGCCCTCCGGCGGCGCCGCGGTCGGCGGCGGCCGGCGGGTCGGCGGGTCCGCCGGCGTCGCCGTGGGGTCCGGGGCCGTCGGCGGCGGCGTGGCGGTCGGCGCCGGCGTCGGCGGGTCGGCCGGCGTCGGCGTCGCGGCCGACCGCGGGCACGCCACCGGCCCGCCCAGCGTCGCGGCCACCGCGCGCGCCAGATCGCCGCGCAGCGGGACGGCCGCGGCCAGGCCGAGCTCGTCGCCCGGGGCGTCCTCGCCGAGCACCGTGCCGGTCCGCTGCGCCACCACCGCGCCGAGGCCGAGCTGGTTCACCGCCGCCCCGTCGGCGCGGGTGGCCGGGTGCTGCCAGTAGACCGCGCTGATCACCATCGAGCCCGCGAACCCGGGGGCCACGAAGCCCCACGTCGCGGCGTCGATGTAGACGGCGGTGCGGTCATGGAGCTTCTCGCACACGTGGTCCACCAGGCCGTTGGCGTCGAACAGGAACAACGCCAGGTCGGTGAAGCCCGGCGCCTGCGCCAGGTTGGCCACCGCGACCTCGGTCGTGGCCCCGGCTGCATCGGCCGCCGGCTTCTGGAGGCTGGGCACGGCGATCATCCCGACGCCGCCCGCCGGCCCGCCGGCACCGCCGTCCGGCCAGTCGAAAGCCGCTTCTTCGGCGAGGAGCGCGTAGGCCGCCGCGGCCGCGGCGCGCGGGCCGGCGGCCTCGACACGGATGGCCGCCTGCTCGACGACGCCCGCGATCGCCGGCGGCGCCACCCAGGCCTCGTCCCCCGGCCGGCGGTACGGGACGCTCTCGACCCGTACGCTGCCGACCCAGTTGCCCGGCAGCTCCCCGATCGCCGGCACGGCGACCGCGGCCGCGCCGGCTGGGCAGAGCCACTCGACGAACGACGCGCCGATGTCGCCGGTGCGATCGACGAACGTCACCTTCACCTTGGCCTGGGTGTCGCCGCTGAGGTTGAGCACGTGGACGGCCTGCGCCCAGCCCTGGAGCGCGTTGTAGGCGAGCGGCCCGACGAGCACCGTGGAGCCGCCCGGCCGCATGCCCCCGCCCGGCGCGGCGGGGTCGGACCCCGCGCGGGCGTGTGGCGGGGCGGCGTAGGTCGTGAGCCCGCCCGCCGCGCCGGCCGGCCCGGACAGGCCGTCGACCACCACGGCCGCCGGCTGCGTGCTCGACACCCAGCCGAGGCCGGACGCGGGCAGCGCGCCGTCCGGTGCGGCGCACGCCTCGGCGACCGCCAAGGCCCGCGCCTGCCCCGGCGCCACCGCGACGCTGGCGCAACGGCGGGCGGCACGGCACGCCTCGCGATCGGCGAACCACAGCTCGACGTCGGCGCACGCCGTGCCGGCGTTCTGGACGTACACCTGGCCCGTGGGCCCCGCGCCGGCCTGCACGACCGGCAGGCCGTAGACGTACGCGCCTGGTGCGCTGCCCGGGACGCCGTCGGGTCCGGCGGCGGCCGCGCCGAGGTCGGCCGTCGTCGCGCCGCCGTACGTCGACCACACCGTGCCGACGGCCCCGCCCCCGGCGTCGCAGCCGCGGCGGACCTCGGCCAGGAGCGGGCCGCCGTATGCCCGCGCCAACGGGATGCCGGCGAACGTCCCGCCGGACCGGTAGGCCGCCTGAAACGCCTGGAACCCACCGCAGCTCCCCCGCACGTCCGCCGTCAGCGCGTCGCACAAGACGTCGGCGACCACCGCCGGCATCGGCCGCGCCACGCCGATGTCCGCCGTCGTGCGGCCGGTGAAGCTGTACAAGACACCGCTCCGCGCGCCGGCCGGCGCCGCGAGCCGCCACGTCCCCCCGCCCCGCAGCAGGCCGCTGCAGGCCACCGCCGCCGGCCCGTCGCAGCCGGGGCCGCACGCCCCGGGGGCGCCCCACGCCAGCAGCACGGCCTTGCCCGCCGCCGCGGTCGGGTTGACCACGTCGACGAACGCCTCGCAGGCCGTGGCGCTCCCCAGGCCGGTGAGCGCCGCGAGGTGGACCTCCGGCGGGCCATCCGAGCGCGGCCAGGCCGACGGTGGCGCCGCCGACGTGTCGGGCGGGCAGCCGGGATCGCCGAGCACCGGCGCGAGCGCGGACGCCGCCGCCGGGCCGAGCGGGACGCCCGTCGAGATCGAGAGCTCGTCGCCCGGCGCGTCGGACCGCCCGAAGTCCAGCACGGCGCCGTGCCGCTGCACCGCCGTCGCCGCCAGGCCGACGACGCTGCGGACGTATCGGCCGGTGGCGCTGACGACGTCGTGGTGCCAGCCGGTGGCGCTGACCAGCGCGCTGCCGACGAACGCCGCGCCCAGGTGCCCCCACCCGGCGAGGTCGATGTAGTCCACCTGCCCCGCGTGGATGCGCTGGCAGACGGTATCGACCCACCCGTTGGCATCGACGAGGTAGACGGCGTAGTCGGTGTGGCCCCGCTTGTGGACCAGGTTCGTGACCGCGAGCTCGGTGTGCCGGCCGGCGGCGGCCGCCGTCCGCCCGACGCGCGGCACGGCGACGAGCCCGATCCCGCTCGCCAGCCCCCCGTCGCCCGCGCCGACGCCCGTCGTGCCGTCACCGTACTCGCCGGCGACGAAGCCCTCGTGCTCGCCCAGCATGGCATACGCGGCGGCCGACACGACCTCGGTGCGCTGCTCGTCGCTGTACTTCAAGAGCGTGACGATGCCGGCGATGGCGGGGGATGTCTCCGCCGGCTCGTCGGGCGTCCACCACGGCAGGCTGACGGCGCGCACGCTGCCCGCCCAGCTCCCCGGGATGCGCGCGGCGACCGGCAGGAAGAACGTCTGGCTGCCGCGTGGGCACACCCAGTCGACGAGCGTCGTGATGATGTCGCCGGAGCGGTCGTAGAAGTAGACCTTGACCTTGGCGTTGTGGACCTGGCTCAGGTTCATCACCTGCACGCCCGTGTCCCATCCCTGGTACTCGCTGTAGAACAACGGCCCGTACGCCACGCGGCTGTACGTCGACGACGGGCTGTCGCCCGGGCGCACCGGGTCGGCGCGAACCACCGGCGGCAGCACGCCCTCGTAGGTCGTCAGCGTGTCGCGGCCGGCGGTGTCGACCGTCACGGCCAGCGGCCCGCTCGCCCGGATCCACGCGCTGCCCTGCCAGCCCGGTCCGACGCAGTCCGCAGCGTGCAACGGGTGGCTCTCGCCCGGCGCCAACGTCAGGATGTCGCAGATCCGCGCGTGCAGGCAGTCGTCCTGGGCCTTGAACCACACCTCGACGCTGGCGCACTGCGAGCCGGCGTTTTGGAGGTACACCGTGCTGTCCAGCCCCGCCATGCCGGCCTGGACCAGCGGCGCGTGGGCGACGTGGCCGCCGGCGAGCGGGTCGAACGGCGACAGCTCGGTCACCCCGCGGTAGCCCGCGCCCGCCGCCACGCCGGGCGACACGTCGCCCGGGCAGACGCGCTGGACGTCGACCGCCAGCGGCGCGCCCGCCGCCCGGTCGAGCGGCACGCCGCCCCACGCCGCCCCGCGGTGGTAGGCGGCCTTGAACGCCCCGTACGCCGCGCAATCGGCCCCGACCCCGAACAGCAGCCGCTCGCACATCGCGTCGGCGACCACGTCGTCCGGCCCGCCAAGGTCGATGCCGACCTCCGACGCGCGCCGGGCGGTGAAGCTGAAGACCACGCCGCCGTGCGCCGTCGGCGGGATGTCGCCGGCCGCCATCAGCCAGGCGCCGCCCGGCCGCAGCAGACCGGTGCACACGACCTTGAGCGGCGCGGCGCAGCCCGGGCCGCACGCCCCGCGCGCGCCCCAGAACACCGCGACCGCCTTGCTGGGCTCGGTTCCAAGGCTCTGGATGCTCAGGTCGCTCCGGCACACCGCGTCGGCGCCGATGGCCTGCAGCGCCGGCAGGTGCACCGGCGGCGCGGCGGGCACGGGCAGGTCGTCGGCCGCCGCCAGCGTCGGCCGCGGCGTCGGGCTGGGACCATCGGTCGGCAGCGGCGTCGGGGTGGCGGAGGCGCGCGGCGGGCGCGTGACGACGGCCGTCGGCGTGGGCGTCTCGCGGCGCGGCGCCGACCAGCCGGGGCACAGGAGGCCCGCGAAGTCCACCGCCGCGACCGCGTCCGCCCCGTCGGCGGGGTAGAACGGCACGCCGAGCCCGCCGACCGACACGTCGCCGGGCGTGTCGGCGTCCACGGCCGGCGACCAGGCCGGGCGCTCGGCAGTCATGGCGCCCAGCCCGACCAGGTTCTTGACGAACGCCCCCGACGGCGAGAACACGTCGTGCTCCCAGAACCCCGCGCTGATGACCGCGCTGCCGGCGAAGCCGGCGTTGACGAACCCCCACGTCGCGAGGTCGATGTACTCCGTTTGCCGTGCGTGCAGCTTCAGGCAGACGAAGTCCAACAGCCCGTTCTGGTCGTACAGGTACAGCGCGAGGTCCGTGAAGCCCGGCTTGGCGACCAGGTTCTGGATCGCCATCTCCGACATCCCCCCCCGACCGTCGCGGTCCTTGACCAGCCCGGGGATGGCGACGAGCCCCACGCCGCCCGCGAGCCCGCCCGAGCCGCCGTCCGGCGCGTCGAAGCCCGTCGACTCGGCGATCATCGGCGCAAAGAAGCCCTCGCTCGTCACCGTGTCCGCAGTACGGCGCGTGGCCTCGACCACACCGAAGACGTCGGGGGGCGTCACCCGGCCGGCGCCCGGCGTCCACCACGCCTGGCTCTCGACGATGGCCGATCCCAACCAACTGTCCGGCAACCCCCCGACCCCGGCCAGGTCGACGACCTGGCTGCCGCCGGGGCAGACGCGTTGGACCACCGTCGTGACGACGTCGCCCGACCGGTCGACGAAGTACACCTTGACCTCGGCCTCGGTATCCCGGCTCCCATTCTGGACGTGCAGCCGCGACGACCAGCCGCCGAGCTGGCGGTAGACGAGCGGCGCATACGCGGTCGCGCTGTCCGGGCCGAGCAGCGGTGCGCCGGTCGCGTTGTCGAGCCGGCGTGCCGGCAGCGCCGCGTAGCTCGAGAGCGCGTCGCCGGCCCACGTGTCGGCCATCACCGCCAGCGGCTGGTCGCCGTCGACCCACGCCGCCCCGTCGGTGTCGTCCGGCCCGACGCACGACGTGAGGTCCACGCGCTCGGCCGCCCCGGGCGCCAGCGCCAGGCGCGCGCAGCGCCGCGGCTCGTTGCAGCGGTCGGGAGCCCGGTACCACACCTCGACCGTCGCGCATTCGGCCCCGGCGTTCTGGACGCGGATCAGCGTCGGCCGCTCGCGGGCGCCGGACGCTGCCGGCAGGTGGTAGCGGAACGCCCCCGCTGCGTCCGCCGCGCCGAGGTCGTAGCCGTTCACGCCGGTGTAGTCCGCCCGGCCGGTCAGGTTGCCGTCGGTGGGGTTGGGGCAGCGCCGCGTGACGTTTACGGCCAGCGGGGCGCCATAGATCCGCGCCTGTGGAACCCCACCGAAGGCACTGCCGGAATGGTAGGCCGTGAGGAACCGCCGGTAGTCGTCGCAGTCGCCCACGATCCCGAAGAACAGCGTTTCGCACATGAAGTCCGCGGCCACGTCGTCGAAGCCAAGGTCGTCGGCCAGCCCGAGCTCGGCCAGCGTGCGCGCGGTGTAGCTGACCACCAGCCCGCTGGCAGAGCCGGTCGGGATCTGCGAGCCGACGAAGTTCCACGTGCGCCCCGGCGCGAGCAGGCCCGAGCACTCGACCTTCAGCGGGCCGCGGCACTGCGGCGGGCAGGCGTCGCCCTCGGCATCCCACGTGACCAGCACCGCCTTGGACCGATCGGCGCCCATGCTCTGGACAGCCAGCACCGTCTGGCATGCGAGGCTGCCGGCAAACACCGTCATCCCCGGCAGGTACGCCAGCCGGCTCGCCGCGCGCCCCACCGGCAACCGGGCGTCGCGCGCCACCGGCGGCGGTTCGGGCGTCGGCGAAGGGCCGGCCGTCGGCGGCAGGGTCGGCCGCGCCGTGGCGGTCGCGCGGCGCGTCGCCGCAGGCGTGGCGGACGCCTGGGCCGGGCGGCCGGGACAACGGAGGCCCGCACCGGCCGGAATCACGCCGGCACGCGCCCCGTCGATCGCGAAGAACGCCTGGCCGAGCCCCCCGGCCGACACGTCACCCGGCCGGTCGTGGTCGACCGCCGGCTGGCCGGGACCGCCCCGCGACGCGAACGGCCGCTCGATCACCACCGCCCCGAGCCCGACCAGGCGCTTGACGAAGGCACCGGTCGGCGAGAACACGTCGTGCTCCCAATGCTCCGCGCTGATGACCGCGCTGCCCACGAACCCCGCGTTGACGAACCCCCACGTCGCCAAGTCGATGTACTCGACCTGTCGCTGGTGCAGCTTCTGGCACGTGAAGTCCAGGAGCCCGTTCTGGTCGTAGAGGTAGATCGCGAAGTCGGTGAACCCCGGCCGCGTCACGAGGTTGTGGATGGCCAGCGCCGTCGTCGGGCCGTCGGCACCACCAGCCAGCTTGACCAAGCGCGAGACCGCGATCAAGCCGGCGCCGCCGGTGGGCGCGTCGAAGCCCGTCGCCTCGGTCACGAGCGGGGCCATGACGCCTTCCGACACCGGCACCGCATCAGTCGCTCGGATCAGCTCGGCCACGCCGCGGATCTCGGGGTCTGGCCTGCCAGACTGGGGCAGGGCCAGGCTCTGGACAAGCGCGGAGCCGACCCAGCCCCCCGGCAGGTCGTCGACGCCGGCGAGGTCGAACACCGCGCCGCCCCCGGGGCAGACCACCTGCGTGTGCGTGGCGACGACGTCGCCGCCGCGATCTTGGAAGGACGCCTTGACCTGTGCCGGGTCGACCAGGCTGACATTCTGCACGTGGATCCGCGTCGTCCACCCCTCGAACGCCTGGTAGACCAACGGCGCGATGGCCGTCGTGCTCGGCCGCGCCGAGATCGCGCCGCCAGGCGCCCCGTCGGCTCCCGGCAACGCCGCGTAGCTCATCAACGCGTCACCGGCCCAGGCATCGACCACCACCGCCAGCGGCTGCGTGCCGCGCACCGTCACCGTGCCCGCCGTCTCGGACGCCGCCACGCATGCCGACAGGTCGACCACCCGTGTCACGCCCGGTGGTATCGCCTCGACGGCGCACGGCGTCGCGCGCGGGGCGTCGCACGCCCCGGCAGGGCGGAACACGACGTCCACCGACGCGCACTCCGTGCCGGCGTTCTGGACGCGCAACAGCGTCCGCTCGCCCGCCCGGCCCACCCGCACCGCCGGGGCGAACGCCGTGAAGCCCCCGGCGGCGTCCGCCGCCCCGAGCGCATGGCCGTTCACGCCCGCGTACGACGCCCGCCCGGTCCGCCCGTCGCCCGCGGGGTGCGGGCAGTCCCGCACCACCTCCACCGCCATCGGCGCGCCCCGGGCCTCGGCCTGCGGGATGCCCTGGAACGCATCGCCGGCGGCGAACGCCTTCAGAAAGCGCCGGTAGTCGTCGCAGTCGCCCACCACCCCGAAGAACAGCGCCTCGCACATGGCGTCCGCCACGATGTCGTCGAATCCCAGATCGACGCCGATCTCGCTCAGCTTGCGCACGTTGAACGAGACCACCAACCCACCCGCGGAGCGCGTCGGGAGCTGGCCCCGGGCGAACGTCCACACCGCGCCCGGCATGATCAGCCCCGAGCACTCGACCTTCAGCGGCCCGCGGCACTGGGGCGGGCAGGCATCGGGCTCGGCGTCCCACGTGATGATCGTCGCCTTGGACGGCTCGGCTCCGACGTTCTGGACCGTGACCGCCGCCGTGCACGCCACGGAAGCGTCAAACGGCAGCAACGCCGGCACGAACGCCATCCGCGCCGCCGCACGCGGATCGCCTCCCGCCGCCTGGTCCACCCCCGCCGCCTCTGACAAGGACCCGGACCCGTTGGGGGCGGGTTTGAAACCTGCCCCTGCACCCCCCGGCATCCCCGCGCCATCGCCGCCCCACCGCCCCGCAACCATTCCAACCAGCGCCAAGGCCGCGACCCCGGCCACGACCCCCCAACGAATCGCGAGCATTTCGAACCTCCTGATGCGCAGCGGCCAGTCCCGGACGGCGGGCGTGCGGGGATAGTGACACAGCATCCCCCCGCCGGGTTAGACGGCCCCTCCCCCCGCCTGTCCGTCCGCAGCCAGTCCACCGCGCCCCGCCTCCCGCC
>WBZR01000701.1_pt1 | contig 49483 bp, 44 predicted proteins | sample 5204231 | NCBI WGS metagenome assembly WBZR01 (sample SAMN12412403, study PRJNA552823) | activated sludge metagenome | isolation source: activated sludge from anammox sidestream of wastewater treatment plant... | place: USA: Virginia | collected 2017-08 | reverse complement strand
CTAAAATTAGCAGCGTTGAAAAAGCTAAAGCCGATGAGGAAGCAAGATTAAAAGCTGAGGCTGATGCTAAAGCTAAAGCAGAGGCTGATGCTGCCGCTGCCAAGAAAAAAGCAGAGTTTGACGCAGCCATTAAAAGAGGTGATGAGGCGCTCAATGACAAAAAATTCGATAATGCTCTAACTGCTTATAATGAGGCGCTTGCCACCCAAGTGGATGATGCTACGGCAAATGCTAAAATTAGCAGCGTTGAAAAAGCTAAAGCCGATGAGGAAGCAAGATTAAAAGCTGAGGCTGATGCTAAAGCTAAAGCAGAGGCTGATGCTGCCGCTGCTGCTGAATTGGCAAAAAGGAAAGCGGAATTTGAAAAATTTATCAACCTAGGCGATGATGCATTGTCCAACCAAAAATTTGATGATGCGCTAAATGCTTTTAATGCCGCTTTAGGTATTGATTATGATAACAATACTGCTAATGAAAGAATTAATAAAGCACAAAAGGCTAAAGATGAGGAAGAAGCAAGATTAAAAGCCGAGGCTGATGCCAAAGCTAAAGCGGAGGCCGATGCTGCGGCTGCAGCCGAATTAGCAAAAAAGAAAAAAGAGTTTGAAGAAGCCATCAACAAGGGGGATCAAAGTTTATCGTCAAAAAACTATACCGATGCCTTGGCACAATACAATGTTGCATTAAATATTGATTATGATAACAATACTGCTACTGAAAGAATTAATCAAGCACAAAAAGCCAAAGATGAGGAAGAAGCCAGATTAAAAGCTGAGGCTGATGCCAAAGCTAAAGCGGAGGCCGATGCTGCGGCTGCTGCCGAATTAGCAAGAAAGAAAAAAGAGTTTGAAGAAGCCATCAACAAGGGAGATCAAAGTTTATCCTCAAAAAACTATACCGATGCCTTGGCACAATACAATGTTGCATTAAATATTGATTATGATAACAATACTGCTAATGAAAGAATTAATCAAGCACAAAAAGCTAAAGATGAGGAAGAAGCCAGATTAAAAGCTGAGGCTGATGCTAAAGCTAAAGCGGAGGCAGAAGCTGCGGCTGCTGCCGAATTAGCAAGAAAGAAAAAAGAGTTTGAGGAGTTAATCAGAAATGGAGAAAAAGCCGTAGAGGCAAAACAATACGACAATGCCTTGGATTATTTTAAAAGTGCTTTAGCAAATGGCACTGATATTCCACTTGCTAATTTAAAAAATAATGAAACCGAGAAATTAAAAGAAGCCGAAGAGGCAAAAAGAAAAGCAGAAGAATTAGCATTTAGAAAGAAAATATTTGATGAAAAAATTGCTGAGGGTGATAATTTGCTGAATCAAAAAAGGAATCGCGAAGCCTTACTAGTATATAATGAGGCGCTTAGTTTAGATATTGATAACATTTTGGCTCAATCAAAAATTGATGCTGTACAAAAAATATTAGACGAGATTGAATTGGCTCAAAAGAAAGCCAAATTTACCAAATCTATTGCTGACGGTGATTTAGCCTTAAATCAAAAGAAGTTCGCGAATGCGATTAGTTTATATACCGATGCATTAAATACAGAGTATGATAATGCGGTAGCCTATCAGAAAATAGAAAATGCTCGCAAACTTGAAGAAGAAGAAATTAGAAGACAAGAAGAAATAGCTGCCAAGCGTCAAGCAATGCTTGATGAGATAGCCCGAAGAAAAAAAGAAGCTGAAGAAAGAGAAAGAGAGTTTAAAGAAAGGGTACGTTTAGCTCGCGAAAAAGCACGTTTAGAATACCAAGAAAGAATTGAAGCACAAAAGCGTTCATTGTCACAAGCTGATAAATTCAGAGAGCAAAGACAAAAAAACATGCTCAGCAATAGTGCCAATAACAACCAGGTTGCCACTGGACCACGCAAAGAACTGGCAAAAAAATACCCTCAAGGTACAACCAACGAGGAAATAGAAGGACCAAACTGTATTATTTATCGTACCATAATTGTTAAAGGAGATGTGGGTGATGAATACAAGAAAATAAAATATAACTTTGGACAAATTTATTATAAGAAAAATGATAGAGATATTTCTGAGTCGGTCTATAATAATGAAGTAAAAAACAATTAATAATTTCATATTTGATAGCAGGAATGAAAAAGCATAAATTTCTATCTGCAATTTTTCTGATTCCTTTTCTTTGGTTAGGATGTACTCCTCATCCACAAGAGTTTGAACCCAATGCCGGCAAGGCAAATTTTAACAGCGTAGTTGCCATTGGTGGCAGTTATATGGCCGGTTATCAAGATGGTGCCTTATATTCCCAAGGACAAGAAAATTCAATTCCTGCTTTAATTGCCGAACAATTAAAGTATGTTGGCTGTCCGACCTTTTCTCAAATGCTAATTCCCGAAAACCAAAGTGTGGGGCTTAATTCTAAAACTTGGGAAAGTAATTTTGTAAATGCCAGTAAGCTAGGTTATAAAACCGATTGCAAAGGAATTACCTCCCTATCCCCTATAAAAAACAAAATTAGCGATATACTGGCACATAGTTTATTGAATGCAGGAAATAAGAATCAAAATAACAACCTGTCTTTACCTTTTGTGTCATTAAATGATTATAATAATCCGGCTATAGGTCTCGCTTTTGGCGTAAATAACCAAAACCCGTTTTATAACAGAATAGCATCTAACCCAGGAGTTTCAACAATAATAGATGATATTAAAAGTAAAAGTCCTACTTTTATTATCAGTTGGTTGGGGATGGATGATATTTATAACTATACATCGGTTGGAGGAGATAACAAAACTATCCCTACACCTAATGAATTTGAGCAGAATCTTGATAATATTCTTGGGTATTATGCACGTCAAGGAGTTAAAGGAGTTATGGCTACCATTCCCGATTTTAGAAATTTTCCATATTATACACTCATTAAATGGAACAACGCTGTTTTAACCCAAAATCAGGCCGATTCGTTAAATGATTTTTACTCTATGAGCTCTATTTTTGATCATATTCGATTTACACCAGGCAACAATGGCTTTGTAGTTGCCGACTCCGATGAACCTAGTGGATTCCGAAAAATGAAAGAAGGGGAATATATAACCTTAAGCGTGCCAACAGATTCTATGAAATGCTTCAAATACGGTTTGGTAATAAATTTTATGGGAAATAGGTATTCATTAATAGAGAAAGAAGTTAAAATTATTGAAGAAGCTATTAACAGTTACAACCAAATTATCATTAAAAAGGCAAACGAATATGATTTTGCTTTAGCAGATATTAATTTATTTTTTAATAAAGTAAACAAAGGCATTAAGTGGAATGGGGCTGATTTTAATTTAGAATTTGTAAGCGGTGGCTTTCTGAGTTTAGATGGTTATCATCCCAACCAAAAGGGATACGGAATACTGGCCAATGAATTTATAAAGGCCATAAACATAAAATATAATGCCAAAATACCTGAAACAAATTGTACCAATTGTAATGGCGTATTATTCAATTAAATACTCAAGTGGCACAATTTTTGAAATTAACCATCATAACAACCAAAATTAATAATATTATGAAAAATTTATTTACTCTCTTAACTGCCATATTACTAAGCATCAATCTGTATGCTCAAAATGCAAATGCAATTATTTTTACTGAAAATGGCGAACGTTTCCAAGTAGTGCTCAATGGTGTTATTCAAAACACCGAACCGGGAACTAACATTAAACTTACCGAACTTGTAGCTCCTCAATATAAGTTAAAGATTATTTTTGAAGATAAATCATTGGGTGAAGTTGATAAAAACTTCTATCTTGAACCGGGTGCCGAAGTAACTTATAATTTAAAGAGAAAAAATAATGGTGAGTGGGCTTTACGCGTAATAAGTTCTACACCAATAGCACAATTACCTCCTTCATCTACACCTGTTCCTAATCAAAATGTTGTAATTTATCATACTACACCGGTTCCTGCTGCCAGTACCACTACTACTACTACCACTACCTATACCGACCCTAACAGTAATGTTAACTTAAATATAGGATTAGGTGGCGTTGGGCTAAATATGAATGTTACCGGTACAGGTGTAGGAACTTCAACTACTCAAACTACAACTTCCTATTCAACTACCACAACAACTTCAGTACCTCCAACACATATACATCAAACACCACCGCCAAACTCAACAACAACAGTTGTTATACATGAACATGAACCCGAACATATTCATGTTGTTCCCGGATACAGCGGTCCAACAGGCTGTCCTTACCCTATGTCTGACCAAGACTACAATGGCATAAAAAATTCTATTATGAGCAAGAGTTTTGAAAGTACCAAATTTGACATTGCTAAACAAGTACTAGGTCAGCGCTGTATGACTGCGGCCCAGGTTAAAGATATTTTAGGTGTATTTGATTTTGAAAGTACAAAACTTGACTTTGCTAAATTTGCTTATGGGAGGACTTATGATGTAGGTAATTATTATATGGTTAATGATGTTTTTGATTTTGAATCATCTATTACTGATTTAAATAGATATATAAGCAGTTACAGAAGGTAATTTAGAATACAAATGTAAATTTTAAAAAGGTAGCATCTGCTTTCGTATGAAAAACAAACTCTTATTAATTTCATCTCTTTTTGGGGCTTTATCGGTGGCTTTAGGTGCTTTGGCAGCCCACAAACTTAGAGGTATGCTTGAGATAGGCTCTTTAGATGCATTTGACAAAGGGGTGCGATACCAAATGTACCACACCCTGCTTTTATTTGCACTGGCAGTTAGCTATAAATCTGAAAAAGCTGTAAAGCCAATAGCCTATTTATTAATTGCCGGAATATGCTGCTTTTCGTTCAGTATATATTTATTAAGTACTCAATCCATTACAGGAATAAAGTTCTCATTTTTAGGTCCGATTACACCTATTGGAGGACTTTTGTTGATTAGTGCTTGGTTAATGATAGGCTTTAAGGCAAAAGAGTTGTTTAATGATAAATAAATTTTGCCCCTCTATTTTTTTATTGAGTTGAAGATTTTTTAAAACAAATTATACTTTGTACTTTTAGCATCAATATTTTAAAATTTTAGTGTTTATGAAATTGCGCCATCTCATCTTCATCATGCCGTTTGTTATACTTGCCTCTGCCTGTACTTGTAAAAAGAAAATGGCAAAGACCCAAGAAAACTCAAGCCCTCAAACTGAGCAAAAAGTTAGTAATACTTCAACAACCCAGAATGATAAAAAAATGTACCGTTTTAGAGTGTCTTTTATTAGCAAAGGAGCCGGTATTGATTATAATATTTTAGAGAAATACAATACCTTTATTAAAGAATATGAAACTCGTACCAAAACAAAAGTTACATTTAGCGAAGCTCGTTGGGGACGAGAAGGAGAAATAGATTATTGTTTTGATTTTGCCAACTTAGATACTAAAATTGCTGAAGATTTTATTCAAAAGTCTAAAGAAGTCCTTAGAGAATCTGACCGCATTAACATAGGAGAAAATACCAATTGCAGAGGGGTAATAAAAGAACAAGAATAATTACTTATTTAGTTTTTTTAATTTTTTTCTTTCTTAATTTTGGTCATAAAACTTATGCTCAAATTACTGATATTGATATATTAAGGCAAGTTACTTCAGGAAGGAATTTACATTACAAAAACTTTAATAAAAGTATTTCGTTTAGTGTATATCCTGTAACACTTGCAGGGCCGGGCAGCCTACTTCTCGGTGGGATTATCAAGAAAGATACCTCGCTTTTATTATCAGGTATTTGTATGGCCGCTGCAGTTGTTTTAAATACAGGTTCTACTTATTGCTTAAAATATGGCTTTAACCGTTCAAGACCCTATATTGCTTATCCCGATATTATCCCTTTGACAATAGAAAGTACTCCTTCTTTTCCTTCAGGGCATAGTTCAACAGCCTTTAATATTGCAACCTCATTCTCATTACTTTTCCCAAAATGGTATGTTATAGTTCCCTCCTATTTATGGGCTGGTAGTGTAGCATATAGTCGTTTATACTTGGGGGTTCATTATCCAAGCGATATATTGGCCGGTGCTATTATTGGTTCAGGAACCGCCTATTTAAGTTATTATGTGAGTAAAAAATATATAAAAAAATTCCAAAAGAAAAGACCTGAAATAATATATAAATAAGATATTACTGAATTTACAAGATTACCTGAGTTAAAAATAAACCGCAATTATGTACTTTCCTCATTGGAGAGTCAAATATTTACCTAAAGTCACTATTGTTGTATGCGGCATTGCATTATAAAAGGGAATAACTCCAAAAAAGTTCCAAGCAGAACTATACAGTAAAAGGCTAAATGAAATTGGAATATTTAATGAACCATCAAAGCCATGAATGATATTGATTTTTGGAGTTCCAATAAATAATCTGAACTATCCAATTAAGGCTAGTGTAAACCTTTTTATATACATAATCACCCCAAGACCCAATACCGGTAGCACCAATAGTATAACCTACTGAATGGGCAAAGAAATTTTTAAAGTTGATTCCAAAAACAAACCTTCATGCCAAAATTCATTCGGCAACTATTTGAGTTAGGTGCTAAGCCCTTCAACGAGAATGGATTACTTTGCTTTAAAACTCGAACAAAAAATACGTTGATTAAAAAATCAAAGCGATTGAGGTTCTATTTATTACTCAAAACTTATTAAATCAACGTCAAAAACCAACCATGCTTTAGGAGGTATAACTCCCGGATAACCTCTTTCACCATAAGCTAAGTCATAAGGAATAATAAAAGTACATTTACCCCCTGCTTTCATTAATTGAATACCCTCTGTCCAGCCTTTAATTACTTGATTTAAGCCGAAAGTAGCCGGTTGCCCGCGATCTAAGGAGCTATCAAATTTTTGACCGTTTGATAATAATGTTCCTGTATAATGAACTGTTACTTTGCTATTTGCCGTAGGATTTGGGCCGGTTCCTTCTTTAGTCATAATGTAACGTAATCCACTTTCTGTTACTTTGGCATCTTTATATTTTTCGTTTAAAGCACGTTCTATATTTTCTTTCTCTATCTTTTCTCTTTGAGCTTCTTTTTCTTTGGCAATCTCTTGCTGTTTCTTGAATACTTCTGGAGCATTGAAAGCCTTGGCTTCATCTCCTTTACGTAAAATTGTTATTGAAAGCATAGTGTCATTACCTTGTATGGCATTCACCACGTCCTGGCCTTGAACTACGTGGCCAAAAACAGTATGTTTACCATTAAGCCAATCTGTTTTTACATGAGTAATAAAAAACTGACTTCCATTAGTTCCGGGGCCTGAGTTAGCCATTGACAAAATGCCCGGACCGGTATGCAATAAAGTAGAATCAAACTCATCGGCAAATTTATATCCGGGGTCACCTGTTCCATTACCTAAAGGACAACCTCCTTGAATCATAAAATTTGGTATCACTCTATGAAACAATAAACCATCATAAAAAGGAACTCCTGCAGCTTTCTTATTATTAGGAATGGTACCTTCTGCTAATCCAACAAAATTAGCTACAGTTAAAGGTGTTTTTTTCATTTCTAACTGTAAAAAAATATCTCCTCTGTTAGTGTTAATGTGCGCATAAATGCCATCAGATTGTTTTTCTAAAAATTCTTTTTCCATTTTCTTATTTTGATTATTTGTTTGTGCTCCTGCCGTATAAATTATTAGGGAAAGGCATGTAAGTAAAAGATGTTGTAATTTCATTTTTTAGTAGTTTGATATTAAAAAATTATTGGTTTAATCTATCAATAATCATACCAACAATAATTTGCAATGATAAGAAGTTATCTTGACCTGACAAACTATAATTATTTATAAATTAACACAACTACTATGTATTTTAAAAGTCACTACTCTTTATTAGCCCCCCACAACTTTACATAAAGGTAATCTTATTCTATTTCAATATTATTAGTACTTATCCAATGTTGCAATGAAACTAAATACCATATCCTGCTCCAAGTTATATGTGGGTCGTTGTTTAAAAAGCGTTTCCAGAGTGATTCAATTTCTTTACCATCAAAATATGGGTTTTGTGCTAATTTCTGTAAATTATCTTCGCACAATGGTTTTAAATCGGTTTTTAACCATTCTTTCCAGGGCAAAGTAAAGCCCATTTTAGGGCGATTTACTATTTCCGGAGGTAACATGTCGCCCAAAGAGTCAACCAGCAATTTTTTAGGACTTGTCGGAATTTTAAATTTATCCGGCAATCCCACTACATATTCAATCAGCTCGTAATCCAAAAAAGGAACTCTAACCTCTAATGCGTGAGCCATACTCATTTGATCGGTATCACGAAGTAATACATTTTGCATATAAGTACTAATTTCTGCAATGCTTACGGCAGATAGTATGTTTTTATTCTTTAAATTAATATGTTTAATAATTTCATGAATACTACTTTTCTCGGCTTTATTTCGCAGAATTTTATTAATTTGTTCTTCAAGAAAAACCTGCCGGGCTAAGGGATAAGTATTTCTAAGATTGAATGAATTTAAAGCAAATAACTCTGCAATTTTATCTGCTGCAATTCCTGGTCTAATCATTTTATTAATTTGTGCCGCTACTGATATTCCCGGAATTGCTGCTAACCATTTTAGTTTTTCAAGTTTCAACGAGCGTTTAAAAATATCGTAACCGGCAAATAGCTCATCACCTCCTAAACCCGACAATGCCATAGTAATACCTGCATTTTTAGTAGCCTTGCTCACTACATAGGTATTGGGACCATCACCGCCCGGGTGGTCAGTAGCCAATAATGCATCATTCACCTCATTCTTAAAATCATTGGGGCTTAATTTTATTTCATGATGCTCAGTGTTAAATTTTTCAGCAATCAATCGGGCGTACTTGGCTTCACTGAACTGGCCTTCATCAAAAATCACACTAAAAGTTTTCACTTTAGTGTTTGATACTTTACTCATCATACCCACTACAGCGCTACTGTCTATACCCCCAGATAAGAAAGCTCCAAAAGGAACATCAGATATTAATCTTCGCTTTACTGATTTTTCAAATAAATTTTTCACTTTTTGGCATACTTCACTATAAGAAGTGTCTTCGTCAGTCTTATTTACAAATGAGTTAATGTTCCAGTACTGCTTGATATTAAAGTTATTGCGCGATGTTTCTATATAATGCCCAGGCAAAAGCATAAAAACATCTTTAATTAAAGTATGCGGTGCAAATGCTGTTTGATACCTGATATAATCAGATAATGCAAGATTATTTAGTTTAGGAGACACTATTTGGGATTTTAACAAAGCCCTTATTTCTGATGAAAAAGCCAGAACATTATTGTTTCGTGCGTAATAAAGTGGTTTTATCCCCATTCTGTCGCGGGCAATAAACAAGTGCTCTGTTTGAGTATCCCAAATGGCAAAAGCAAACATTCCATTGAATTGATGAAGGCAATCTTTTCCCCATCTTAAAAATGCCGCCAAAATAACTTCTGTATCTGTATTGGTTTTAAAATGATATGGTTTTTCGTTCGAGTTATTTCTGGCTCTTTCCAAATCAAATTTTAATTCCTTGTAATTATACAGTTCACCGTTATACACTATGCAAAGTCTATTATCATTACTCCACATAGGTTGATGCCCATTAGACGATAAATCAATAATAGAAAGTCTTCTTTGACTCAGTGCAATATAAGAGTTGCTATAAACACCTTCATCATCAGGTCCTCGATGAGCCATAGCTTTGTTCATATCATGCAAAAATGAGGCACTCTTCTCTTTATTTTCAATTCCAAAAATTCCGTTTATTCCACACATAATTAATAGTTAATTTTTTATTACTACACTCATCAAACTATCTACCCATTTTTGAGGAGTTATGGTAGCTGCTCTCTGTGTACTAATTTCACCCATAGCCAATAGTTCCTGGTTTGATTTATTAATAATTTTGGTCATTGCTGCTTCTATTGAATTGGAGTTGTTTGCCTCAAAGATATATCCATTAATACCATCAACCAAAAAAGCAGAATTAGCTCCTACAGTATTACTGCAAAGTAATGGAAATCCGGCTGCGGCAAACTCATGCACTACCACTCCCCAAGGTTCAAATCTACTAGGAAGAATAAAAACTCCTGTTTGTTTTACAAAATCTTCAAGCATTTGAGGTTGAACAAAACCAAAGTGTTTAATCTTGGGGTGTTCAATAGGATCAATGTCACCTGTACCTAAACACCATAATTCCCAATCGGTATTATACTTTTTATCTAGATTAATAAAAGCATGCCATAATTCTTCAATGCCTTTAAAACTATAATATCGTCCAATGAAAATAAATCGTTTGGGAAAATTTTGTTTCTTTTCGTTTAAAAACTTTTTATGAAAACCATCAAACAAAGCATAATCAGCCACATAAAATCCGGTTAATATTTGTTTGGCTCTAAAGCCTAAGCGAGTAGCGTACTCAAACTGTGGTTTTCCGGGTACCCAACAATAATTAAAATACGGATGAATTTTACGAAAACTAATTAAAGTGGCTATATATTGCTTTATGGTTCCTTGCCATTGATTATCAAAACCAACAATTACAGGAATTTTGTTTTTAAATAATTTACAAACTTCTAAATATCCTTTATCTATCCAACCGCTAGTGTAAATAACAGATGGATTAATTTCTTGAACTAATGATAATAACTGTTCATCAGAATAGTCGTTACGACTATATACTTTAACGTTTTCGTTAAAATTAAAATCGAAAGGAGCTTCTTTATTTACCGGCCATCTAACAATATATATATCTATATTAGGTTGCTTGTTTAATTCAGCAATACAAGATAAAAAGTAACCTGCTAATTCAGTATATAAAAATAATATTTTATGCATTTTCTATTTTGGTATTTATTTCAGTCAACTGGTTAGTATTGGTTTGCATATTTTTATAATTTACTGCGTTGTAATAATACAACCACATAAAAAAAGGAAATCCATTAATAAAATAATTCCCTTGGCGTAATAAGTATAGAATAATTAGTACCAATATGGCGCTCCCAATAATCCAATGCTGCGAGTTACTCACTGTTCGGCTTCGCGAAACATAATACTTAAAGATAAAAAGTATAAAAAAACCAATCCCCAGCAAACCTGTCTCAGAAAGCAAACGTAAAAACATACTGTTAGCATCAGACTTATTAAATTCAATATCTAAGACCCCTGCTTGTTTGGTTAATGAATATTTATCAAAGGCTATGGCATGCGAGCCTAGCCCGGTACCTCCAATAGGATTATGTTTAAAGTTTTCGGTTGCAATTTTATAATTATTATAAAGCACAAAGCTTGAAGAATTCACATTTTCAACAGAAAAATCTTCATCAACCCATAGACCTACTCCACTGTCAATACGTTTTTTAAATTCGGGAGAGGCATTGTACATAAAAGTTCCTAAAGAAATAAACACAAAGCTAGCGATGATAATATTTGATACTTTAGCATGGTTAATTATGATAAGAAGGCCTGACATAAAAATACCAATAAAACCAGTTGATGATGTAGTAAGGATGGAGGCTATGATAATGATAATTCCTTTTTGTGTGTGTATAAAATAATTTTTTCTGAAGATAATATTATATATGGCAACAAATACCGCAGGAGAAAACATAATGGCACATTGTGATGCTTCGGAGAATATAGAGTTCATTCTAATACCGCCACTTGAATTGGGAACCACCCCCCATTTATTAAATATCCATTTGTAATCATACCCCGGAGTAAACCCAACATAATAACTTACCACCTGAACTATACCTACAATAGAAAGTATATAAACCCCTTTTAAATAATAAGTAAATATTTTTTCTACATTAAATTTATAATGTAACATAACATATTGGTAGAAACTCACTGAAAGTAAAGTTCCAATAAATATTTTCAGAAATCCGGCCCAGGTATTATTACCGGCATATATTTGAAGAATACCCCAAACAGCGGGAATAAATAAAATAAGAAAAGGGGTTTTTACAATTTTAAATTGCGACACAAAACCAGGTAACAACAAAAGAAAAATAAAATAATGCAGGTAGCCCTCGAAGGGGCTCTTAAAAAAAGTTATTGAACTTACAAAAACTGAAATAAAAACCAATAATGTTATTCGTGCGTTATTCAGCATTTAACTTATACTTGTTAATTTTTTGATGTCCATTTTCTATTGCCTTTTGAAAAAAATCGAGATGTATTCGAGCAATATTTGTCCACAAAAATTGTTGCTTTATTTTCTCCACAGAATTCTTTTTCATTTTATCTATACTTAGTGCATCTAGGTTATTAATTCGCTCCAGAATTTGTTCTAACTGATGCAGTTCTGATAATTCCATTAAATAACCGTTATCGGCTCCTACCAATAAATTAACTGCTCCCACATTGGTTGCTATAACAGCCAATCCACTAGCCATAGCTTCCATTATAACATTAGGCATTCCCTCACTGTAGCTTGGGCAAACTAATACATCTGTTGTTTGAACAATACTTCTTATCTCTTCCTGATTACTGATTGAACCATAGTATTTAACACGGGTATCTTTTAATTGCTTTTCTTTAGGAATAGGCCCAATAAAGTGAAACTCAACATTGCTGCTCTTTAGTTTCTCAATGGCAGCACTTAACTCTTGAATACCTTTTCTACGCTCATAACGACCAATAAATAAAAAACGCTTGACAGCCTCTGTTGGCCTTATTTTTTGATTAACCCAAGACTCTTCAATACCTGTTGGAATAGAAATAATTTTAGATTTTGAAACGGGAATAGACAAAATTACATCATCAATTTTTGCGCCATAAGAAATAACATAATTGGCAGCGTTGCATATATATTTTACCGGCCCTCTGAACAACAAATATTGCTCTATGCGCGAACGAAAATTTGGCGGAGGTTGAAACATTTCGTAGCCATGAAAATTAATAGCCAAAGGAATATCAAGCTTGTTTTCTGTTTTTTCTTGTGCTAATTTCCAACCTGCAAATCCCTTACAATAAATAAAATCAACGGGAGGTCTGTTTTTAAAAACTTTAAATATTTCTAATGAATACCGATACGAAGCCCGTAAATAATGCCCTGGGACTTTATTAAGTTGTGGGAAATTAATAACTATTGAATTAATTTTTGATTTTTCTTCTTCTGTAAATAATTCAAGCTTCTGAATGTCAAACTTACTCATATTAGTATGATAAAGGTCAACCTCAACACCCAAACGAGTTAAATACTTACATAAATAGTATGAATGTTTTTGCATTCCACCAATTACATAGGGAAAAATACCATCGGTTACAAGCGCAATACGCATATTTTTAATATTTCCAATAAACTGCAAATATAATTCTATTGAGCCATACTTAAGCAATATATGAAAAATTCATTAATTTATTGTGAATACTATTTATAAAGCAATAATAAAAAAATCCGATACCAATTGAATGATATCGGATTTTACTCTAATCTAACACTTAATTACTTATTTTCTTTTACTTCTTCAAAGTCAACATCAGTAGCCTCTCCCGTATTTCCGGTACTGTTATCGGTAGGATTAGCAGAGCCATTTTCATTGGCACCGGCTTTATACATATCTTCAGAAGCTGCTTGCCATGCACTATTTAGTTGCTCCATTGCTGTATCAATCTTAGTGATACTTTTCTCGGCATGAGCTGCTTTAAGTTGGTTTAAACCTGATTCAATTGCTTGTTTTTTCTCAGCCGGAATTTTATCGCCATACTCTTTCAATTGTTTCTCGGTTTGAAAGATTAACGCATCGGCAGCATTTACCTTATCAGCCTCTTCTTTTGCTTTACGGTCGCTTTCAGCGTTGGCTTCGGCTTCGGTTTTCATTCTTTTTATTTCTTCATCGCTTAGACCCGAAGAAGCTTCAATTCGAATTTGTTGCGATTTACCTGTTGCCTTATCTTTAGCCGACACATGTAAAATACCGTTGGCATCAATATCAAAAGTTACTTCTATTTGAGGAATACCTCTTGGTGCAGGCGGAATACCGTCTAGGTGGAAACGTCCTATGGTTCGGTTTTGATTAGCCATTGGTCGTTCGCCCTGCAAGATATGTATTTCAACCGAAGGTTGATTATCGCTTGCAGTACTAAAGGTTTCGCTCTTTTTTGCCGGAATGGTAGTGTTTGATTCAATTAATTTAGTCATTACACCACCCATAGTTTCAATCCCTAAACTAAGCGGAGTAACATCAAGAAGCAATACGTCTTTTACTTCTCCGGTCAATACCCCACCTTGTATAGCAGCACCTAAGGCAACAACCTCATCAGGGTTAACTCCTTTTGAAGGAACTTTTCCGAAGAATTTTTCAACGGCATTTTGAATAGCAGGTATTCTGGTTGAGCCACCAACTAATATTATTTCATTGATATCGCTAGTGCTTAGTCCGGCATTCTTTAGTGCTGAGCGGCATGGTTCAATGGTTCTTTTCACTAAATCGTCAACCAATTGTTCAAACTTAGCTCTGCTTAAGGTTCTTACCAGGTGTTTAGGGATGCCATCAACAGGCATAATATAAGGTAAGTTAATTTCGGTAGATGTAGTGCTCGACAATTCAATTTTAGCTTTTTCGGCAGCTTCTTTTAAACGTTGTAAAGCCATTGCATCTTTACTAATATCAATACCACCATTATCGTTTTTAAATTCCTGAACCAACCAATCAATTATTTTTTGATCAAAGTCATCGCCTCCTAAGTGGGTATCTCCTTCAGTTGATTTTACTTCAAATACGCCATCACCCAATTCCAAAACAGAAACATCATGTGTACCACCACCGCAGTCGAATACTACAATTTTCAAATCACTGCCCTTTTTGTCTAATCCATAAGCCAAAGCAGCAGCAGTAGGTTCGTTGATAATACGTTTTACGTTCAAACCCGCAATTTCTCCGGCTTCTTTAGTAGCTTGTCTTTGAGCATCGTTAAAGTAGGCCGGTACTGTAATAACAGCTTCGGTAACAGTAGTTCCCAAATAGTCTTCGGCCGTTTTTTTCATTTTTTGTAATACTATAGCCGAAATTTCTTGTGGTGTGTACAATCTTCCATCAATATCAACACGCGGAGTATTATTATCACCTTTAGCTACTTTATAAGGAACACGACTAATTTCATTACCTACTTTATCAAAAGATTCGCCCATAAAACGTTTAATTGAATAAACTGTTTTGGTTGGATTAGTAATAGCTTGACGTTTGGCAGGGTCGCCCACTTTACGTTCGCCATTGTCCAAAAAAGCCACAATTGAAGGAGTAGTTCTTTTTCCTTCGTTGTTAGGTATAACAACCGACTCGCTGCCTTCCATTACGGCAACGCATGAGTTTGTTGTTCCTAAATCTATTCCTATAATTTTTCCCATATTTATTATTGTTTTAAGTTAATGCTTTAAATTATCTTAATCTTCATTAGTCAATGATTATGCCAAGTGGTTTTTGTATATACCATTTTATAGTTTTTCTGTCAATATGACATAATAAAGTAAGGTAATCTGCATAAATTACAAATTGCCTGACAAAAACAACAGAAACAATATCAGCGAATAAAGCCTAAATCTTCGGTATATTTCCCTGTTGTAAGCTCTGTTAGAGTATTAGGGCTAAATGGCTTAGCTACTCCGGAATTGGTAACACGTGTGCTAAAAATACCTATTCCATTAATTATATTGGTGTATATGGGTTTTTCCTGGAAATTACTTGAATAAGGAGCATTCAAATCTTTATATATTTGATAATCTTCACCTGCTGCAGTAATAAATATTTGTCCTCTCCACCCTATTCTTTTCTTGGTTTTATCAGAAAAATATAGGTCTTTAACCGATTGTAAAAAGATAAAAAACTCTTCGCCTTTTATGGATTTTTTCATCACACTACCACCTTCAGCATTAGGTGAATACTGAGGAGAAAAAGCCCAATCAATATATTTCATCACGGTATCGTTACCATTTTGAAACTCTTTGTAGTAGAATCTAAAAGTTAACTCATATATTTTACCATACTTTTGAGTATTCCACTCAATAGTGTTATTTGGTGTGTATTTATTATCGTTACCTACAAAAGTGTATGATGAGCCTCCTGAGTTAGGCAGAACAATATTATTAATAATATGGGTTGAAGAAGTTGCTATATATCCGGTTTTTTTATTCTCTACTTTAAGTTTATAAGTTTCGTCATTGCTCAGCAACTGTCGTGTAAAGTAAATAATATTCTTGCTTTTGGTGAATACGCCATCTTTTCCATTCTCAATGATGGTATCCTGTAATGTTATTGTTCCTTTATACTCCTCATCTACAAAGCGATCAATGGTTACCAACATATCGGCCGGATTGTAATTTAACGAATCGGGCTGTTGTGCCATAGCATAAGCATCACCTGTTCCTAAAAAAGCTTTATTAATTTTTACATACTGTATGGGTTGTGATATATCAAGCAATCCATAAATAATGGCTGTTTCTTTGTAAGGGGCAATTACATCCACATCAGTTTTACAACTACTGAATAAAGTATTTAATAATAAGATGCCTATAACAAGATATTTATTCATTTTTTTTTATAAGAAACGAATGGCAAATGTATTAAATTAATGGAAGATTGTATTATCTATCAGATAAATTAATGCAGCTAATGATGCCGCTCCTAACTCTAATTCACGTTTATTAACTTTATCAAAAGTATCATCGGCTGTATGATGAATGTCAAAATAGCGTTGCGAATCGGGAATTAACTCCATTACAGGAACACCTTGCTCTATCAATGGTGAAATATCTGCACCGCCCCCTTTTCCCTCGAAATCATATAGTCCATAAGGTAACAATAATGGTTTATAACTTTGCACTGCAGCCATAAACCACTCTGGTGCTGTAAAGCTAAAGCCTCTTGGACTGTAACCTCCGGCATCTGACTCAAGAGCGGCAATATGTGCCTCTTTGTTTTCTTTAGCTTGCTTAGCATATTCTTTTCCGCCTCTCAACCCATTCTCTTCATTCATAAAAAGCACCACACGTATGCTATGTTTTGGTTGATAACCTATAGCTCTGAAAATACGTAAAACCTCCATACTTTGTACGCATCCTGCGCCATCATCATGAGCTCCTGTACCTAAATCCCACGAGTCGAGATGTCCGCCCACCACAATATATTGGTTTGGGTTATCTTGTCCTTTTATTTCTCCAATTACGTTAAATGAGGGAGCATCTTCATAGGTTTTACAATTTGTTTTCAGATAAACTCTTGCCGATTTATCCACTCTTAATAGTGTACTTAATGTTTCTGCTCCTTCAGTGCTTATGGCTACTGCAGGTATTTTAGGAATACTATCAACATAACTCATAGAACCTGCATGTGGAAATTTATCTATTTTTAATCCCATAGAGCGGGTTATAGTTGCAAGAGCTCCATAACGCCCTGCCTTCATAGCACCAGCCCAGCGTTGGTCAACAGCCTTACCGTATGCTTTAAAGGTAAAAATCTCTGTAGGATCCATAGGCCGATTATAAAAAACAATCTTTCCTTTAATTTTAGCTGTTCCCAACTTATCAAGTTCCTCAAAACTGTGTACTTCTATAACTTCTGCTTCAATACCTTCGGGTGGGGTAGCTATGGAGCCGCCAAGAGCGCATATTTGAGTTTCATAACGCACTTTTGTTTGACTATTAATAATAAATGCTTGCTCCTTATCACCTCTCTCCCAATGTGGTACCATTACAGGTTGTAATGTAACTTTATTAAGATTTAAACCTTCCATTACCGATTTGCCCCAATTAACAGCCTTTTCGGCCTGAGGCGAACCACTTAAACGTCCTCCTACATTGGAACACAAATAAGCCAAGTTTTGATAGCATTCGCCATTGCTTAATGCTTCATCAAAAATTTTTCGAATCATAATGGAGTCTTTATTTTGTGCTCTAACCGAGTCAAGTGAAATGGAAGCTAATAACAAAATAAAAAAAACTGTTTTTCTCATTGATTTAATTGTTTTAAAAAAATGTCCCACAAAATATCTTTTGGAGGTTTAGCAATAATAGTAATATTTTCTTTTTTTATAGGGTGTATAAATTCTATTTTACGAGCATGTAAATGTAATGAGCCATTCTCATTGTTTCTGGCCGCACCATATTTCAAATCGCCCTTTATGGGACAAGCCATGGCTGACAATTGCACCCTAATTTGATGATGGCGACCGGTATGCGGATTAATTTCAAGTAAATAATAATGATTAGATTCAGCTATGATTTTATAGTCTAACTTACAATACAAACTATTTTTAATTTGATTTACGTAGGCCTTTGATTTATTCTTTGCTTCATTTTTTATCAAATAATGCTCAAGAGTTCCGCTTTCTTGAGGAGGTTTATTTTTTACTACTGCCCAGTATGTTTTTTTTATTTCTCTGTTCTTAAACAATTCATTCAGGCGAGTTAAGGCCTTACTTGTTTTGGCAAATAAAACCACCCCACTCACAGGACGGTCAAGCCGATGTACTGTTCCTAAAAAAACCTCTCCCGGTTTATGTGCTGTTTCTTTGATATACAATTTAACCCATTCACTTAACGGCTTATCGCCAGTTTTGTCACCTTGTACAATATGCCCCGGGAGTTTATTAACCGCTATTATATGGTTGTCTTGGTACAATACTTCCGGATAATTTGACATATTTATTTTTATTGTTTTTGAATGATAAATTTAGCGTTAATATATTCTTTGTTCGAAGTGTTAATCTGAATAAAGTAAATGCCATTGCTCCACAAATTACAATCTGCAATGCGTTCAATACTATGTGAACTCTGACTTAAGTTTCTTGACCAAACAATTTGCCCTAAACTATTATGAATGGTAAGATTAGCACCCGATAAATTTTTATCGGCAGTTTTTAAATATAGTTGATTATTGACTATATCATAATAAACATTTAAGGACTTGTCGTAATTGGCGCTATTGATGCCTAAACACATTGTCGTGTCAATGATAATATCATCAAAATTTGTACAGCCTGCGGCTGAGACCCCGGTAACCTGATAGGTTATAGGAAAATTGATTTCGGCAATCACCATATTACCCAATGTATCACTTAAACCAATATTCGGAGACCAAGTATAAGTTGAGGCACCGCTGGCATTAAGCGTAATACTATTACCAACACAAATTACGGTGTCGTTTTGCAGAATATTTACGGAAGGTAAAGGGTTAATGGTAATAGGGGGAGTCAAAGTAACATTTGCATTCCCTAAAGCGTTCCCTATATTTAATAAAACCGATGCTGAACCCGGGTTATTAAACTGAACTGTTACACTCTGACTATTAGAAGAGGAAGGAACACCATTTGAAAATGTCCAAGACCATTGCGTTGCTGTGTTTGATTGATTATTGGCTGTAAACGTAACAAAATCACCGGCACAAATCGAAGAGGCGCTTGCACTAATACTATTTCCGGTAGGAGCCTCGGTAGCAAAGGAAACGCCTGCAACCGAAACATTATCAATATACATATTATTATTAAAGTTATTATAGGTTTCAAACTTTATCATTACTGAGCTACTGCCTGCCAAAGGAGTTAAGTTTAAATCAATACAATTTAATAAATTGCCGCACCACTGAGCAGAAGTTGAGGGTATAAAATATAAATCGAGAGTATCAGCAGTAGTTGCGAAAATAGTGGTTGAATCTTGATAATATTGCGCTATACGAAATGGGAATGTATTACCGCAATCGGTAGAAGCATAAACAATTAATGAGTCGGTAAACTCTTGGCGGAAGTTTCGTTGCCAGGCATAAGTAAAATGTAAACTTATGCTATCATACCCTGAAAAATTAAGTGGTGGTGTTATTAAGCCATCACGTTGCCCTTTATCATCATAATTAAAAAGGTTTATGAAGGCAGATTTATTGGGCTGTCCGTCAACGGTAATGTTTTTTACTTCCCAAGTTTTGTTTTTATCAGGGTTACTAACGCTCCACTTATTATAATCTAATCCATTCTCAAAATCCTCGGAAAAAGGTAATGATAAACCGGAATTAAATAAAGTAAACTCTGAGTTGATTGTATCATTCAGAAAATTCCAATCTAACCCTCCATTGGGTTTTGTGCAATAGGCTTTTAGACTATGTGTTCCGGAGCCTACTTGCATTGACGGTAATATAATACTAATTATACTATCATGGGCAATATCTCCAACCCATTGATAGGTTTGATATGCCCCATTATCAAGTGAGTATTTTATAATTGCACTTTGAAGATTATCAGTACCTACATTTTTTAATAATATTTCGGGAACAAAGTTACCTGAGCATACATTATTGATAGGCCTAACTACTTCAGTCAAAGAGGCATCTAATTTATTTTTTGTTCCACTTATACATTGCATAGCTTTATAGGCATTAATTCTGCCTTTACCCAACAGGCCGGTCATGGTAGGGTTCATAAAATCAATATTATCGGTACTATTCAAAATACAATCGATAATTTGATCGGGGCTTAATAAAGGATTATAGCTTTTCATAAGTGCTGCTAAACCCGCTACCATTGGGGCTGCCATTGAAGTACCTGACGTGGTAAGAAAATTATTACCCGGTGTTGTGCTATAAATATTTGTACCCGGTGCACAAACGTCAATCCATTGTCCGTAGGTAGTGCCAATAGATTTAGTATCATTATGAGAAGTACTAGCCACGCTTATCACGTGCGGATAAGCAGCAGGATAATTTACCGTAGCATCATTGGTATTTCCGGCAGCAGCAACTACAACAGCTCCTAAAAGATAGGCATATAAAACAGTATTTCTTTCGGTAATTGAATATATGGGAGTTCCCCAAGAAAGGTTAATTACATTCGCCCCATTCTCGGCAGCATAAGCAATAGCTTCAAATCCGTTGCTTACAAATAAATTAGAATAACTTGCTTTAACCGCCATTAATCTAGAGTTAAAACCCAAGGATGCAATGCCGGTAACATTATTGGTAACAGCTCCGGCTATCCCTGAAACATGTGTACCGTGATACCAACTAGGGTCATTGGGGTGTGGGTCATTATCAAAATCACCGAAATCATAACCTAATGAATCATCAACAATAAAATTCCCATCATCATCAACACCAGGCAAACCATATCTCTCAAGCTCATTAAACCATACATTATCTTTTAAGTCAATATGGTCAATATCCATTCCATCATCTACTATGGCAATAATGGTAGGCGAAGGCGCAGGGTTTCCTATATAACTCCAGGCACTTTGTGCATTTACTTTAAATAAATTCCACTGATTAGTGTTATTAAAGGAAGTGTCATTGGGAGTATAGAAAAATCTTTTATACGGAACTTTCTCTGCATATTCAACCTCTTCTAATTTACTTAACGCTGCAATTGCATAATCAATATTTGAAATCTCAGAAATTGAAATTTTAAAAATATTTTCAAGTCCTTGATGTTTAGCAAAAGTATAAAGTTGTCGGAACTCGCTCACAGTATAATCTTTTGTAAATTGTTGCAAAAATGGGAAGTTTCCTGGATCATTGTTATGATTGGAAACAGAAGACATAGCAGTGCTTTTAATTTTCAAATAAATATTTCCATCTTCATAATTTGCATCAACGGTTTGCCCCGAAGCTATAGTAAAACAAAAAACTACAAACAAAGAGAGTAATAACCTGAAAAATTTTATCATTTTTATATTTATTGATTATTAGAAATAACTAAGATTGATGTTAGGTTTAATATTTTTAACCGACTCAAATATTAATTTGATAACATTTTCTACATCGTTCCTATGTACACTTTCAACGGTGGTGTGCATATAGCGCAGAGGCAATGAAATTAATGCCGAAGGCACACCTCCTGTAGCATAGGCTATGGCATCGGTATCGGTACCTGTTGCACGCGAAACTGCAGCTCGTTGAAAAGGAATTTTGTTTTTCTGAGCCGTGTTTATAATCATTTTTAAAATATTGTTATGAACTGAAGGACCGTATGTTAATACAGGCCCCTGACCACAGGCAATATCACCATTAGTTATTTTACTTAGCATAGGAGTTTGGGTATCGTGAGTAACATCAGTAACAATAGCCATATTAGGTTTTATGGTTTGAACAATCATTTCTGCACCTCGCAATCCAACCTCTTCCTGCACACTATTGGTAATATATAAACCAAATGGTAGCTTGGTTTTAGATTCATTAAGCAAACGAGCCACCTCCGCAATCATAAAGCCTCCGGCTCTATTATCCAGAGCACGACCAACAAACATATTTTTATTGAGCACCGAAAATTCGTCTTCAAAAGTAGCCACACAACCTACATGTACACCTAAGGCTTCTACTTCTTCTTTAGAGGAGCATCCACAGTCAAGAAAAATATTCTTCAAATTAGGTGTTTCCTCCTTTCCGGGCTCACGTGTATGTATGGCAGGCCAACCAAATATAGCTTTAACTATACCTTTTTCAGTATGAATGTTTACGCGCATTGAAGGGGCAATCATGTGGTCAGACCCTCCGTTTCTTTTCACGTAGATAAATCCATCTTTGGTAATGTAGTTTACAAACCATGAAATTTCATCGGCATGAGCCTCAATCATCACTTTAAATTGTGCTTTAGGATTAATAACCGCAACGGCTGTTCCGTAATGATCCGTAAAATAATCATCAACATAAGGTTTTACATAATTAAGCCAAAGTTTTTGACCCGGAGCTTCAAATCCGGTAGGTGATGCATTGTTAATGTAGTTTTCAAAAAAATCTAACGATTTTTTATTTAATATAGATTGATTTTTCTTTGCCATAATAATTGATAAAATATCCTACAAAGCTAATCATTTCAAACAATATTTAATACATCTTCTATTATTTTATCTTGCACTTTTGTTTACTACCGTATTTATATAAAGGTTTACAAAAGCATCAATATATAAACAGGCAGTGCAGTTATAAAGCACCGTCAACAAGGATATCCAGATAACTCATGCAAAATAAAAGCAAAGTAAACCTATTTTATAAACAATCAATTGGTGGCAAAAGCTTTGATTAAATAAAATAACTATAGTCAATAGGCCATATTTTTGTGCTTGAATAAAAAAAACTTTTTGAAAAGTAGTTTATGAAAGAAGAACGACCGTTAATATTAGTTACTAATGATGATGGAGTGTATGCTCCCGGCATCAGAGCTTTGGTAGAATGTGTAAGGAATAAAGCCGATGTATTGGTAATAGCACCCGACAAACCTCAATCTGGTATGGGGCATGCCATAACTATAAATTCTACCTTACGTATTCATAAAATCAAGGAGGAACCCGGTTACAGTAAGTATAGTTGCAGCGGAACTCCCGTTGATTGCGTAAAAGTTGCCGTAAGCCGTCTTCTACCACGTAAGCCCGATTTATGTATTTCCGGAATAAATCATGGCTCCAATTCATCAATAAATGTGATATACAGTGGTACCATGTCGGCAGCTGTTGAAGGTTGCATAGAGGGCATTCCTTCAATAGGTTTTTCATTATGCAATTTTTCTGTTGATGCAAATTTTGATGCTTCAAAGAAAATAGCTGAAAGGGTTATTGAAAAGATACTTCAAAGTGGCCTTCCTGAAGGAGTTTGTTTAAATGTTAATATTCCTAATGTTGAGTATGATAAATTAAATGGGATAAAAATATGTAGGCAGGCAAAAGCCACTTGGGTGGAAGAACTAGATGAGCGTAAAGACCCGATGGGACACTCATATTATTGGTTATCCGGGGTTTTCCAATCACATGACAATGGTGAAGATACAGATGAATGGTCATTAGCTAATCAATGGGTAAGTGTTGTTCCGGTACATATTGATTTTACAGCTCATCACACCATACCATACTTAAAAAAACTTAATTTTTGATGCTTCCTAAGAACGATAACAACAGAAATAAGTTAGACACCTTTGGGTTTGGCTTTATAGCAGGTGTTTTTGCACCTTTACTTGTGTTTTTGATTTATTATAAAATAAATTTTGACTTTATACGCCTTAACAGCTTTATAGCCGATGTATTTTTGAAAAACATACTTGCCCCATTGTTGAGTTTATGTGTTATCATTAATTTAGGGATATTTTACTTGTTTTATTGGAAATACTATAATTACGCAGCACGTGGAATTATAGGCGCTACTTTATTTTACGCTTTGATAGTACTAATTGCTAAGTTTGTGATATAATGAAATACTATATCATAGCCGGTGAGCCCTCGGGGGATTTACATGGTTCAAACCTGATAAAGCATTTAAAAAATATTGACTTAAATGCTGATTTTAGGGCTTGGGGAGGCAACCGTATGTCAGAGCAAGGGGCAACCTTGTTTAAGCATATTAAAGATCTTGCATTTATGGGGTTTGTAGAAGTTGTAGCCAACATTGGAACAATTTTGAAAAATATTAGGTTGTGTAAAGAAGATATATTAAAATATAAACCCGATGTTTTAGTGTTAATTGACTATCCGGGATTTAACTTACGCATTGCGAAATTTGCCAAAAAGCAAAAAATAAAGGTAGTTTATTATATCTCGCCACAAATCTGGGCATGGAAAGAAAACAGAATTCATCACATAAAAAGTTATGTTGACAGAATGATTGTAATACTGCCGTTTGAAGAAGAATTTTACCGCAAGCATCATTATCCTGTTTTTTATGCAGGTCATCCTTTACTTGATGCAATAGATGATATACTGAACAACAGTAATACTAAAAATGAATTTTTAAAAATAAATTTATTAGCTGATACTCCTATTATAGCACTATTACCCGGTAGCCGAAAACAGGAAATACAAGTTATGCTCCCACAAATGCTTAAAATGATAAAACACTTCAAGGAATATCAATTTATAGTAGCTTGTAGCAATAATGTTCAGGCTGATATTTATCATAGTATGGTAAAAGGATATCCGGTAAAACTAGTTTATGATCAAACGTATCAATTACTTTTACATTCTAAGGCGGCTCTGGTAACCTCCGGAACCGCTACACTTGAAACAGCACTATTCAATGTTCCGGAAATAGTTTGTTATAAGGGCAATTTCATTTCATATTTTTTTGCAAAAAAACTTATTAAAGTAAATTTTATATCACTGGTTAACTTAATTATGAATCGAGAAATTGTAAAAGAGCTAATACAGTATGATTTTAACGAGGAAATGCTCAAAAGCAATTTAATTCAAATATTACAACCCGAGCATCAGCAATGGCTAAAAAATGAATATAGTATATTAAAAGAGAAACTAGGTGGGAAAGGTGCTTCGGCAAGAGCCGCGAAATATATTACTGATTATTTAACAGAAAACTAAATGCCCCGTTTTAAAAGTATAGTATTTCTACTGTTTCTTCTCTTAACTTTCAAAAATATCTCTGCCACGCAAGTTAAGATAGGTATCTTGTATGGTTCAATGCTAAATGAAATAAATGTTTCGTATAAGAATGGAAATTCGGCTTTGTATTGCGATAGTGTCTTATTGAAGCAAGATAGTCGTGACTTTAATCTTAAAATAGTGGCACAAAATGACAGTATTTTTGCTTATAAGGGTGACAGTATTTTTGTTTGCGGAAAAAGTTTTCAGATAAAAGCAGTTGAATATAGCGAGAGTGTTTTAAATCATCCAAAATTTAAACAAGAAAAAGTATATAGCGGAAGTCTTATCTTTAACAATGTAAATGGTTTTTTATTTATCGTAAATGATATTGAAATAGAAGATTATTTACCCGGAGTTCTAGAAGCAGAAGTAGGATTAAAACGCCCCCCTGAATATTACAAAGTTCAGGCTATAATATGCCGAACTTATACCTTAAGTCATCTTCGAAGACATGAAATGGAAGATATTAACTTATGCGACCGTGAACACTGCCAGGTGTATAAAGGAGTAAGCAATAAAAACCAAGAGCTTAATAAAGCAGTAAGTAAAACTGCTGATGTGGTAATGGTTGATAATGATTTTTTGTTAATTACTGCAGCTTTTCATGCTAATTGCGGAGGCCAAACCGTAAATAGCGAAGATGTATGGAACAATCGTTTGAGTTATTTGCGAAGTATTAAGGATACTTTTTGTCTCCGAGAAAAAAGTGCAGTTTGGAGTAAACAAATTAGCCTTGAAAAATGGAAAGAATGTATGTTAAAACTCTGCCCAAATTATGATTATGGAAGCGATTCTCTAATTTCAGGAAAGGATAATAATTTTTTACAATTTACGCGTAAAAAAGACTATTCTACAGGCACATGTACCATTCCCTTGAAAGAAATAAGGACAGCCTTAGGTTTGCGCTCTACCTTTTTTAATGCTTTTTACAAAGATGGAATAATTACCTTAAGCGGAAGAGGTTTTGGGCACGGGGCAGGGCTTTGTCAGGACGGTGCTATACGAATGGCAAAATTGGGCTACAGTTACAAAACCATACTCCATTACTATTACCAAAATACAAGTATTATTAATCTTGACAAGTTAGACTTTTTCATGTATGTTGAGTAATCTATAAAAGTTGAAATTACGCTTCATATAGCTCAATTAATAGGTTAAATTGATACAACAATATCACTTATTAGCCTTAAATTGTTAATTACTTGTGTTGAAAACTCAAAAAATCACTCAATATTTTGAGTTCAAAAGCATTTACATTTGTTTTGTAAAGTGGGCTTTTTCATTTTAAATTAAGCTTTTGATAAATTTAAAATACAAACATATTTTAATTTGCCTCATTGGAGTATTAAGCAATCTTATGATTGCTTATGGGCAAGATGTACCTGCTAACAAAGAAGAAGCACGCAAGTTAAAAGATTCACAAAGGTACGAAGAGGCTTTTCAGGTATATTCCACACTTATTGAACAAAACAATTCTGATTTTGATTGCTATCTGGAACGAGCATTCTGCTTAGAAAAGATGAATAGGTATGAAGAAGCGATAAACGATTACCGATCGGCCTTAAACATTAAACCCGGAGAAATAGATTTGTATCGTAAAGCATTAATTGATTATTTGTTGATTGAAAATTATAATCAAGCTACCGAAATGTTTAGTACTATGGTGCAGATAAAAAATAAAACGATTGAAACTTACCAAAAAATGGCCATTGATAAAATTAAGCTGGGTGAATATGATGAAGCCATTAAGGAGATAAATACAGCTCTTGATTATGACAACACTAACGATTATTCTCACTTTATTAAAGGAGTTGTAATGGACAGTACTAGAAATACCCAAGTAGCTATACAAAGTTATTTGAAAGCTATTTCATGTATGTATTTAAGCAAAGAATATAAAGAAGCTAAAGACAAAATGGCTTACAAACCTTATTTTATCAATTTAGCCGTTGCTCAACGCAAAACAGGAAGTTATGAGGAATCATTAAAAAACTTAAACACTGCTCTATCATACGACAACAATGATGACAATATTTACACCCAACGTGCCATAACCTACTCAGCTAAAAATGATTTTTTAAATGCCGAAGAAAACTTTGTTAAAGCTTTTCAAATCAATGAAAAAAATTCTTTAGCCTATTTTGAACGAGGGTTAATGTATAAAAAGCAAGAAAAATACCCCGATGCTATCGGTGATTTTACCAATGCTATTTTGTTTCGTGATAAATTTCCGGAAGCACATTATTATCGAGCCTTATGTTACCAATCATTAAACAAATTTAAAGAAGCCGAGGAAGAATTTATACTTGCCAAGAAAGAAGGATTTAACAAGAAAAGTATAGAAAGTGCTTTAGGAATTTGTAAAGAAAAGGCTTATGAATATTATAAAGAATCAAATAATCCACAAATTGAATTTGCCTATAACAATGATAAAGAAGGGAAGAAAGTAATAAGAGTTCCAAAGAATAAGCAAATAGGTACGATTAAAGGAAAAATAAGTGATGAAAGTAATATTAAATCAATAGTGATTGACGGGGTTCCGGCCAACTTCAAAGAAGATGACAACAATCCATCATTCAGCGCACAAATACCTGTAGAGAATAAGGATAAAGTAACCATTTCGGTAACTGATGTTTACTTTAACACAACTACGGAAACCTACGAGTTATTAAGAACAGAATCAACTCCTCCTAAAATTGAAGTAATAAGCCCTTTTATTACCTTTGATAAAGAAATACTACCTGAAAACAGCAATATTAACAATCTATATGTAGAAGGAAAAATTGATGACGAAAGTTTGGTAGAGTCAATTATCATTAATGGTCAAATGGCAACTTTTTCTTCCGAAAATACCAATCCTACTTTTTCACTAAATATTAATATTGAAAAAACTGACTCCTTGGTAATTGAGGCTAGTGATATTTATGACAATAGAAAACGAATAGCCTACTATATCAATAGAGTATTAGCTGAAGAGGAACAGAAAAACCCTATGGGGCGAACATGGGTGGTTTTTATTGAAAATAGCAACTATCAAAGTTTACCTTCTTTGGAAGGTTCAAAAAAAGACATTATAACCATGAAGAGTGCTTTGGCCAACTATAACATTAGTAAAATCATTCATAAACCTAACATGACCAAGGCGCAAATGGATCGTTTCTTCTCTATAGAGTTAAGAGATCAAATTAATAAGGGTAATGTTCAATCTTTATTAGTTTGGTTTGCCGGTCATGGCAGATATTTGAACGAAACAGGATATTGGCTGCCAACCGATGCCTCAAAGACAGATGAATACACCTATTTTCCGATTACCAGTTTAAAGGGCTATTTGTCATTATACAAACTTAGACATACTTTGGTTATTAGCGATGCCTGTGAAACCGGCCCTGCTTTTTATTTAGCTATGCGTGGCGAAACCCAACCTAAAGATTGCAATGATTGGGAATCTACCAAATTAAAGTCAGCACAGGTATTTACCAGTACAGACAGGGAGAAGGCATCAGACAATTCAATTTTTACAAAAACATTTGCCACCATATTAAACAACACACCCGATAAATGTATCTCTATTGATAAAATAACCGAAAAAGTTATTTCAGCAGTTGAACAAAATCAAAAACAAAAGCCTAAATTTGGAAACATTAGCGGACTTGAAGATCAAAATGGTACTTTCTTTTTCATAAAAAAATAAACATGCTAAAAAACAGCATCAACTTTATAAAAATTGTTCTTCTGTTTATGGTAGTAATTCAGTCTTTAGGCTGTAATTATCTCTACGCACAAACATTTAATTTCAATAATTATTCTCTTAAAGACGGGTTAATACAATCGAATGTAAATGATATTTTACAAGACAAGGAAGGTTATATGTGGTTTGCTACTGATGGAGGACTTTCAAAATTCAGCGGACAAAATTTCACTAATTTTAGTACTAATGATGGGTTAAGTGAAGCCTCTGTTAATACTATTTGCCAAGATAATCAAGGGGTAATTTGGATAGGTTATTCATTAGGCAAAATATCTTATTACGATGGAAATATATTTCATCATTTTAATTTAGACTTAAAAGAAAAACCTAACAGAATAAACGATATCAATAAAGACACTGAAGGTAATCTTTGGATAAGCACCATAGGCAGTGGCGTAATTAAACTCAATCCTAAAAGTAAAGAGTATAAAATATATAGCATCAATGAAAAATTAAGCGATATCGTTTTTTCGACTTACATTGATAAAGATAATAAAGTATGGTTTATAACCGACTTAGGAATTAAATACTACAATGCTATTAATGATAGCTTTATATTTTTTAAACCCAAAGGCTTTCCTTTCTTTGAATACACCTCCATGACACAAGACAGTTGGGGTAATTATTGGTTTGGCACAACCAGTCAGGGAATAGTAAATTATCAAATTAAAGACAGTACTTCTACAGTATTTGGGTTATCTGATGGTTTAAAATCTAATTTCATAACCGCTCTAATATCTAATAATGGCAGTATCTGGGCGGCTACCTGGGAAGGAGGAATAGTATATATTAAAGATAAGGAAGTTATAAGTATTACTGATAAAAATGGATTAAGCGGCAATAAAGTTCGTAGCTTGTTTATAGGACGCGAGTCAATATTATGGGCCGGAATTCAGGACAAAGGTTTAGCTCAGTTTATGGGCTTCAAATTTATTCACTATACGCTAGAAGATAAATTAAATAACGGAGTAATCAACTGCATAATAGAGGACAACAATGGCAAATATTGGTTGGGAACTAATGACGGAATTGATATTTTAACTTTAAAAAATAACTACTTTATAAATAATGTAAAACATTTAGATTTAAAATCAGATTTAAGAAATAATCTTGTAACCGCTTTTTGTAAACATGAAAACAAAATATATGTATCAACCTTTAAAGGAGATATAGGAGTATATGATGCTCATAGCGGAAAATTAGTTCATACTTTAAGTATTAATCATTCGCTTATTAACGATTTATCTATGATTGAAAATGAGCTATGGATAGCGACCAGCTCAGGACTTACCACCTATAATATAAAAACAGGAGAATTTAAAGATAAATCAGAGCTTGATAAATTAATAGTGCTTAAAATTCACAAAGACTCCAAAGGAACAGTTTGGATTGGGACACGTGAGTCCGGGATTTGGTATTATAGCAATAAAACTATAAATCGATATAAAGGCAATGTTAATCATAACAGTCCTACATCGTTTTGTAATGATTTTAACGGTAACTTATGGATAGGTACCGAAGGGGGAGGTATTTATAAAAAAGAAGGCGATAAAATTATTAATTATAATGTAAAGAAAGGTTTAATATCTGATTACATAACTTTAATTACTTGTGATTCGTTAAATAATATATGGATTGGCACCAATATGGGTTTGGTAAAATTTAATCCGGAAAAAAATACCTTTCGTAATTATTCTTCTAACGAAGGATTCACTGCTATTGAAACCAAAACAAATGCTACATATTATGATAAATCCGGTAGTCTATGGTTTGGAACTGTTAATGGCGCTACATTGTTAAACCTACATCAGCAACAAGAGAAAGTAGTTCCTCCTATTCTATACTTGTTAAACTTCGAAATATTCTCAACCTCTTATTCACTTAATCAAAAATCAAAATTTAATCATAACGAGAATGAAATAAGCTTTCACTTCATTGGGCTAAACTTTAAAAATGTTTCTAAAATAAAATATGTATATCAGCTCGAAGGACTTGACGAAAAATGGAATGAGGAGTATGGTATCAAAAAAGTAACATACTCACATTTACCGCCCGGCAAATACAAGTTTGTTATTAAAGCATGTAGCAGCGATGATGTTTGTACCGAAAAACCTCTGGAATTTTCATTTGAAATAATACCCCCTTTTTATAAAAGAGTATGGTTTATTGTGTTATGTAGTGTTGCTCTTATTTCGCTGATTGCAGCTTACATTACTTTTCGAACCAGATATTTAAGACAAGCGAAAATTTCGCTAGAAAAACAAGTTAAAGCCAGAACCATTGAAATAGAGCAAAAGAACTCTTCACTCCTCGAAAAAAATGAAGAGATTGTGAATAAAAATAAAGAAATTACAGATAGTATAACCTATGCTAAAAGAATACAAGAGGCCATACTACCAAGTATCCGACAGTTTAAAAAAATATTTGGCAACTCATTTATATTTTATAAACCCAAGGCCATTGTTAGTGGTGACTTTTATTGGTATGTAGATATAAAAAACAAAATAAAATCAAGTAGCGATGAAAATGATGTGTATGTGGCTGTAGCTGATTGTACAGGTCATGGTGTACCCGGTGCATTTATGTGTATGATTGGAAACTCCTTGCTCAATCAAATTATACAGGAAAGCGATGATTTTAGACCCTCAAAAACTTTAGAGCTTTTACATATTGGAATTAGAGATTCTTTAAAGCAACAAGAAAATGAAACCCGTGATGGAATGGACATAGCCTTGTGCCATATACACCGTAAAAATAAAACAATTGAATTTTCAGGAGCATTAAGACCTTTAATAATATTTAGAGGTAATGATTATAAAAAACAATTCGGGATTAACTTGGGAGAAACATTTATTGAAGAAATAAAAGCCGATAAATTTTCAATTGGTGGTATTCAGAGTGAAGAAAAAAGAACCTTTACCAATCATGTTATACAGTTTTATGAAGGTGATACCATATATTTATATACTGATGGGTATGTAGATCAATTTGGTGGAGAAAACGGGAAGAAACTCATGTCAAAAAAATTCAAAGAAATGTTAGGTTCCATTCAAGATAAAAGTATGGAAGAACAATACAAACACATACAGCTATTCTTTACACAATGGCAAGGAACGCAAGAACAACTAGATGATGTATTGGTGATGGGAATAAGATTTTAAGCAATCTCAACACTTACATTTAATTAAATAATTAATAAAACCATGCTTCAAATGACACAAAAAAATCTGCATACATTTCACATTCCTGTATTAGGAATTAGTTTCAGTATTGACACTCCATTAAAGGTGGCTCGCTATGGCATTTCATCAGTTGTATCCATAGTTGATGATGAAATAATTGAAGACCTAAGAAATTATTATTGTCATAAAAACAATATTGAATATATCCCTATTAAAAAACACGATAATGACTCGCGTGCGAAGCGTATAACAAGCTATCTTAACCTATTAAAACAATTAGTTGAGGAGCAGATTACACATTTAAAAACATTAGATTTTAAGGAAGGCAGCGACCTGAATAAATATTTTGATTTATTGCCCAATTTATCAGCATTAAAAATTGAGTACCTTAAAATGCTTGAAGAGAAAGATAGTGACAAACAATTATTACTTCAAAAAAAGTTAATAAATTCAATTGTAGCCGGAGATATAGATGTTAATATTATGGCTAAAGTTGATAATCCGGGCCTAAGCAAAAGTGGAAACCAATTGCCTGATGAGTTTTCTGAAGCTTTAAGTGCATTGCGCGGTTTTGCCAATAGTAACCTATGCTCATCTGTTGTAATATCGGCAGGTTATAACCCCAGACTGTTTAATTATTTAAGCAATTTTCAAGCGTTTTACCCCAACAGTCAGCAAAACTTAGAAAAGAAAATTATCCTTAAAGTGAGTGATTTCCGTTCGGCCATGACACAAGGAAAAGTACTTGCTAAAAAAGGCTTATGGGTTTCGGAATATAGGATTGAATCGGGTTTAAACTGTGGTGGACACGCATTTGCCACACAAGGACATTTGATGGGGCCCATACTTGAGGAATTTAAGATAAACAAAAAAAGCTTACAAATGGAGCTTTTTAAGATATGCAATACCTACCTTAGCGAGAATAATAAAAACGTATTTAATCAAATACCCGAGCAAAGAATTACTGCTCAAGGTGGTATTGGAACGGCTGAAGAACAAGATTTTTTAATATCCTATTATCAATTAGACGGAACCGGATGGGGAAGCCCTTTTTTATTGGTTCCGGAAGCCACCAATGTTGACCCTGAAACTTTAAACAAATTGGGAAATGCAAAAAAGGAAGATTTTTACCTAAGTGATGCTTCACCTTTGGGAGTTCCATTTCATAACTTACGAAATACAAGCTCCGAAATACAGATAAATGAGAGGGTTTCAAAAAACAGACCCGGTAGCCCCTGCTACAAAAAATACCTTTCGAGTAATACAGAATTTACCGAAAATATAATATGTACCGCATCACGACAATACCAGAATCTAAAAATTAAGCAATTAAGAAGTTTAAATTTATCAGAAGACGAATTACAAAAACGCATTACTAAAGTAGAAGAAAAAGATTGTTTGTGTGAAGGTTTAAGCAGCTCGGTACGCATTAATAATAATATGAATATACCACACAATATTAAAGCCGTTACAATTTGTCCCGGACCAAATACCGCTTTCTTCTCAGGGATTTACACACTCAAAAACATGGTAAATCATATTTATGGTATTGAAAAAATAAATTATAAACTCGAAAGGCCTCACATGTTTGTAAACGAACTAAAGTTATATATTGATTATTTAAAAAAGAAGTTATCCGACTGTTGGGACTCTATGGATGAAAAACAAGAAAAATTCTATACTAAATTTAAAGAAAACCTTCAATCGGGTATTGATTATTATAGAAACAATCAGCAATTGGTATTAAATAATTCAAAAGCCACTCTTGATTTATTAGCTAATGAGTTGCAATTATTAGACGTAAAAAAAATTAAAATAGTGACGACATAAAAACAGTAAAAATTGAATTTGAGATACTTATTAAACATACTGTTAATCTTTAACTTTGATTCTTTTGTTCAATTTACCACTGTGCCTATTAATGAAAATATAATAAATTATTGCAATCCAATATTGACGCTAGGAAAAGGTTTCCTAATTGGAAATAACGAAATATCAATGATAAACCCAACAGATGATTCTTGCGGAATTTTTATTGAAACATGGTTTGCACCTCTTTGCCACATGGATACTTGTACAAACTCCTCATGGGATGTCACTTATAATGAAAAGTGTAGTATTACAGAAGTAAATTATAAAATATGGAATCCTGAAAAAAGTAAGGTTATATATGACTCAAACAAGATATGGGAAGGTTGAGCAGATAACGCTTTGGGGTACTATAAGGCTAATTATTACCCCTATGAAATTACGTTTTATGCCAAAAAAAAAATAACAAAAAACGGAATTGTTTATCTTCATATATGGTAAATAGGGTATAATACTCTCTTACCAGTTTATTGATGTATTAGGCTCTATTTTTTTGATGATTCAAAGGGCAAATAATTAGCATCAATCTTAATTTCTATACTTTCGGCAATATTTGCCATAACAACTTTAGGTCGTTCAATTTTGTAGTCGTCTAACTTCACAAAAAAATTAGCTTTTAAATTTACTACCTTGTTTTTTACCGTAAACACTCCGGGCACTGTAATTAATTTTTCAACACCGTGCATATATAATACTCCGGTGCAGGTAACCTTGTATGTACCATCTTTACTTAAATCAACTATTTCGTTAATTTTCCCTCTGAATGTAGATTTTGGATACTTATGACTCTCCATATAGTTTTCGTTAAAATGCTCCTGCATTAACGGTTTCTTAAATTTAAACCCTGTGTTGGCTAACGAAAACCTGACAGAATCACTCATAATAAATGATGTAGAATTACTATTAACAGCAGATATGTTCTCAAGTGGAGTTTCGGAGAAAAAACTAATCTTGACCTCATCTTTCTTAGATTTAAATATTTGAGCATTAGCTTCCAAAACCCCTACGAGCGAGAAACAAAAAACAAACGCGGCAATTATTTTATAATAAAAATTCATGTCTTTTATAATTTGGTTTAAACGTAAATATATCAATACAAAGTAAGTGCCATACTTTTATCAGATATAGCATTAATTTATTTATATTTCGGAAGCTATGGCATCAGGAACTAGTTTTTTGATATCTCCGCCATGTTTATGTATATCACGCACTATGGTTGATGTAATTGCATTGTACTCTAAATCGGTCAATAAGAAGACTGTTTCTATTTCAGGCTTTAACATTCTGTTGTTTTGAGCTATGTTTTTTTCAAATTCAAAATCGGACACCGACCGTAAGCCCCGCAAAATAAACTGAGCCGAAACTCTTTTGCAAAAATCTACAGTTAAGCCTTCAAATATAGCAATTTCAACATTAGGTAGGTGCGAGAATGTTTTTTCCAGAAATCTTTTCCGTTGCTCTAAACTAAAATATTTGTCCTTTTGACTATTATGACCAATAGCTATAATAATTTTATCAAATAGTGGCAAGGCTCTTTTTACAATAGCTTCATGTCCTTTGGTTACAGGATCAAAAGAACCCGGAAATACTGCAATTTTAATAGTACTCATACTCAATAAATTAATAATTAATGACTGGCAAAAAAGCTAAATGCGACTTTACCATAGTTTCTTGATTCTTTTATGTTGCAATGTTGTGCATAGTTTCTGCTGCTTTCATGCTCTAATATAAAAACACCATCTTCTTTTAAAGCATTGCTTTCAAATATTAAATCAATCAACTCAAAATCCCTTTTATTATCAAATGGCGGATCGGCAAAAACTATATCAAACTGTCCATTTAAACGTTTTAAAAACTGAAAAACATCTACATTTAACACTTTAACTTGGCTAAACTTTAAAAGCGCTGTTTGTTTTTTTACAAAGTCAGAACACTTAAACTCTTTATCAACACTAATTACCGAGGCTGCACCACGCGAGGCAAACTCGTAGCTAATATTGCCTGTTCCACAGAAAATATCTAACACCTGCAAATCTTCAAACCGGTAGCGGTGCTGTAAAATATTAAATAGTCCGGTTTTAGCAAAGTCAGTGGTTGGCCTTACCGGCAAATTGGCCGGTGCTTGAATTATCCTTCCGCTATGTAAACCACCAATTATACGCAAGCTGCGGCATTTATAATATTAAAAAAGAAGTGTGACGGAATATGGCTATAACCACCACTGTACTTAAAGCGCTGATTGCTGTTAATGAAATCAATATTCCGAATATACTTGTACAATAGTACATACACCGAAGATTTTTTCTCAATTTCGCCACAAATTTTAAAAGAAATTTCTTCGGGATTAAGCTTAAGCGTATCGCAAACCAACAAGGTGTAATACACAACATCTTCGGTAGTGTTGTAGTTGAAAGAATTAAAAAATATCATTTTATGATTTTCAATTACCATCAAATCAAGCCTTGCGTTTTGAACATGAGCCAAAAGTATTCTTTCTTTGCTGTTTTTATAACGACCCATACTTTCGGTTATTAATACCCCTGCATGAGGCAACAATTTATAATCTGAGAAAATTTCCTTCATCCCTTGGCATAAAGCAGTTGGAACGGCATATATCACATAGCTCTCAATGCTTTGAACGAAAAAAGAGTGTATCTCAGCTTCAAACTTCAAGGAGGTGCTGAACTCCAGATAAAGCTTGGCTGCTTCTTTATGATACAAGGCACTTGGCACAATAGTATAATACTCTGAACTTATAATAATATCAACCGCTTTGTACTTTTGTTTTGCAAAAAAAGAGCTATTAAAATAATCTTCAAACAATTCCACACTCTCAGAAATTTCAGCATTATTCATAAAGTCAACATGTTCAACTGCATAGAACAAACTTTTATTTATATCAGTGATGCAACAACTTGCGCTATTTCTACTAATATTAATTACTAAATGATAACTTAATGATAATGATTTATCATAATTATCATCAATAACACTTAATACGGGTTTTGTAATATTAACTTCCAACAAATGCTGTTTTAGTTCTAATAAAAGTAAAATTACTTATTTTTTTTAATATAAAAAAACCATTCCTAGAGCTAACAAAGTACCGGCAATAATAGCTCCAAACTTTTGAAAATTAAATTTATGGTTCTCTGATGATTCAAACAAAATAGTAGTTGAAATATGCAGGAATATACCTATCACAACGGCCATTATTTTTTGATAATAATCATTCAAATCAACCATTTGGGAATGATTCAGGTACATGCTCAGCATCATGCCCAGTGGTGTCATAAGGGCAAAAATACCAAGCATAATCATACTTCTAAATTTGTTATTTCCACTTTCAATCAACAAGCTCATAAGTGCCAAAGCAATTGGAATATTATGTATAATAATTCCAAAAACCAACATTTCTGAAACATGTTCGTTATGTGTGCCGCCTATAGGCATTCCTTCAAAAAATGCATGAATACATAAACCCAGCATCATAGAAAAAGGGATTGATGCCTTGTGTCCGTGTTGATGATGAGGGTGAATATGTCCGTGTTCAATGCCATGCGATAAATAATCGAGTATTAGTTGCAGAAAAAATCCACCTAACAAATAAATTCCTATTAAATGATTGTGATGGGTGTAAATTTCAGGAATAAGGTGTAAAACTGTAATTGCAAACAAATAAGCACCACTAAACGATAATAGTAATTTTAGTTTTGTGCTATTCCATTTCAACATAAAGAATAACAACCCACTAACCATAGCTGTCCCAAAAATTAATAAGGCTTCCATTAGGTTCATAGGCTAATCTTTTTGAGCAATCATAATGAGTCTATCCGATTTTTCTTCATGAAAGGGCGAAAGTTTATAATCGCCAAAACAAGTTGTTAAAGTTAAACCTGCTTTATGGAAATAAGCTTTAAAATTGGCTAAACTTAATAAGTGCACCTGCTCACGGTAATAATGTAATTGTTGATTATCATTTACCGTAATTTCTTTTATTACACTGTTATTCTCAATTTTCTTAACCCATGAAAAATGCACATTTCCAATAGTTTTAAACTGCTGGTGGGTTTGTATATTTTGTTTTACTTTTTGCACATTAAAAAAATCAATTACCAATATTCCTTTGGGTTTCAGATTAAAAACAGCCGATCTGATAGTGTTAAACTCTGCTCTGGAATTATTGAAATATCCAAAGCTGGTAAACAAATTAAAAACATAATCGTAATATCCTATACGAAATGGAAAACGCATATCATGCTTAAAAAATTCCAAATTAGCGTTGTTCTTTAATTTTGCCTCTTCAATACTATTATCAGACAAATCAATACCCGTTACATAATGCCCCATTTGGGCAATAAATTGAGCATGGCGCCCTTTGCCGCATGCCAAGTCAAGAATACGACTGTGTGGTGCCGGCTTTAAGTTATCAAGTAAATTTTGCATAAACAAGTATGCTTCTTCATCATTGCGATGGCTGTATAATAAATGATAGTATGGCGAGTCAAACCAATCTTCAAACCAATTCATAATAATATATTAGAGTTGAGTTGTAAAAACCGTAAAATTATTAAAGTAATTTAAATTATTGGGTTTAGATGAAAATAAACCATAAACAGACGAGCCACTGCCCGACATTGAAGCATATACCGCACCTGATTGGTACAGCCTGTTTTTAATATTGCCAATTTCGGGGTATTTATTGATAATGGTAGCTTCAAAAGAATTGGCTATTGAGTTTTTCCAGCTATAGGTAGGTTCTTTTATTAATTGTTCCAAACTGTAACCTATACTGCTTGGTACAACACCTGAGTAGGCCTCTGCAGTGCTTATATGTAGGTGTGGGTATATAATTACAATATATAAACCTGAAAGATTAATATCAATGTTTTTTAGTATTTGTCCCTTCTCTATGGCTAAAGCAGGAGTGTTATTTATAAAAAAAGCACAGTCGCTCCCCAGATCGGCTGCATAAGCTATCATCTGCTCCTGCTTTAAATTCAAATTTGCTAATTTATTTACGGCTTTAATAAAAAATGCGGCATCTGCCGAACCTCCTCCTAAACCGGCTCCTACGGGTATTTGTTTATGTATATGAACTGACAGTGCAGGTAAGTTATAATCTGCAGCCAATAATTGATAGGCCTTAACGCAGATATTATTCTCAGGCTTATCCGGAATTTCAATTCCTGTAATCTTTATTCGTATTTTTTCGCTATTTCCAGAAAAATCTTGTTGTACCTCAATAATATCGTACCAAGGAACAGGATAAAAAACACTTTCAATATTATGATAGCCATCAGGACGTTTGTTTAGAATGCGCAGTCCAAGGTTAATTTTGCAATTGGCTAATTGAATCATAACAGAGGTATGGTTTGATATTAAACAAAAAAATCTTTCTCTTGCGGAGAAAGATTTTTAAGATAATGAGTCAATATTGATTAAGCTTGTGCAATAGGTTGTACCGAAACATAAGAACGGTTATCTTTTTTGCGTTTAAACTCAACAATACCATCGGTTAAAGCAAACAAAGTATGGTCTTTACCAATACCTACGTTTTCTCCAGGGTTATGTTTAGTACCACGCTGACGAACAATAATATTACCGGCAATAGCAGCCTGTCCGCCATAAATTTTAACACCTAATCTTTTGCTATGACTTTCGCGACCGTTTTTTGAACTACCCGCACCTTTTTTATGAGCCATGGTTTATAAATTTTAATTGATTACTAATGATAATTACTTTGGTATTAACCTTTAATGTTTTCAACCTGTAGTTGGGTTAAGTACTGACGATGACCGTTAGATTTCTGATACCCTTTTCTACGTTTTTTCTTAAATACAATAACTTTATCGTCTTTAAGATGTTTAATAATTTTAGCGGAAACTACTGCTCCACTAATAACCGGGGCGCCTACTTTTACTTTACCATCGTTGTCAATTAGAAGTACTTTATCAAATTCAACTTTTGAATCTACTGCACCTTCTAAACGATGTACGTATAGTTTTTGGTCTTTTTGCACTTTAAACTGCTGCCCTGCTATTTCTACAATTGCGTACATTTTGTTTATTTTTTAATTATTTATTAGGGCTGCAAAGATACAATTTATTTTCTTATCAAAAAAGTAAAATTCATAAATAAAACTATGTATTAAACTTATTTCGTATATATACTTGATTGTCAATAATTTAATTATTAGGTAAAGAAATTATTTCAACCTATTAGTTATTGTTTACAACCTTTACAGTCAATAAAATATTTTATTTATTACTTAAAACCTCTTTCTTTCTTAATATTTTCAAAAGCCTGCTGTACTTTTTGGAATTTTTCTTTGGCATCTAATTAATACGCCTCGCCCAAATAACTTACTTTATCAGGATGAAACTTAATGGCCATTTTCTTATAGGCTTGTTTAACTTCCTCGTTAGTGGCTGATTTTTCAATTTCCAATATTTTGTAATCTCTATCGGTATCATTATAAAACATAGCTTTAATGCTATGAAAATCACCTGAACTAATACCCAGTAGAGTTGCAATATGCCCAATCATATCAACTTCGGCTTTTACCACTTCACCATCGGCCTTACTCATGCCAAACAAAAAGTGAATTAGTTGAAGTCTGGAGGCATACTCCATATTGGCGCTAATTTGATTACAAACGCCCTCAAGCGGAATGTCTTGTTTTAAAATTTCACGTAAAAACAACAACTGTTCTTTGGCGGTTTCAACTCCAAAGTGTTTCACAAAAAAGGCTTTAACATAATCCAGTTCATTCTTCATTATTTTGCCATCAACCTTAAGTACGGCAGCAATAAGAATCATTAAACTGGCGCTAAAATCACCTTTACTCGTTCTTTGCTTTGTGTTAGTAACTTTCATTACGTTTCCTGAATCATCAAGCACCGCACCTAAAGCAAACCCAATAATAGCCCCAATTGGACCACCTAATGCCCACCCTAATCCACCTCCAAGCAGTTTTCCAAATATTGACATAATATAATATTTTAAACTATTAATCAACCCTCCTACTAAAACAATTTTATCAGTATAGATATACCGGTTAAAATAAAGGTCCAGATTGTCATGGAACTACACAAATAAAACAGCACCTTTTTTCGGTTATGTATAAACTTATCGTTAATGCGCTCGGCAATAAAAACGCCTAAAGGTAAAGTTAGCAAAGGGGTTATAATAACTATTCCTTTCAATCCGTACTTCAGCATCATTCTTACAATCATTCTATTGCGTGGCGTAAATATAGCCTTTTTCTTAGTTTCTGCTTGTGTATTTTTCTTTTTTCTTTTCTTCCAAAGTCGTTGAATATTATGAATGATGAAATCCATACCATACATATAAACAACGATGCCCGTACAGCCTCCGAGAATACCTGCAATGATAACCTGATAAGGACTTACTCCGGCAAAAATACTTGATGGTATAACAACAACAGGCTTTACAGCACAAAGTAAAGCCAAGCCTAATATTTTTGAAATAATCGCTATCAAATTGCTTACTTATAGTTTTGTACCGTAAGCCAAATCACCGGCATCGCCTAATCCCGGAACAATATATGACTGAACAGTTAATTCATCATCAACAGCACCTACCCAAATGGTCATATTTGAAGGAATATGTTTTTCAACATAACTCAACCCTTCTTTACTGGCTATAGCAGAAATAATATGGGTATGTTTGGGTGTGCCTTTACTGAGCATACCTTTATAAGCCAAGACCATTGATGAACCGGTAGCCAACATAGGATCGGTAAGAATTAAAATTTTTCCATCAAGAGAGGGACTGGATAAATATTCAATAGCTATTTCAAACGAGTTATCTTTATGATGTTTGCGGTAAGCCGAAATAAAGGCATTTTGCGCTTTATCGAAATAATTTAAAACCCCTTGATGCAAAGGTAAACCGGCACGTAAAATAGTACCTATTACTATCTCATCTTCAATAATCCCTATTTCAGTCTCGCCAAGCGGGGTGGTAACCTCTTTAGTTTTATAACTTAATTTTTTACTTAACTCATAAGCCATAATTTCACCCATTCTTTCAAGATTTCTTCTAAAACGCATGCTATCGTTCTGAACATTAACATCTCTTATTTCAGCTACAAACTGATTAAAAATTGAATTATTGCTGCCTATAATATTCGTCATATATTTAATTGGTAATTAATAACTCCTACTTTGTTTTGTATGTATTGCAAATATGAATAATATTTCGATTGAATAAAATCATTTTTTTCGTTTTTCTTATAGTTTATATTTTTTTGGCACAGTATTGAATGTTTAAAATTTACGATATAACTTATTTTGTTAATACCTTTGTAATTATTTAATGATGAAACTGAAATATTTCTTATTCTATTTATTTTTGGCTTATCATGCTTTAATAATAGCACAACCGGGTGAAAAAACGGTGAACTATACCGATAAGGCTGGCCTAAAACAGGGTTATTGGAAAAAAAACAATGAGTTGGGGCAAGTTAAATATGAGGGTTTTTTTAAGGATAATAAGCCTACCGGAGATTTTACCCATTATTACCCTAACGGAAGTAAAAAAGCTATCTTAAAATATAATCATAACGGCAGTGCCGCCTTTGCACAATTATTTTACGAAACAGGCGCGATAAAAGCCGATGGAAAATATGTTAACGAAAAGAAAGATAGTATCTGGAATTTTTATGATGACAAAGGACGCTTAACCTCTAAGGAAAATTACAAGGACAATAAAAAAAATGGAAAATCACAAATATTTTACCTGAACGGGCAAATTTTTGAGGAAAGTGAATGGGAAAATGATGTTAAGAATGGACCCGTTATTCAATATTACGAGAATGGTAAGAAAAAAGAAGAAGGAGTTTATAAAGCAGGATATTATGATGGAAAAATAACGCGTTATCACGATACTGGCGAAAAAAGTGCCTCAGGGAATTATCAAAACGGGTTACGTGTGGGTAAATGGTATTATTATGATGAAAACGGTATTCCTACCTTTATGGAAATTATAAAAAAAGGAGAGATAATAAATTTTCAGTATTATAATGGTACCTTTGACGAACAATTTGAAAACGGAATACCCAAATTACATATCAGCTATAAGAACGGTAAAAAGAACGGTCCTTTTATAGAATACTATAACAAAGGAAAATTTAAATTAGTACCTAAACAAAATACTGATGGTTCTCCTAATGAATTTGAAAGGGTATTAACCGATACACAGAAAAGAGTTGAAGGTAATTATTTTGAAGATAAATACGATGGAATAATCATATTCTATACTCCGGAAGGTAAAATTGAAAAGAAGGAGAAATACAATAAAGGAGTTTTAGTTAAATAAATAAATGTAAAATAAATTGAGTAAGAAAGGAAAAATATTAGTAGCTATGAGTGGAGGGATTGACAGCTCTATTGCCGCTCTTATGCTTCACGAAGAAGGATATGAAGTGATAGGAATGACCATGAAAACATGGGATTACCAAAGCAGTGGGAGTTCAAAGCGCGAAACGGGTTGTTGTAGCCTTGACTCAATAAATGATGCACGCATGCTTGCCGTTAATGCCGGGTTTCCGCATTATATACTCGATATAAGAGGCGAATTTAAAGAACATATTATCAATAATTTTGTTGATGAGTATTTATCGGGGCGAACGCCTAACCCTTGTGTGTTATGTAATACCCATATTAAATGGGAATCTTTATTAAAGCGTGCCGATCAATTAGGTTGTGAGTATATAGCCACCGGGCATTATGCTAAAATACGTCAAGAAAATAATCGTTACGTAGTGTCTAAAGGTATTGACGATACCAAAGACCAGAGTTATGTTTTGTGGGGTCTTACCCAAGAAAGTTTAAGCCGTACCATTTTTCCGCTTGGGTCTTATAAAAAAAGTGATATACGCGACATAGCCCTAAAATCGGGCTACAGCGAACTTGCTAAAAAAAGCGAGAGTTATGATATTTGTTTTATTCCCGATAATGATTACCGTGCATTTTTGAAAAATAAAGTTGAAGGATTAGAAGAAAAAGTAAATGGCGGCAATTTTGTGCATACCAATGGAACAATATTGGGTAAACACAAAGGCTATCCGTTTTACACCGTAGGTCAGCGCAAAGGTTTGGAAATAGCATTAGGCAAACCCTTATACGTTACCGAAATTATTCCTGAAACCAATACCGTTGTGTTAGGTTCAAAAGAAGATTTAGAAAAACAAGAAATGACAGTTATTAATTTTAACCTCATTAAATATGCAGACTTAAATCAGGGAAATAATTTTTTGACCAAAATACGGTACAAAGATCCGGGCACTATGGCATCTGTTAGGCAAGAGGATAATAAGCTAAAGATTCTTTTTTCAAAAAGGGTGAAGGGTGTAGCCCCCGGACAATCTGCCGTGTTTTATGAAGATGATGATATTGTTGGAGGAGGTTTTATTGAAAGAACAAGAGTGTAAATTTGTATGAAACGCATAAAATATCCATATTACGTTATTATTATTTTATTATTTGCACTTTCTACAGGCACTAATTCGTGCAGGAAAGAGATTGAAAAGATAAAGGTACCGGATATAGGGTACGACTATTTTCCTAGCCAAAAAGGACACTATGTTATTTATGATGTGGACTCTTTGTTTTATAACGATTTTACTTCAACAATTGATACTTTTAAGTTTCAGGTTAAAGAAAAAATTACCGACACCTTTGTTGATTTAGAAAACAGAATAACACAGCGAATTGAACGTTTTTACCGAGAAAACAGCAATGACAACTGGGTAATAAAAGATGTATGGTATAGCAACAAAACAGCCAATACTGCCGAAAGAGTAGAAGAAAATATGCGTTTCGTAAAAATTGTTTTTCCACTTAAAAAGGATAACCAATGGAATGGCAACAGATACAACAACCTAGGTGAGCAAAACTATAAACTCCTCAAAATACATGAATTTTTTAGCCTGGGATTATTATCTTTTGACAGTACTATTACCATACGCCATGCAGCCGACAGCAATTTGATAGAAAAAAATATTTCGTATGAAATTTATGCACGGAATGTAGGACTTGTTTATAAGAAAAACCTTCAATTGGCCGACCGCGATACGGTAGTTAATTATACCCTTCCATTTGAAGAAAGGGCTAACAGCGGCTTCGATTTAACCTACAAAGCCATTTCATCGGGGGTTGAATAAAATTATAGATAACTTTTTATTACAGATTAATCATTCACAATAACCCAATACCAATTTTTGGTATTAAGCGTTTTGTTTTCTTCGGTAGTGGCTACCAATTTGTATTTTTTCTTCTTTTGTTTCTTTCCAATACTAATAACCTCAGGTTTATAAAGAGCTTTGGATAAATGATTTTGTGCACTTAAAATAGAATCAAAGCGCACTTTTTGCGATGGTTTTAATGTTAGACTAAATGATTTTTTAGGGTAGTTAATATTAGGTACAGAGTTAATAATTACTTTTAATTTTGATGTACTCCCATTTTGTATCTCAAAATAATCAATCTTTAAAGAAGCGCATTCCATTTCTATTGATTCGGGTTTGGCTTTTGCACTATCATTGGGGGATAATTGTACTTGTGGTTTAACCGTGGATGGCAAGGTTAGTATGTCAGGGTTTTTAGTTTCGTCAAAGCCTGTCATTTTGCCCTGCTTGTCAAAACTTATGGTAGAATTATAAAATTGTATTCCTCCATCAGGTGCATCGCTATGATAAACTTTAGATACCTGTCCGTTATCATAATAATTAACACTTACAGAGGAATGACCTCCATAATTTCGCAACGAATAATTAAAAATCTCTTTCCCTTGGTTATTATACCCTACAAATTTACCAAAACGATTATCTTTATCCCAAGTTTCCCTGGTTGATATTATATTGTTTGCATGATAACAGGTCTTTATCTTTTCACCATTAGCATTGCCGGTGCTTTTACAGTTTAGCTGAGCCAAAACATGTACTGAAAATAACAAAGCTATTATTAAAGATCCCAAACTTTTCATAATCAAATAAAACACAATAATTATTCCAAAAAAAATGACAGTGCTATTATATTATTATTTGCACTTTTAAAAGTAGCTTCTTAAATATTTAAAATCACTAAAAAAAGGAGCATAAAAAAAGAAACAAATCATTCATATTTTTCATTAACGAAAATAAAATTTAAACAATTTATAGCAAATTAAACGTTCAATAATTGAATATTTTATTGATATTTGTACTTTAAAGACAATTTATGGAAGAAATTCTTGAAATATTAAAATACATACTACCCTCGGTAGTTACGTTTTTAGTGGCTTATTTTATATTGCAAAAGTTTTTAGACAAAGAGTATAAAAACAGATTAATGGATTTAAGGATGCAAAATTCAAATCTGATTACCCCTTTGCGGCTGCAAGCATACGAGCGAATGACTATATTTTTGGAAAGAATTTCGTTGGCTCAGCTTATTACCCGCGTTCATAAAAACGGAATGAGCGCCCGATTGTTACAAAACGAAATGATAAAAACCATAAGGGCCGAATTTGATCATAACTTATCTCAACAAATATACATTACCCAGGAAAGTTGGAATGCCATAAAAACAGCCAAAGAAGAGAGTATTAGAGCCATTAATATTGCTGCTACCAAGGTAACAGATGATGCCTCAGGTATGGATTTGATTAATGTTATTTTAGAACTTATTACCAAGGTTGAAAAACTCCCCACCGATATGGCGCTTGAACGCCTGAAAATAGAAGCAAAACAAACCTTTTAATTTTGATATATTTTGAGCAGTAAAACATCTTACAGTCAACGTAAAGAAAAGTTTGAGACCGATAGTGGCATAGAAATAAAAAATAGCTACCATCAAATTCCGGTGGCCAATGAGCAGCCTGGTAAATTTCCTTTTACACGTGGTGTGCAGGAAGACATGTATCGTTCAAAATTATGGACTATGCGTCAATATGCCGGCTTTAGTACTGCCGAAGCCTCCAACGAACGTTATCATTATTTGCTAAAAAACGGTACAACGGGCTTATCGGTTGCTTTCGATTTGCCAACACAAATAGGTTACGACTCAGACCATGATTTTGCTGATGGCGAGGTTGGAAAAGCCGGAGTTGCTATTGACTCCTTGCGTGATATAGAAATATTGTTTAAAGGTATTCAACTGGAACAAGTATCAACCAGTATGACTATTAACTCTACAGCCTCAATTTTGTTGAGTATGTATATTGCTTTAGCAAAAAAACAAGGAGCCGACCTAAGTAAAATATCTGGAACGATACAAAATGACATATTGAAAGAATATGCTGCACGCGGAACCTATATTTATCCGCCCAAGCCAAGCATGCGTATTATTACAGATATTTTTGAGTATTGCAGTAAAGAAGTGCCTAAGTGGAACACCATTTCAATTAGCGGTTATCATATAAGAGAAGCAGGCTCCACTGCTGTTCAAGAGTTAGCTTTTACACTGGCAAATGGTAAAGCCTATGTAAAATCGGCAATAGATAAGGGTTTAGACATTAATGTTTTTGCCAAAAGACTATCATTTTTTTTCAATGCGCACAATAACTTGTTTGAGGAAGTAGCTAAATTCAGAGCCGCCAGACGGATGTGGGCCAAAATTACCCAAGAATTAGGAGCAACCGACCCAAGAGCAATGATGTTGAGATTTCATACCCAAACAGGCGGATCGACACTAACAGCCCAGCAGCCCCAGAATAATATAGTACGTGTAACTACCCAGGCTTTAAGCGCTGTTTTGGGTGGAACACAATCGCTACACACCAATGGCTATGACGAAGCTTTGGCTTTGCCAACAGAAGAATCGGCACGTATTGCATTGCGAACCCAACAAATAATTGCCTATGAAAGTGGTGTAGCCGATACGGTTGATCCATTGGCAGGTTCGTACTTTGTTGAGGCTTTAACTAACGAAATTGAAGAAAAAGCTTGGGAATATATTCATAAAATTGACAGTATGGGTGGCTCTGTAGAAGCCATAGAGCAAGGTTTTATGCAAGATGAAATTGCCCGCTCCTCTTATAAATATCAGGAACAAATTCAATCGGGCGAAAAGATTATTGTTGGAGTTAATAAATTTTTGATAGAAGAAAAACCTGTAGAAAACTTGTTTACAGTTGATGATTCTATTAGGGCAAAACAAATTGAAAGCATTAAGCAACTGAAATCTGAAAGAAACAATAATGATGTACATAAGCATTTACAAGAACTTGAACAAGCTGCTAAAGATGGAAACAATTTGATGCCAATTATCTTAAAATGTAGTGAAAGCTATGCTACACTTGGGGAAATTGCAAATTGCTTACGTCATGTATTTGGAGAATTTAAGGCATAATCACAGAGTTATCTCAATTTTTAAAATATTTAAGTCTCATCATTTATATTTAATCAATTATGGAATATAATAAAATGACTCCCACAAGTAAAGTGTGGGTATATCAAAGCAATAGAAAATTAACTCCTACAGAAGTAGAGAAAATAAAAGCCCAAACCGATGAATTTGAAAAAGAGTGGGACTCTCATGGAAAAATATTAACCGCAAATATTTCTATTTTTCATCATTTATTTATTGTAACAATGGCTGATGATGATATTACACATGTGGGCGGTTGTTCCATAGATAAGTCCGAATCATTTCTGAAAAAGTTGGGAAAATCTTTCAACATCGACTTTTTTGATCGAAGAACCATAGCCTTTATAAACCAAAATAATGAAGTGGAAGTCTGCTCTTTTGATGATTTTCAGACCTTATTAGATCAAGGAAAGGTAAATGATGAAACCATTGTATTTAACAATATGGTTCGTACAAAAAATGAATTAGAAAATAACTGGAAGGTTGCATTCGGCAAGAGTTGGCATAAACGTATGTTTAGTGTAACTGCCTAAAAAGTAAATAGTGGTTTTATTAAGTATCTACATATTCGCACATTATTCTAACTATCGCTGAATTAATATACAATTAACCACACCCCGAAATTTTTACTTAATAATTTCGATTACAGAAAATCTTTATTTTCATTTTTACTATTATCAGGTTAAGCAATCGAATATTTTAATTTTCTGTATAGAATAACATTTTTTACCAATATCAGTGGGGTTAAGGCTTTTTTTTATAGGTAAATTTTTTATTATTTGCACTTTAATACTAATGCAAAATAAAAAATGAAAAAAAACCTATTAACTCTTGTTGCTTTGGGAGCTTTTGGTATGTGTAGCGCCCAATCACTGGTACCACAGGTTGTTTCAAGTGTCGGTGGTGCAGGCAGCAGTGCCATGGGCTCGTTGGAATGGACTGTTGGAGAAGCAGTAATTAATACTGCTACTGACGGGAACTTTACCCTTACTCAAGG
>WBZR01000699.1_pt1 | contig 49586 bp, 39 predicted proteins | sample 5204231 | NCBI WGS metagenome assembly WBZR01 (sample SAMN12412403, study PRJNA552823) | activated sludge metagenome | isolation source: activated sludge from anammox sidestream of wastewater treatment plant... | place: USA: Virginia | collected 2017-08 | reverse complement strand
CCTCCTTCCAGGACCTCGTCCAGAACTCCCGCGTGCTCGACGTCATCCACAACTACGAATCCCGCTACTACCGCATTCTGGAAAAAGCCGAACGCGACCTCCAGCGCTACCGCCAGACCCGCTCCCAGCGGGTTTCCCGGCAGGTAAAGGAACCCGACAGGCCGTCTCCCAGCCTCTCCTTCTGGCACCGCTTCCTCCCCACTCTCCTCCTCGCCATTCTCTTATCCCTCACCCTCTCCCTGCCCGCGCGCGGGGCCGCCCCGTCGCGTCAACACCAGCACGTCGCTTCTCCGCCGCTTGCGTCAGTCGATCTGTCCCTGCCGTTCGCATTGCGCCCAGGTAACCTCCCCGAAGTGGACCCTGTTCACCGCCCGGGTGTGGCCAATGATTTGCCGTGTGGGGAAGAGGTTCACGGACTCCCCGCGAACCCCGAAGCGGAAGCGCTCCTTAACGCGCTGTCGGAGACTTAGCCTGCGTGGTGTCCGATGAATAAAGAATCTGATCGTGTATTAAGCGACCCGGCGCCGCACCCCGTGCCTTCAACTCAGATCCAGCCCGTCCAGTGGCCCCGTCGCGTCTCCAAAGCGCTCCTGGTGGACGCCCATGCGATCCATCATCGTCAGGAACAGATTCGACATCGGCGTCTCTTTCCGGTAAACGACGCGCCGGCCCGCCTTGAGAAAGCCGCCGCCGGTTCCCGCGATCACTGTCGGCAGATCGTCATGGTTGTGCCGGTTGCCGTCGGCAAGACCCGCTCCGTACACAATCATCGAGTTGTCGAGCAAAGTGGAATCGCCTTCCATTACCGAGTCGAGCTTCTCCATCCACGCGGCGAATTGCTCCATGTGATAGCGGTTGATCCGGCACACCTTGTCCATCAGTTCCGGATTGTTGCGATGGTGCGTCAGCGGATGGTGCCCGTCGGGGATGCCGATCTCCCGATACGCGCGGGAGGTCCCTTCCCGCGTCACCAGGAACGTCAGCACGCGAGTCATATCCGCCCGGAAGGCAACCGTGATCATATCGGTCATCAACCGGAAGTGCTCGGCAAAATCGGCGGGGATTCCGTACGGTTTTTCCATCCCCGGGTTGATCTGCCGCGTGTCCTTCTCGGCGCGCTCGAGTTGGCGTTCGATCTCCCGGATCGACGACAGGTACTCGTCCAGCTTGCGCCGGTCCGTCGGGCCGAGGCTCGATTGCAGCTTGCGCGTGTCCTCCGTCACGAAGTCGAGAATCGAACGGCGGTACTTGCTCTGCCGGGCTCGGGCTTCGGGTGTCAGTTCCACGCCCTTCCCAAACAGTCGCTCGAACAGCGCGCGCGGATTCAGGATCGGCGGCAGCGGCTGTGTCTCGCTCCGCCAGGCCAGATTGTTCGTGTAAGCGCACGAATACCCCGAATCGCAATCCCCGGCCTGCCGCGCGTCCTCGAGCCCCACCTCGAGCGAAGGGAACCGCGTCTTCTGCCCAATGTGATTGGCCACGATCTGATCGCACGAAATGCCGCACTTGATGTCGATGGTCGTCTTCCGCGGCTGCACGCCCGTCAGGTACGATCCGCAGCAGCGGCCATGGTCGCCCGCTCCATCAAGCAGGGCCCGGCCGTTGTTGTGCGTCAGGTTCCCGAGCAGCGTGATCTTCTCGCGCAGCGCTTCGAGCGGCTTCAGAATGTGCGGGAGTTCGCCCAGCTTTCCCTCATACGTCACATTCCAGTTCCGCAGGTCCATCCCGTTCGGCACGTAGACAAATGCCATGCGCACCGGCTTCGAAGGAACCTGGCTGGCGGCGAAAGCCGGTGTCATGGCATCGAGCAGAGGCAGCGCGACGGCCGTCCCCATGCCGCGCAGGAAGCTTCGTCTGGCAAGCGCTTTTCGTGTGATCATTTGCGCGCGATCTCCTTCGGTTTGGCTGTCGGTTGCCTGCTGGACAACTCTCCACGCCGTGATTGGAACGGCAGACTGCGAACAATCTCATGAATGAGGGATTGAAACCCGTAGCCGGATGCGCCCAGATTCCGGTTGATCTCCTCGACAGTCCTCTTATCATACCGCTGCAATCCGCGCCCCAGAGCGTAGGTCAGCATCTTCTCGATAAGGCAGTTCGAGAACTCGGGCAGGTCGTCCCGCAGCAAAGCCCGGAACTCGGCGGGATTCGAGAAAGTCTTCCCCCTCGGCAGCGTGCCGCTCGAGTCCACTGGAAACTTGCCGTCCATCGTGCGCCATTTGCCGATCGCGTCGTAGCTTTCCAGTCCAAAGCCGAGAACGTCCATCTTGTTGTGGCACGAGGCGCAGACCGCGTTGCTGCGGTGCTTCTCCAACTGCTGCCGCAGCGTGCCCGTGTTGCCGATCGAGGACTCATCGAGCTGTGGGACATCAGGCGGCGGAGGCGGTGGCGGCGTGCCGAGGATGTTCTGAAGCACGTACTTCCCGCGAATCACCGGAGACGTGCGCGTCGGGTAACTCGAGACCGTCAGCACGCTCGCCTGGCTCAGTATGCCCCCGCGCTCCGGAGTGCTCAATTCCACCCGCCGGAAATCCGGACCCTTTATCCCCGTAATACCGTAGTGCTTTGCCAGCCGCTCGTTGAGGAACGTGTATCGCGCGTCGAGGAATTCCACCAGCGGCCGGTTCTCCCTCAGCATCCATTCAAAGAACAGGCGCGTTTCCGTCTTCATCGCGTCGCGCAGTTCGGGTCCCCAGTCCGGGAACTTCTGCGGGTCCGGTTTCACCACGTCCAGGTTGCGCGTCTCCAGCCACTGCCCGGCGAAGTTGTCGGCGAACGCCGAGGACTTGGGGTTATCCAACATGCGCTTCACCTGTGCATCCAGAACCCCCGGAGCATGCAGTTTGCCCGCCTCGGCAAGATTCAACAGCCCGTCGTCGGGCATCGAACTCCACAGAAAGTAGCTCAGACGGCTCGCCAGTTCGACATCCGATATGCGGTGTATCCTGCCGGCGTCGTTCGGATCCGGGTCGTGCTCGATCCGGAAAAGAAAGTGAGGGGAAACCAGCATCGCCTGGATGGCGAGTTGGATGCCCTGCTCGGCGCTCTGCCCCTCTCCCTCGGCCATCTCGACAAACCGCATCAGCGCCGCCGCCTCGGCTTTCGTCACCGGGCGGCGGTAGGCATGCCGGGCGAGCGTCGAGACAATGCGTTCCACACACGCCGCGCCCGAATTCGGATCGCAGATCAGGATCTTTTTCCGGCTCGCCTTTTCCACCTTCGCCGGAAAGGGCCCGATAAATGTAATGGAATCGAGGAACTTGTTCTTCTTGCTGCTGTAGGCGTCCTTCTCGGAAAGGTTGTCCACGAAAGCATCGTCGAGGAACCCGGCGCGGAAGAAATGGTCGCCCTCGGGCAGCGCCAGCCGCATCTCTTCTTCGGAATAAGGATTGAAGTAGACCAGCTTCGAAGGCTTGGTCTCCACCGTTTGCGTGTGCAGGAGCTTGCCGTCCATCCAGAAGCCCATGGTCACCGGTTTGGCGTTCTCATCCCGTTCACCCGGCAGTCCGATGCGGATCAGGTATTCGCCGTCCCACTCCACGCGATGCGTGGCCTCGATGGTGCTCAAGTCGGGCCGGCGGATGGTCTTGTTCTTGGCGTGATACTGCGCCTCCAGCGGCTTTTTCGGAAGAGGGTCCGCCCCTATGGCGCGCGCCGCGATCCGCTCGGCTGCGTCCAGATATTTCTCCATCAGCACCGGCGAAATAGTCAGCACGTCGCTGATGTTGTCGAACCCCTCCCCGGAATCGTCCGTCGGAAAGTCTCGTTCCGCCCGGAAGTCCACCGCAAGCAGGTCGCGGATGGTGTTCGTATACTCGTTGCGGTTCAGACGATGGGCAGTCACCCGGCCCGGGTCCGCTCTCCCGCTCCGGTCGGCGCGCGCGAACTCGCCGCTAAGGTACTTCGTGAAAGCCTCAACCTCATCCGCGGGAGGACGCGGAACTCCCCTGGGAGGCATTTCGCCGCTGCGGACCTTTTGGAGGATTCGGTCCCATCCCTCGCGATGATCGATCAGCGTCGGCGGGCTCGAGAATGCCCCCACATCCAGCCCCCCCGAGGCAGCCTGCCGGTTGTGGCACGGGGCGCACGTCTTCGCCAGAAACGGCTTCACCGCCGTCTCGAACGTCGGCGCCGGAGCCGCTGCTGTGGATTTCTTCTCCGCCGCCCAAAGCAGACTGAGGGCGGATACACTAATCACAAGGTGTTTGTAATTGGGTCCCAAGGCTTCTTTCATGATAAATGACTATGGCGTCCGCTGGAATGTTACTTTTCGGGGAAAGGAATGAACGGAACCGTCGCCTTTTACGTCAGCGGCCACGGCTACGGCCACGCCGTGCGGATGGCGCACGTCATCCGGCGCTTCCGGGAACTGGACCCCGGGCGAAGCGTAGTCGTGCGTTCTATTGCCCCGAACCGGTTGTTTCCGCCAGGCGTCGCCGTGCACCCCGCCGACTTCGATTCCGGAGCCGTCGAGGACGGACCTTTGCGCATCGATGCGCCGGCCACCGGCGGCAGACTGCGGACGTTGCTCCGCAACCGGGCGGAAATCGTGGCGCGCGAGGCCTCTTTCCTTCGGAACGAGCGCGCGGCGCTCCTTGTCGCCGATGTGCCATTCCTGGCCGGCGAAGCCGCCGCGGTTGCCGGCGTGCCTTCCATCGCCATCGGCAACTTCACCTGGGATTGGATCTACGAACCCCTCCTGGCCGGCGATCACGACTCGCCGGAACTATTGGGCGCCATGCGCGAAGGCTACGCAATGATGGGACACTTCCTTCGTCTGCCCTTCGGGCAAAGCCAGGGCTTCGAGTTCTTCCCCTATGTCACGGAGGCGCCGCTGGTCGCATCCGTGAGCAGGCGCGAAACCGGAGAGATTCTCCGGGACTTGGGAGTGGCGCCCTCCGACCGGCAGATGAGGATTCTGATCGGCATGCGGGGAGGGTTGCCCCACGGTGTCCTCGAGCGGGCGGCAGCCCGCTTACCCCCCGCCCTGTTCCTCGAACCGGGCACCGTGGACTTCGCGGACCTCGTAAAGGTCTCTCACGTCGTCGTGTCGAAACTCGGCTACGGGATCGCGGCTGCCTGTGCGGCTCATCGTACTCCTCTGCTCTACCCGCCCCGCACCGGCTTCCGGGAGGATGCCCTCCTCGAACAACAACTCCGCCGCTACATCCCCATGCGCCGGATCACAGAGGAACGCTTTCTCGACGGGGATTGGAAGCGGGATCTGGATGCCCTTGCTCAACAGGAACCGCCAAAACACCAAGTCCCCGTTGGAGGGGACTTGGTGTGCGCGCGGATTATCAGGAAGACCCTGGAGGAAACCTAGCCGGCAGCCGCCATGACCGCGGCCATGGCGGGTTCCGCGAGAACTTCGAACGAAGATAGCGGCGGCGGTGCTTCCGTGCACCACCCGCGTAACCGGTACTCGATGCGCAAATAACGCATCCCCGACCGGCCGCTCAGGTCAAGCATATGGTGATACGTTCCGCAGTAATAGCGGTGCGGCAATTGGAGGATTGGTTCTGATCCCCAATCCTCGCCATCCGAAGAACCCCAGATGGAGAGATCGAGCGTCTGCTGCTCCATCATGCGATTTATGGAAATGGTCAGCCGCAGAGGCGTTCCCGCAGTTTCTTTGAGTTCCACAACGGGACCAAAGCCGCTCTCGGTGACCATTTCCTCTGGGAAGAGGAGTATGGGCATCATGAAGACCTCCTTTCCTGTAGCCCGCCCCGGCTTACACCGGTACGGCTACAAGAGTCTCTTCAATCGTTGCCTTGCCAATTCCAATGTCTCATATTTCTTGCAGAAACAAAAGCGAATTAATTGGCGCCCATCGGATGGATTAGAAAAGAAACTAGATCCGGGCACGGCCGCCACCCCCGCTTGCCGCAGCATGTGTAGGGCGAACTCGGTGTCATTCGAGAAGCCGAAGCCGGAGATATCCGCCATGACGTAATAAGCGCCCGAGGGACGGAACGGCCGAAATCCCGTCTCCTCCAGAACGGAGAGAATATGATCGCGTCGCGTCTGATATTCCTGCGCAAGTTTTGCGTAATAGGGTTCCGGAAGTTGCAGCGCAGTAACCCCTGCCATTTGAAGGGGATGCGCGGCGCCAACGGTCAGAAAATCGTGTACCTTGCGAATGGAATCCGTGAGATCGGGAGCCGCCAGCACCCACCCTACGCGCCACCCCGTCACCGAGTATGTCTTGCTCATCGAGTTGACCAGCACGGCGCGGTTGCGCATCCCCGGAACCGCCAATACGGGGATATGTGTAGCGCCGTCGTAAAGGATGTGCTCGTAAATCTCGTCAGTGATGCAAAGGGCCTCGAATTGTTGACAAAGCTGTCCGATGTACGTGAGGTCCTCGAGGGAGAATACCCGCCCCGTAGGGTTATTCGGACTGGTGACAATGACCGCCTTTGTCCGCGCCGAGAACGCCCGGAGCAACTCGTCGCGGTCGAAAGTCCAATGGGGCGGCCGAAGCGGCACAACGCGGCGCGTGGCGGAACAGAGTTCCGCGTCCGGTCCATAGTTCTCGTAGTAGGGCTCAAAGACGATGATCTCGTCGCCCGGGTTCGTGACGGCGAGCAGCGTGGCGATCATGCCCTCGGTAGCCCCGCAGCAGACCGTGATTTCCCGTTCCGGATCCACTTCCAGCCCGTACCAGTTGCGGTACTTCGAGGCGATCGCATCACGGAAAGGCTTGGCGCCCCAGGTGATGGAGTATTGGTTGAATTCCGCGTCGATAGCCTCGCGGGCGGCGGTTTTCAATATCGCCGGGGCGGGGAAGTCCGGGAAGCCCTGCGCCAGGTTGACGGCGTCGTGCTGTATGGCGAGCCGGGTCATCTCGCGGATGACGGACTCGGTGAAATGATGGGTGCGGCGGGAGCGGAACCGTTCCCTAGTCTCGGACGAGGTGGCCAGTTGTCCGGCGGGGGCTGACATTCCTTGAAGGTAACGCAGCGCCCGTTGACTCGTAAAGCCGCCGGTACACGCTGGCATTGCGCAGCACAATCTGCACGTAATCGCGCGTCTCGGCAATAGGAATGGATTCGATAAACTCCGCCGGCTCCCGGTAAGAGCCCCAATCGAGCCAGCGCATGACGCGCGAACGCCCGGCATTGTAGGAGGCGAGCGTCTCCTCCCACTTGCCGTTGAGCGAAGCCAGCAATTGCTGGAGGTAGTGCGTGCCGAGTTTCAGGTTGACATCCGGGACAAACAGCATCTTCGGATAAAAGCGGCGGATGCCGTTCTGCCGGCTCAACGATCGTCCGGTAGATGGCAAGACCTGCGTCAATCCATAGGCCTTCGCCGGAGAAATCGCCTTCGGGTTAAACTCCGACTCCTGGCGGATGAGCCCGGCGACGACGAAGGGGTCGAGAGACTTCTGGCGTGCGTATTTCTCCACCGAAGCCCGGTAGGGAAGCGGAAAGGCAACGCGCCAGAAACTGAGCGGAGCGTCATCCATGGGGATGTTCAGGTAATTCGGAACGTACGCCTTGACCGCGCGAAGCGCCTCGTCCGTGGCGCCGCGCTTCTGCAGCAGCTTGGCGAGTTCTACCGAGATGACTTGCGGCTGGCCATCGTTGCGGGCCGCAAAGCGCAGTTCCGCCTCGGCGAGGTCGGCAAGCCCGGCCCCGTCCAGGTAGCGGGCGCGGGCGAGGCGCTGTTTGGTCAGAGCCGAAGCCTCGAACGTGACTGCAGCCCGCTTTTGGGGGAAGGGGACGGAGTCGAGAAACTGCTGCACGGCTGCGGAGGCTGCGGCGCGGTGGATCGCCGATGTCTCCAGCTTCTGCCGCGCCAGCATCGCATAGTAATGGTTCGGGTAGTTGTACTCGAGGAAGGTGTAGTAGGTCTTCGCGGAGTTCAGGTCGCGGGATGCTTCCGCGAGCCGGCCGAGGAAGTAGAGCGAAGCGGGAACCTTCTCCGAATCCGGGAAGCGCGTAATGTGGCTCTTGAAGCTGGCCGCCGAATCCTCCGGCCGGCGCAGGTAGTTGGCCCACGTCAGTTTCCAGTTGCAGAAGGCGGCCTGAGGGTTGTCGGGAAAGGAGTCGATGCAAGCCTTATAAAGCGCTTCGTAGCGCGCCTCGTCGTTGCGCGAAGCATACAGATAGGCGGCCGAGATGATGGCTTCCAGCCTCCAGGTGGACTGCGGGTATTTCCGGTCCAACTCCTTGAGGTGCGCATTCATGTCGTCTTCCCGGTCGAGACGCTTGGCGAGGTAGACCATATGATATAGCCGCTCGGCGTCGGCCTCGCCGGAATCGAGCGACAGCCCTCGTAAATACTGATAAGCCGGCGCCAGTTGCCTGTTCTGGTACTGCATCACGCCAATCTGGACTCGAGTCTGATCGCGTTCCTCTCCGCCCAGCAGGCTCAGCGCCGATTCCAGCTCCTTCTTCGCCTCGGCGTAGCGCCGGGCGCCCGCCAGCGCCTTGGCGCGAGCCATGATCATCTGGCCCATGGGTGGCGGATACTTGTCGGCCAGAGACTCCTTGAGGCGCACCAGCGAAGACTGGCCTTCGGAGGCAGTGTCCGCATTCGGGTATTGATAGTAGACCCGCTGCCAGCTTACGGCCGCCGAGACTGAATCCCCGGCTGCCTCATAGGACCGGGCGAGAGCCGCTTCCGCGCTCGCCGGCGGAAGAAGCTTATAGTGTTGCTTGAGAAGTGTAATGGCATCTTTCGGATTTTTCAGCTCATTTTCCGCCGCCGCGGCAAGCAGCACGGCCCGTGCGGCCATGGGTGAAAGCACCTGCTGGGTGTAGACTTCCCGGAATGCGGCGATTGCCGCCTGATACCGCCCCAGCTCATATTCAGCCTGGCCAAGATAGAACGCCGCATAGTCGGCGACAACCGGCGGCGCGCTTCCCTTGAGCGTCGAAACAGCCAGCGCGTAGGACTTGTCGTTCACCAGCCTGATGCCGCGGGCGAGCTTCGTCCCCGCTTGTGTGGGAGGCTGAGCAGATAGGGGCGCGAGCGCGGCCACCAACAGCGCCGCCGGCAACCGGGCGCTTCTAGCGCACCGCCCCAGGATATTCCGAACCGAGTGCCTTTGCATCGTCTTTCGCTAAGGTATGCACCAGCTCCTGATGAAAGTAATCGGCCACGGACGGGCAGCACTCCACAAACTGCCTGCGGAATTCCAACCGTCCTAAATCAATGTCTTCTTTAAATATGACGTAAAGATTGCCGTCCTGTCTTCCTCTTTCGAGCTTGCGTCGGGAAGAAAGAATCATTTTGGCCACGCGCACACGGGCGAATCGCTGCGCCTGGAGCGCCAGGCGGGCCGCCGCCTTGCTTTCGGCGTCCGTAGGCTCGGGAGCCGGCGGAGCCTTGGGCAGCGATCCGGCGGCGAGGGCGGCGAGTAACTCGAGCCCGTTGCGGTCCAGCAGGTCGGCCGGCGCCTCCGCGTAGAGAATAGCCGCAACCGCCGCGCCGTCGAGAATCGGGAACAGGTAACAGCGCGGGCTCAGCGCCGGACCAAGGGATTCGGCAACCGGGGCGGAGAGTTGCGAAGCGTCGCGCAAAGTGACCACCGTCTCCCTCGATTCGAGCACCTCCGCGAAGGCCGGCGCCGTGAACGCCGGGCCGGGAGAGAAGACTTCGGCCTTGGCGCAGAAGGGAGCCGCGGCTTCGAGAAGGATAGCCCGCCATTCCGCTTGCGTTTCCGCAAGCCGCAGGCGGCGCGCGGTCTGGTTGAACCGCTCGCTGAGCGCACGCTCGGAACGCGCAAGTTCCGAGCCCAACTCGGAGGCGAGGGTAGTGACGCGCTGGCGGAGAGCGTCTTCGAACGTCGAGAGGATCTCCGGCAGGGCCATAAAACAATAGTTGCGCATTCTGTTGCGGGGAGCAAGGGGGGAGATGTCTCGCCCACCTCGCGCATCACTTCGGGTTCAGATTCGTGATGCCGGCCGGCATCGCTCCGTCAGAAGTTTGCCAGGGTTCGGCCACGCCGCCATGCGCCATACCCGCATTGTTATATCCGAAGCGCGTTGCGTGTAGAATGTTCGGATTGGGTTACGGTATGACGGATCTCGCCCGGGTCTTGGTTCCACTCTCACTCATTACCCTCGCGTGGCCTGGTTGCGCGCAAGACATCAACGCGTGCATTGACCACTGCTTCTCGATGACGTGTTCGGCCAACCAGCCGGGCTCCTCGGCGAAGGAGGCATGTGTCTCACAGTGCATTGAGTACACCTGCCGCGCTCCACTCAAGGTCTGGGGCGCCATCGCCTACAGCAAACCGGACAAAGCCTACGGCTATTCCTTCGAACTGGAGGACCAGGCAACCGCGCGCAAAGTCGCGCTCGACGCCTGCAGGAAGCGCGGGACCAACTGCGTAGTGGAGACCGTCTTCAGCCGCGCCTGCGCCGCTCTCGCGGCCGGCGGCGGCCACATCGGCTGGGGCACCGCCCGCACCCGGGAGGGCGCCGAAAAACGTGCTCTATCGGAGTGCGGCCTCACCGGCGCGAAGGGTTGCGCCCTTCAAACGTGGGTGTGCTCCGCCCCGAACTCCAACGCTAACGGCGGGACGGCGCCCGCTCCGTCTGCGCGGCCGGCCCCGAAGGCTGTCGCCTGGGGCGCGATTGCCTACAGCGCTACGGATATGGGCGCCGGATGGTCGCAGGGTAAGAATGACCGCGCCGCAGCGGAGCGTGAGGCCATGGCCATTTGTCAGCAGCGCGGAAAGGCCTGCGTTCTCCGCACGGCTTTCAACAAGCAATGCGGCGCGCTCGCCGCGGACGGCAACTTCGAAGGCACGGCCACATCCACCAACGCGCGCGAGGCGCAGCAGAAAGCCATGGACGAATGCCGCAAGGCCGGCGGCACGCGCTGCGCTCTGCACATCATGTTCTGCTCCATGTAATAGCTCCCGCTTCCGGTCCGGTGAGAACACCTGCTGTCGGATCTCCGTTGGTGCGGATTTCCCGATGCTCGCAGTCCGAGCTTTGGACGGATGGGCGACCAACCGGAAAATTGGCGCGACTTGCCCCGTCACCGCGCGGCCGGACGCTGGTCTTTGAACAACGATCTCGCCCGCGGCAAGCCCAACCGCACGCTCTCCTCTATCAAGGCCGTTGCCTCGAGCCTGACAGCGGGCAAAACCGCGCGGGCCTGTTGCCTGACAGGCTGATCCTGAGCTATGGCGTGCTGCTGCGCATCCGGCAGATCTCGGACGACGCGCTGGACATCCCGCGGGGATAGTTGTACCCCGCCCTGAACCGTCTGGAGCATCAGGGCCCGATTGCCGCCGAATGGGGCAGAGCGACAACAACCGCCGGGCGGAGTATTACACGTTGACGGCGGCTGGAACCGTCTGGCGACAGCGATCAGCGCGGCGTTGAACACGACTCGGAAGGAGGTGTAAACATGTGGACGCGCGTCTCCGCTCTCAAGGGCGCGTGCTCGGACGGCGGCGGAGGTTGAGAACGACATGCGGAAGGAATTGCAGCTTCACCTCGCAGAATATGCCGAAGACCTGGTACGCACCGGGGGTCCGCGGGGAGGAAGCAGCGCGGCGCGCGTGGAGGGAGAATGTCCGAAGCACGTGGGCTGCACTGGGTTGACGGCGTTGGCAACTCTGACCGTCCGCCTGGGGGCGCATCTCACCATCTTCGCCGTGGCCGATGCCTTGCTTTCAGCATTGCCGCACGAACATGGCTGGGCGATGTATGAGTCAAGGCCGCGGCATACTTGGGTGAGTAGGGGAAAGCCGGCTCATGATACGCTGGGGATGCATGCACCGATTCCTGCTGCACAACGGGGACATTCGCGACACTGCGGAAAAGCTGGTAAGCCCCGGCCAGGTCGGGCTGCTCAACGGTTGGGGCGTCTTCAGCACGCTTCGTGTAAAGGACGGTGTGCTGTTTGCCTGGGAGCGGCATTATGCCCGCATGAAGAAGGACGCTGAGCGCATGCGCATTCCGTTTCCCGGAGATGCGGATGACTTCCGCGCCGCGCTGCTCGAGTTGGTCCGCGCCAATCACGCCGATGACTCCACGCTCCGGGTGGTTGTCGTCCGCAACAAAGGCGGCGCTTTTGAAGGGCAGGGAATTGACCGCCCTTATGACCTGATTGCCTTTACGAAGGACCTGGCGCAATGGGGAGACGGAGTGCGATTGGCGGTGAAGCGCCGGGCGCGGCTGTCCGGGTCGGACTTCTCGGGAACGAAGATCCTCTCCTGGTCGATGAACCTAGCCTGGCTTGAAGAGGCGCAATCGGGTGGAATGGACGAGATGCTGCTGCTGGACGATCGCGGCTATGTTTCCGAATGCACCTCGGCCAATGTCTTCATTGTGGAAGGAGACAGGGTTTGGACCCCGCCGCTCTCTTGCGGATGCCTGCCGGGAGTCACGCGCGCGGTGATTCTGGAGGAACTTCGCGTTCCGGGTACGCACATCGGCGAACGGGATCTCACTCTACAGGAACTCTCCGCGGCCGACGATGTATTCATTACCTCCAGCACGCGAGATCTGCTGCCCGTAAAGGAAGTGGACGGTATGCCCATGAGACAGAACGGGCGAGTGCGGGGGCGGCTGCAAGAGGCATTTACGGCATATGTGGAGTCTTATGTTTCTCAGCGCCGGACAGGAGACTCGCTGCCTCAACAGGCAGTGTAGTTTCATGTCTGTTGTATTACACTGAGGAAGGTTCTCCGGCTACAACCTGTCCCATGTTCATCAGCTGTCCAAACTGCGGATCGCGGAACGTCCGTCATTCCCGTATGCAACATCTGGGGGAACGGATTCTCTCGCTGCTCGGACGCGACTCTCTGCGCTGCAAGGATTGCCAGCACCGTTTCTCGGGGCGCATCTGGCGTCTTGCGGATCTGCGCTATGCACGGTGTCCCCGCTGTTACCGGACAGAATTATCCAGTTGGAGCGAGGAGCACTACATTCCGAAATGGTTGACCTCGGTCATGCTGAATCTGGGAGCGAAACGGCTGCGGTGCGAGTATTGCCGGTTTAATTTTGCGGGCTTCCGGCCGGTGCAGCAGGTGTACCAATTCCGCCGCAGGCCGAAGCCGGAGGCTGGGCAGCAGTCGGGGCCGGACGAAGCGGTTCCGAGCCGTTAGAGAAGGCTGCGGCGTTTTCCGCAACTGACCTCGCTGACAACGATTTCCGTCTCCAACGGAGTGTACCTTGTCTCGTCCACAGAGCCAGCCAACCTCGAGGCACGGTGGGAGGCCGGCAAGTACCACGTGTACTTGAGTTTGGAAGCTCCCAGCAACAAAGCACTTCGCGTGCATTTTCAAAATTTTCACTTGAGCCCCGGCGTCCAGGTGTCGCTGTATCGCTCGGGCGATTCCACGCCGCCAGTCAAGGCGAAGTACACGGGAACCGGTCCCCTTCATTCCGGAGAATTCTGGTCCCTCCCTGTCCGCGGGCCTCTAGTGATGATTGAATTGGAATCACCTATTTATTTGGAAACACTTCCGTTCGAGATTCACGAGGCGGCACTTACCGATCCTTCAGAGGATTCCTTCGAATCAGAACAGGAGACGAAGGTGGAGGTCCGCGACTCCCTTTACCGGGGGACCGCGGTGCGCCATCTGGTGATCGACGGCATGGCGGTTTGGGAAGGGGATATCGTCCTGGGCCGCGCGGACGAATTGGAGCCGTACTCCAAAGGATCGTCACTTCGCCAGAGCCTGGTTCTCAATGGTCCCGAGGTTCGGTGGGCGGGAGGGAATGTTCCCTATGTCATCGATCCCACGCTGCCGAACCGGGATCGAATCCGCTCCGCAATCGATCACTGGAATGCCCGCTTGTCCGGCCATGTCCGCCTGCTGCCGCAGACCACTGAAAACGCCTATGTTGCCTTCAAGCCTGCACCACCATCCACTTGTTCCTCCTACGCCGGCCGCACCGGAGAGTCCGGTCAGCCAATAAACATAGGGATGTACTGTTCCACAGGTAATGTAATCCATGAGATTGGCCATGCGATTGGGCTCCTCCATGAGCACACACGTGGCGACAGGGATAGCCACGTGCGTATTCAACCGGAAAACGTTGACCCGGCGTACGCCTTCAATTTCGCCAAGTGCCAAGGGGCTTCCGATGAAGGACCCTATGACTTCGACTCCATCATGCACTACGGCGCTTACGCCTTCAGTGCGAACGGAAAGCCAACAATCGTGACGATTCCCGCGGGGATTTCCATAGGACAGCGGAGCAGTCTCTCGGCGGGAGATATCGAGGCGGTCCGGAAGCTGTATCCCCGGATCAGTCCAGTGGAACAGAACTCCATACCCGTAAGTTTTACTTCAAGTCCATCCGGTATTATGTTGCTTGCGGACGGCTTAGGAATTGCCACTCCCGGTAGCCGGCAATGGCCGGCAGGAAGTCACCATCAGATCTCGGCTCCGGTGGTGACGGCGCCAGGTGAGATCCGGACCTTCGTGCAATGGAGCGATGGAGGAGCCCAGACTCATGACGTTGTGGCTGCAGCCTCTGATCTCCATTTGGGCGCTACCTGCCGCGTCCGGTATCAGCTATCGGCAGGCTCTGATGACCCGTCCAGGGGAACCATCAGCCAGAGTCCGGCATCCCCGGATGGTTATTACGACTCTGGCATTACCGTCAACCTCACGGCCACACCGGCCTTGGGCTACTGTCTCGCATCCTGGAGCGGACTCCTGCCGGGTGGCGGAACCGAGGTGTCCGTGGAGATGACGCGGCCCTACACCATCACGGCCGTCTTTCAGCCAGGCGACGTCTCTGTTCCCGGTGGGTTGGCCGCGCCAGCCGCTGGAGGCACATACTCGCTGACGGTTCCGGCGACCAGTGGTTGTTTATGGAACGCCGTCTCCCATGCAGGCTGGATTCACGTTCGCAACCCGGCAGGCGCGGGAAGCGCTGTGCTGATGCTGGAAGTGGAGCCGAATCTGTCATCCGATTCGAGGAGGGGCTATGTGGCGGTGAATAGCGGGGTGGTGGCGGTCAGTCAGGGGCGTGAATAGCGGTGATCAAAAAAAGAAAATGGTTCCAAGTGACCTACTTTCCAGCTTGCTCACCCGCCGCGCATGCTCGGCGTGAACGTGGCGGCTTGTTTAGCCGGACAGTGTCTCTGTCGCTCCCCGCAGCCGTTTTCTCCGACTGCGCTTCAACGCTTCAAAGTCTGTCGGCCAGCCAAACAAGTCGAATACCGGCCGCTCGTGCCAGCCTTTTGCTCGCCTGCAGGGACTTGCCGTCTCCGGTTTCGCCCAGGCAGGGTCATTGCTCCCGGCCTCACACTTCGCTTGCCCCGATCTACCAGCCTCGAGCCCGTTCGGTTTCCCGCTCCCAGCCTCGTCCGTTTCCGGTTCGGGGCTGTTCACAGCTTGAAACCCGTTGCGCGCGCTTTGCAGACCGTCCCTCGCATCCGCTTCTACCGTCGCTCCCCTTCGGGACTTTCATCCCTCCGGATCGGCCTTCCTTGCGGTTGGCTTTCGCGCCCGGCGGAAGCGCTTACGAGGAGGCTTACCGTGAAGCAACGCCCGATCTCCCATCGCTCCCCGCCAGCGAGTTTTTAAGGTTGCGCTGACGGATCATCGTTCCGGGTCCGCTCCGTTCCCTCCGGCTCGCTGTTCCGCGTGCCTCTTGGAACCATCTACAGTGTGCACCTTAGACACCGGAAAGTCAAAAGAAAAAGAGTTCTAGGGGGGTATTTTGTCACAGATTTTTACCGTTTTGGAATCAGTGGGATAGCGCGCATCCCATGTGATTTTTCTGTGCATAAAACGGAGAGCGTTGATTCTGTTTTAACTAAAGCAGCCCCTTGCCCCGTTTCGTGATCAATTCGTGGATGTCGACGTAAAAGAAATCCACCACCTCACCCACTTCGGCCGCCGCGCGCCGAGGATCCCCGCTCCGGATCGCCGCCAGGATGCGCTCATGTTTGGCAATGCTCCCCAGCCACCGCTCGTGTTCATCCATCGTGTCATGGGTTCTCATGATGACGAAAGCAAAGAGGGGAACCAGCAACCTCTGCAGCATCTGCTCGAGCACTGGATTCCCGGTCTTCCGGCACAGAGTGAGATGGAAGCGCAGATCGCGCTCATAGAACGCCTGCAGGTTGCTGCACTCCACCGCCGAACGCATATCCGCAATCACCTGATCGAGTTCCGAGAGATCCGCCTGGTTCCTGGCGAGCAGTGCCGCGGCCAAGGCTTCCAGAGCATTCCGAACCTGAAAGTTGTGGGGGATGTCCTCCGGCCGGATCAGCGTCACCCGGGCAATGCGTCCATTACCGCGGGAAACGAAGCCTTCGGCCTCCAAAATATTGAGGGCCGCACGGACGGAGGACTGGGCAACGTTGAGCTTGGAAGCCCATTTGCCCTCGACGATGGGTTCGCCAGGGGCCAGGGCGCCGGAAATGATCTCATTGCGAAGGCGGGCAGCGACGGTGTCTTTGATCAACGGCGCGGCGGAAGGGGCAAGCAAGCTGGCGATATCCATGAGAAGAGCGCTCCACGGCTTGACAGGGATCGGCGGAAGTATATAGGATAGCACGGTAGTCGCGTCGCTCAATGATTTCAAGCGCTTAGGAGGGACATGCATCTCCGCCGACATTTTCTTCGCCTCGCTGCCGCCTCTCTCTCCGCGCCCCTCCTGTCCCCACTCCGCTCGCTTGCGGCAGAAACCAAACGCATTCGCATTACCAACATTGAATCCTTCCCGCTGCGCCTCCCCGCCTCCTCCCCCGCACGCCCCGTCACGTATCCCATCACTCGTGTTCACACCGATGCGGGCATCACCGGTACATCCTTTATCGCCTGTCCGCGCGATATCCTCGAACGCTGGGTCAAACCCACGCTGGCAGGTCAAGACCTCTTCGCAATCGACCGCCACATGGACCGTCTCCAAATGGAGCGCGGTGAATCCGGAGTCCAGATCTGGTCCGGAGTGGAGCACGCGCTCTGGGATGCCGTGGGTCGTGTTGCCGGCCAACCTGTGGCGCGCCTGCTTGGGGGAAATCGCGACCGGCTGCGCGTTTACCGGACGTGCGTGTTCCCGGGCAAGCAGGATCAATCCGATGTCTCCTACGACACGCAGGCGGCGTTTGCGGTTCGCCTCAAGAAAGCCGGCTACCAGGGAATGAAGATCCGCGCCTGGCGGCCGCGTCCGATGGACGATGTCGAGGCAGTGGGTGTGATTCGGGCGGCTGCCGGTCCGGACTTCCACATCATGCTGGATCGCACGGCAGTGCGGCCCGGGTGGGTCTGGGATTATCCCACGGCCCTTCAGGTGTGCCGCGGCCTCGAAAAACACAAAGCCTATTGGCTCGAGGAACCATTCGACGGCCACGACGTCTATGGACCCGCGCGCCTCGCCGCCGAAGTGGACATTCTCATCACGGGCGGGGAACTCGCCAAGAGCAACTACGAATTCCTCGAGTTTCTCGTGAATAAGACTTATGACGTAATCCAGCCCGATACGCGCATCTGCGGCGGCATCTGGTGGGCGCGCAAGATCTCGGTGCTCGCCGAGGCGTTCGGCGTGCCCTGCATCCAGCACGGCGCCTCCTCTCTCGCCCTGGCCGGGTACATCCAATCGGGCTGCGCGATGAGCAACTGCGAATGGCAGGAGATCATCGGCGGCCCGGAACTGCCCGAAGAGGAATGGGCGCCCGCCTTGAAGCTGGTGAGAACGCCCCACGTTTTCCGCGTGGAAAACGGCTATATTCACCTGCCCGATCTGCCCGGCCTGGGCCTCGACCTGAATGAAGACGCGATTGAGGAGTACCGCCGCAATGCCTGATGTCAGCCGCAGGAAGTGGCTTGGACTGTCCGCGGGGTTCGCCGCCGCGCTCGGCTCGCTCGAAGCGGCCGTGAAGCCGGTGCGCATTCGCGACGTGGACGTCTTTGCTATTCACATTCCCATCACGAAGGAAGAAACCGAGGCCGGGCTCTACAACCACTACATCGTCGCCAAGGTGGTTACCGACGCCGGGGTAACCGGATATTCCTTCGCCGGACCCTCGCCAAGAGAACTGCCGGCAGTGAAGCGACTCCTTGCCGGCAAGGACCTGTTCGCCGTGGACCAGCATCTTCGCGCGGGGCTCGGAAGCTACGGCGGAGTGGAGCACGCCATTTGGGATGCCATCGGAAAGATCGCCGGACAGCCTGTTTACCGGCTGCTGGGAGGAGCGAGCGATCGCGTCCGCGCCTACATCACCTGTGTCTGGAAGGGCAACGCGGACCAGGCGCAGGTCCCCTATCGCGACCAGGTGGAACAGGCGCTGCGCGTGCAAAAGGCCGGATTCCATGGCATGAAGATCCGCGCCTGGCGGCCGAATCCGATGGAAGACGTGGAAGTAGCGCGCGAAATTCTGGCGGCCACGGGGAAGGGCTTCCATCTGATGTATGACCGGACCGCGCATGCGCCGGTGGACATGGCGGGACAGAAGATCTGGGATTTCGAAACAGGGCTCAAAGTGGCCAAGGGTTTACAAGCGGCCGGCGCCTACTGGCTCGAGGAGCCCTTCGCCCGGGAAGACTATGAGAGCCCCGCCAGGCTTGCCGCCGCCGTAGACTTGCTGATCACGGGCGGCGAAGGCTACTCGGGCCTGGAGCCCTTCCGCCAGTGTCTTCTCCGCCGCACGTACGACATTGTGCAGCCCGAAGGGCGCGGCGCCGGCGGCATTTTCATGTGCCGCAAGGTGGCGATGCTTGCCGAGTCGTTCCACGTTCCTTGTATTCTCCACGGCACAATGAGTTTGCTGCTGGCGGGATGGCTTCAGGCGACGCTCGCCATCGGCAGCCCGTGGCAGGAGGTGGCCCTGGTCACCCCGCCGCTGCTTCCCGCCGAGCAATGGGCGCCGGCGCTGAAGGTGCTCCGCAGCAAAACCCTGTTCGATGTCGAAGACGGTTATCTGCTTTCGCCTCCTTATCCGGGTCTCGGGCTGGATATCGATGAGGAAGCCCTGGAAAGATACCGCGTCAAGTCGTAAGAATTCGTCAAGCCCTGTCCGCGCGACGCGCCCGGCGCGGTTTCTCGATATCCTGAATGCACCATGGACTATACGCGCCGAGACTGGAACCTTCTGCTCCCCGCCCTTGCCTCTGCGGCCGCGAAGGGAGAAGCGAAAGAACTGCCCTCGAAAGCTCTGCGCTTCGAAGATCTACCGGTAAGGAAGAACGGCGAGAACCGGTCACGGGCCACCCTCGACGGGCTCACCCATACCGGCTACCCGATTGAACTGCACCAGACCGAACTCGCCCCGGGTCTGGCTCCGCATCCGCCGCACCACCACGAGCACGAAGAGATGCTCATGATTCGTGAAGGCACGCTGGAGGTGACCATTGCCGGCTCGTCCACCAGGCTCGGCCCCGGGTCCGTCGCGTTCGTCGCCTCGAACATCGAGCACGGCTGGCGCAACGTTGGCGATACCCGCGCGCACTACTTCGTGCTCGCCCTCGGCCGCGGGGTGAAGTGAGCCTTCAAAGCCTGCGGAATCGGCTTACCCAGCACCCCTGTGTACTCCCGGTAGTCGATGCCCAGCAATTCAAGGATGGTGGGCGCGATGTCGCGCTGGTGCACCTCGCCGGCGAAGCCGGTTTCTCCCCGCGCCGGCGTCTCCGGACTCACCATCGCCAGCCAGATCTGCTCCGAACCGGGCACGCTTTGGCCGTGGCTCGTCCAATCGCCCACGGTGCCGCCGCGGCCGTGATCGCTTGTGATCACCAGCGCCGTCGAATCGCGATATTCCGGCAGCGCCTGAATGGCGGTCCAAAGCTGCTTCAGCGCGCGGTCAAAATAACCGATGGAAACGAGCACACGGTCATAACGCTTGTCATGCGCCCAATCGTCGGCTTCCCCGAAGGCGATGTGCAGAAATCCGGGATGCGCCGTGCGCAGGTATTCGAGCGCCATCTCGAAGGTAATGTAATCGTGGCGGACGGTCGGCCACGGGGTGAGGACATCGAACTGAAGCGAACTCAGTTTCTCGAGCCGCGGAGATAGCCCGGCGGGCAATTCGCGATACCCGGCATTGAGAAAGATAGTGCCCGGCTTGCTTTCGCCAATCGCGTGGAATACGCGCCATGAGCCGAACAGCGCCACCTGCTCCTTCGTCAGGCCCAGTTTCCGCCGCAGAAATTCCGGTAGAGTTTGCGTGGGATTCCGGATGGGGCGATTGCCTACAATCACGCCATCCTGCGCGCGCCCCGTGAGGATCTCCGAATAGCCCGGATAGGAGACGTGATACTTGTTGGTCACCTTTACCGAACTCCCTTTGCTCACGTCGCCGAGGACAATTCCCGCCGGAGCCAGCGTGGACCAGAAGAAAGGCATCAGCTTCCGCCGCCGCTCTTCCCGCGTTGCCGCCGATAGCCGCGCCCGCAGTTCGTCCGCCTCCTCCATCCCCGCGCTCTTTTCGTTCTGGAGCAGCGGATCGATGCCGCCGAACACTTCCTGCCATCGCAACCCATCCGCGGTCACGAGAATCACGTTCCGGGTCTTGTGCTGTCCGGCAGCGAGAAACGGTAGAAGCAGACAGCAGAGAAATGCGCGGCGGCGGGTAGACATGGGCAAGATTGTATCGCTGTCTCCTCCAGGGGGACAACAACGCCTTGCGCTTCACTCTTCTCCTTTGATACGCTCCCGCCTAACTAACGAAAGTGAGGTCTTTCAAATGCCACGTATGCTGTTTGCTGTTTTCTTCATCGCTCTTCTTGCGCTACCCCTCAGCGCTCAAAACTTCGCCGAAATCACCGGTACCGTCTCCGATGCGAGCGGCGCCGTCATGGCGGGGGTCACCGTCACCGCCGTCAACACAGCCACCAATCAGAAGCGGCAGGCAACCACCAACGACACGGGCATCTACTCGCTGCCCTATCTGGTTCCCGGCAGCTACGAGCTCAGCGTCGAGAGTCCGGGATTCAAAGTCTCCACTCGCAAAGGCGTCGAACTGCAGGTCGGCGCCGTCGCCCGCATCGATTTCAACCTTGAGGTAGGAGAAGTGAGCCAGCAGGTGGAGGTGAGCGGCGGCGCTCCTCTGCTGAACACGGAAACCGTCGCTCTCGGCACCGTCATCGAGAACAAGCGGATTGTCGACCTGCCGCTCAACGGGCGGAACTACCTGCAACTGGTCACCCTCAGCCCGAACGTCACTACGGAAGGCGGCGCGGGCGGCGCGGGTGGATTGCAGGGCGGCGCGCGGAGCAATACGTCGCTCTCCATTGCCGGACAGCGTCTCGAGTATAACCGCTACACCCTCGATGGCGTCGAGAACACTGATCCCAATTTCAATTCCTATATCATCCAGCCGTCCGTCGATGCGCTTCAGGAGTTCAAGGTGCAGACGGGCATCTACTCCGCGGAGTTCGGACGCGGCTCCTCTCAAATCAATGTCACCACCAAGTCCGGCACCAATCAATATCACGGCGCCGCCTTCGAATTTCTTCGCAATTCCGCCCTCGATGCGCGGCAGTGGCAGCAATCGCAGGGGCAGAAGAATCCTTTCCGCCGCAATCAGTACGGTTTCACGCTCGCCGGCCCCGTGGCAATACCGTCCGTCTTTAACGGCAGGGACCGCCTGTTTTTCATGTCGAATTTCGAGCAGAACCGCGACCGCACGACGTCCTTCGCCCGCGCCAACGTCGCCACGGACGCCATGCGCGACGGCGATTTCTCCGGACAAAGCCGCATCATCTTCGATCCGCTATCCCGCACCTACAACGACAGCGGCGTGGCCATTGGCGCCACCGCCTTCTCCGGTAACATCGTTCCTAAATCCCGCCTGAATCCGGTATCGCAACGGCTGCTGGAATTCTTTCCCGCGCCCACCGTTCCCGGCAGCAGTCTCGTCAGCAATTACTCCCGCAATGCCAAATCCACCGTCGATAATACGCAGTTCAACCAACGTATCGACTGGAACGAAAGCAACAAATCCAACTGGTTTGGGCGATTCAGTTGGGGCGATGACCTTCAATTATCGGGTGGAACCATTCTCACCGACTCGACGCAGGTGGCCACTACCGTACGCCAGGCAATGATCTCGAACACGCGTATTCTCAGCGGGTCCACCGTCAATGAAGCGCGCGTTGCCTGGAACCAGTTCAACAACGACATGGTGGGCTACTTCGCCAATACGCGGGACGTCCAGGCCGATCTGAAAATCCCCGGGCTGTTCTCCTCGAGCCCGCTTGCCTACGGCGTGCCCGCCATCGGTCTTGGCGGCGGCATCAACAGCTTCGGCGGCGTCACGCCGTGGGTCACGCGCAACAATTCCTTCCAGTTCATGGACAACCTCTCGCTGATTCGCGGCCGCCACTCGATCAAGATCGGCGGCGAAATCCGCCGCGACCGGTACAACCAGTTCGGCAATCAGAAGGCGACCGGAGAATTCCTCTTCGATGGGCAGGCCACCTTCAACCCGGCAAACCGTGGAGCCACCGGTTTCATCTTCGCCGATTTCATGATCGGCGAAACCTCGACCGCCGCGCGTGTTGTCGCCATGGCCAACGCCATGCTGCGCCGGAGCTCCTATTACGCCTACATTCAGGACGACTGGAAGATCACCAACAACCTCACGCTCAACATCGGCCTGCGCTATGAGAACCCGCGCCCCTGGCATGACAAATACCGCGGGATTATCAACGTCCAACTCTTCGATACGGGCGTCAGCGCGGATGGATTCCTTGCCGGGTCCAAGACCCCCATCCTCACTCGCCCCGGCGACGGCGACTTTTACCAGGGCCTCAACTTCCACTTCGCCGACGGCCAGAACATTCAGGCCGGCGACCAGTTCATGGGCCGCGGCCTGGTTAACCCCGACAACAACAACTTCGCTCCCCGCCTGGGCCTCTCCTACAGTCCCACCGGCCGCTGGACGGTCCGCGCCGGCGGCGGCATTTTCTACGTGCAGGATTCCGGCAACCCCACCTTCGATATGGCGCGCAACCAGGGAGGCCGCGATCTGTTCATTACCAACATCGAGCGCCGCAACGCCAGCATGAGCGATCCGTGGGCTTTCGAACGCGCCAGCGCCTCCTGCACCGGATGGTCCGGCACGTGTCTCGTCGGGCCCCAGGTTCTCGGCAACATTCAGAACATGCGCACGCCGATGGTGATCCAGTGGCTGTTCAACGTGCAGCGCGAACTGGCCAAAGACCTGGTTCTGGAACTGGGCTACATGGGCAATGGAGGACACAAGCTCCCGCGCTTCCGCCTCTACAATCAGCCGATCCTCAAGACCGGGTTCAGCGATACCCGCACTGTGGCTCAGCGCACCCCTTGGCCCAAATTCGGACGCCTTCAGGAAGTGGACGGCGTCGATAACTCCAACTATCATGCGCTCAGCACAAAGGTGACGCAGCGCTTCAACAAAGGGCTCACGTTCATGGTGGGCTTCACGTGGTCGAAGGCCATCGACGGCGGCAGCGCCATCCGCACCAACAGCGGCGATACGCTCTGGCCGGTGAACAGCTACAACCTCGCGGCGGAACGCGGACTCTCGCAATTCCACGTCGGCCGCCGCCTCGTCGCCTCTTACGTATACGAACTGCCGTTCGGCCCCGGCAAGAGTCTGCTCCAGCAGGGCATCGCGTCGAAAATTGCCGGCGGCTGGCAACTGGGTGGAATCGTCACCTTCGCCGACGGAACTCCCCAAAATGTTGCTCAACTCGGCGATACCGCCGCGCTCAATACCCTGGGGAACCAGCCCGATGCCACTGGTATCAGCCCCATTCCGCAAAACCGGTCCGTCAACCAGTTCTGGAACATCGCCGCCATCAATGTAACGAATCCGGAATTCAGCTTCCGTCCCGGTAACATGGGGCGGAACACGCTTCTGCGTCCCGGTACGCGACAGGCCGATCTGTCTTTGGCACGGAATATCCGATTGCATGAGAGCCACATGTTGAACTTCCGCTTCGAAACGTTCAACTCCACGAACCACCCCAACTGGAACGCTCCCGCTTCGGATGCGCGCAGCCCTTCCACTTTCGGCGTCATCACCAGCGCGAAGACGATGCGCCAGTTGCAGTTCGCTTTGAAGTACATCTTCTGAAGCCGGAGGACTTCCGCGGCCGCCGCGCACGCGGCCGCGGATTAGTGAAATACTATTCCAATAAGTCCCACACACTGGAGGTGCGCCCATGGAGTCTAGTCTTCTTTCCCGCCGCAGACTGCTCGAACGAACCTGCCTCGGTTTTGGAAGCATCGTCCTTGCCGACCTCCTCGCGGCTGCGAACGTTGACGCCAGCGCGCGCACCCTCCCCATCTACAACGACCTGAAGGCCCGTCCCACCCACTTCCCGCCGAAAGCGAAGGCCGTCATCCAACTCGTCCAGAACGGCGGTCCCAGCCAGATGGATCTCTTCGACCCCAAGCCGGAACTCACCAAGCACGGCGGGCAGCCTCTTCCAGGCGGCGTCGAGATCCATCAGCCGAACAACGTCAACGTCCTCCTCCCCACGCCCTTCGAATTCCGCAAGTACGGCCAGTGCGGGATGGATATCTCCCAGATGCTTCCGCACACGGCCAAGATGGTGGACGACCTCTGCTTCATCCGCTCGATGCATACGGAGCACAACAACCACCTGGAAGGGCTCAACATGCTGCTCACGTGCAAGATCTTCCCCGGCCGCCCGGTGATGGGAGCGTGGATCAGCTACGCCTTGGGCACGGAAAACCAAAACCTGCCCGCCTACGTCGCCCTGCGCGACCCCACGGGCTATACCATCGGCGGCAAGCAGCTTTGGGCCAACGGGTATCTGCCCGCGCTCTATCAGGGTGTCGAGTTCAGCATGAAGGGCGCTCCCGTCCATCATCTCAACCCGCCGGAACCGCCCCCCGCGGGAGCCCAGCGCACAAGCCTCGATTACCTCGCGAAACTGAACGAGCAGCACTTGAGCGAACATCCCGGCGAATCAGAACTTGAAGCCCGCATTCGCAACTTCGAACTCGCGGCGCGCATGCAGTTGGCCGCGGGCGAGGTTCTCGATATCTCCAAGGAATCCGAAGTGACTCGCAAACTGTACGGCCTGGATGACCCTGTCGCCGGAAGCTATGGACTGCGCTGCCTCATGGCGAGACGGCTGGTGGAGAAAGGCGTCCGTTTCGTGCAGGTCACTACCAGTCCCGGCCAGCCTTGGGATCACCACAGCCGCATCAAGCAGGACATGCACAAGATCGCCACAGAGGTGGATCAGGGCTCGGCCGCGCTGGTCCAGGATCTGAAGAGCCGCGGCTTGCTCGACAGCACCATCGTCATGTGGGCCGGGGAATTCGGACGCCTGCCCACAACGCAGAACGGCGATGGCCGCGACCACAACCGCAATGCGTTCACCATCTGGTTCGCCGGCGGAGGCTTCAAGAAGGGTCTCATCTACGGCGAAACGGATGATTTCGGCTACAAGGCCGTGGTCAACCGCGTGCCTGTGCCGGACATGATCGCCACCGTGCTCCACCAGTTGGGGCTCGATCACCAGCGCATCCAATATCCCTATGGAGGCCGTCTCGAGACGCCTTCGGACGTCACCGTGACCGGGGCCAAGATCAACCAGGACCTCATCAGCTAATCGCCATGCCCCGATTCTTCCTGGCCTTTCTCCTGCTGGCAGCTTCCCTTCATGCGGCCGCCTCTGCGCCCCGGTTTGAGAAGGATGTTCTCCCCATCCTCACGCGCTACTGCTTCACCTGCCACGGGCAGAGTTCTCCCAAACTCGGCCTCGATCTGCGTACCGCCGCTTCCACTCTCAAGGGAAGCTTCAACGGGCCGGTGATTGTGAAAGGATTGCCCGAACAGAGTTTGCTCTGGCAGAAGGTCTCGACGCGCGCCATGCCTCCGGCTATCTATGGACAGAAGGTCCCCGATGACGATCTGGAAACCATCAAGAACTGGATCGCCGCCGGAGCTCCGTTTGACGCCCCTATCGGCGCGGTGGCCAAAGAGGCCAGTGAGCAGCGCGCCCGCTTCGAGCATGAACTGGCCCCCATCTTCCGCGCGCGGTGCGTGCAATGCCATGGCGAGAAGAAGCCCTTGGCGGGGCTCGATCTCAGTAGTGTGGCCTCCGTGCTCAAAGGCAGCGCCAACGGTCCTGTGATCGTGGAAGGCTTTTCCGAGCGCAGCCTTCTCATTCGCCGTGTGTCGAACCACAGCATGCCGCCCAAGGGCGCGGGCACACCTCTTACCGAAGCCGAGATCCGCGCCATTCGCGAATGGATTGACCGCGGCAACTTCAGCGAGAGCGTCTCCGCCGATTCCCGTGATCGTCCGTTCACGCCGCTCGAAGCTCCGCCCGTTACCGCCGAACAGCGCCAGTGGTGGTCGTTCCGCAAGCCCGTGGCTGCTTCTCTGCCCAAGGTTCAGGCAGCCCGGCGGATCCGCACTCCCATTGATTCCTTCGTCCTCGCGAAACTCGAATCGAAGGGCCTTACCATGTCGCCGGACGCGTCCAGTCTGAAGCTGATGCGCCGCGCCTATTTCGACCTCACCGGCCTGCCTCCCACGCCCGAAGAGATCCGCGCCTTCACCGCCGACACGTCCCCCGGCGCCTACGAGCGCCTCATTGACCGTCTGCTCGACTCTCCGCGCTACGGCGAGCGGTGGGGCCGCCAATGGCTCGACGCCGCCGGCTATGTCGACACCACCGGTAAGGACTTCGACCCCAAGAAGACTGAATACGCCACCGGCATGTGGCGCTATCGGGACTACGTCATCGACTCCATCAACAAAGACAAACCCTGGGACCGGTTCCTCACCGAACAGATCGCCGGCGATGAACTCGCCGACTGGCAGTCCGCAAAGCAGTACACGCCGCGGATGCTCGAGCTGCTGACGGCCACCGGCTACATGCGCAACATCCTCGACATCACCGAGGAGGACATCAGCAACCTGCCGGTGGAACGCTACGAAGCGCTGTTCAAGCTCGTCGAAAAAGTATCCACCAGCACGCTCGGACTCACCGTCGGCTGCGCCCGCTGCCACAGCCACAAGTTCGATCCCATCCCCCAGCGCGACTACTACCGCTTCCTCTCGCTTTTCACCACGTCCTACAATCCCACCGACTGGCTTCAGCCACAGAACCGCCACCTGTACACCGTCACCAAGTCCGAGAAGGAAGAGATTGACCGCTACAACGCCCAGTTCGACGCGCCCATCGCCGAGGGCAAGAAGCAACTGGCGGCCATTCGTAAGCCCTATGAAACCCGCCTCCTCGACGAGAAGCTGAAAACATTGCCTGAATCCATCCGCGACGACACCCGCGCTGCGCTCGAAACCGCCGAGGACAAGCGCGACGAAGTGCAGAAGTATCTCGCCAAAAAGTTCGCTTCGCTCAAGCCGAAAGACGAAGCCGTACGAAAGCTGTTCACAGACGCCGACAAAGCGGCCGCGGAAAAGGTGGATGCGGAAATCAAGGCTCTCGAGGGCAAGAAAAAGAAGCTCGAAATGGTGCAGGCATTATGGGATGTTGGCAAGCCGCCGCTCATGCGCCTTCTCCAGCGCGGCAGCGCTGACGCACCGGGACCGAAGGTGACTCCCGGATTCCTCGAGGTATTGTGTCCCCCTGGAAAGACTGATGCCACGCGGCCGCAAGAGACGCAAGGCAAGTCATCCGGGCTGCGCCTGGCATTCGCCGAATGGCTCACCAGCCCGGAAAATCCCCTCGCCGCCCGCGTCATCGTCAACCGCATCTGGCAGGGCCATTTCGGAGCGGGCATTGTCGCCACGCCGGACAACTTCGGAAAGATGGGCGCGCCGCCGGTGAATCAGGAACTGCTCGATTGGCTCGCCGTCGATTTCATGAAACACGGCTGGAGCGCCAAGCACCTCCACCGCCTCATCATGACTTCCACCGTCTACCGCCAGTCGGCGCGGCAGGGAAGCGAGGCGTGGGTGGCCAAGGCCAAAACCATCGATCCCACGAACTCCCTGCTGTGGCACATGAACCTGCGCCGTCTCGATGCCGAGTCGCTGCGAGATTCCGTCATCGCCGCTACGGGCAAACTCGATACCACCGCCGGCGGCCCGGCAATCGCCCTCGAAATGGAACCGGACGGGCTCCAGGTGGTATCTTCGAAAGAGCCGCCCTCGGCCCGCTGGCGCCGCAGCGTCTATCTGACCTCGCGCCGCACTTACCCCCTCAGCTTCCTCGGAGTCTTCGATTTTCCTGTCATCGACACCAACTGCACGCGCCGCGTCCCTTCGGCCACGCCGCTGCAATCCCTCACCATGATGAACGCCAAGTTCGTCTGGGAGGCAGCGGGGGAGCTTGCGTCGCGCGCCGCGCAACTGGCTGGAGCCAACGGATCCGATGCAGGCAAGGTCGAGGCCGCGTATCTGCTCACGCTCTCGCGCAAGCCCACTGCTTCCGAAATCCGCGTGGGAGAAGAGTTTCTCCATCAGCAGCGCGATAACTACCTCAGCGCCAAGAAGCCCGCCGCGGAGGCGATGGTAAAATCATTCCAAAGCTTGGCTCAATCGCTGCTCAGCTCGAACGAATTTCTATACGTCGATTAAGCATTTCATACCATGAGAACAAATCTTGCTCTTCTGCTTTGCTGGAGCATGCTGCTGCCTGCCCAGACCCCCTCGCGCCCGATCGCGGGCTTTCAGCCCGATTCGGCGCGTACTCAGACCGAACTCGAGCAGCGCTTCGATCGTGCTCTGAACCGCGGCAACTTCCAACAGTGGTTGAAGCTGCTCTCCTCCCGCCCGCACCATGTCGGCTCGCCCGGCAGCCGCGCCACCGCCGAATTCATCGCCGAGCAGTTCAAGAAGTGGGGCTACGAAACACAGATCGAAACCTTTTATCCCCTGTTCCCCACGCCGAAAACCCGGCTGCTTGAAATGGTGGCTCCCGAGCGCTACACCGCGAAAATCGAGGAGCCGGCCGTCGAGGGCGATGAGACCAGCCGGATCAAGGACGGCAACCTGCCCGTCTACAACGCCTATTCCATCGATGGCGACGTAACCGGCGAACTGGTCTATGTCAACTACGGCTTGCCTGACGATTACCGCAAGCTGGGCGAAATGGGCATCGATGTCCGCGGCAAGATCGTGCTCGCCCGCTACGGCGCTTCCTGGCGCGGCATCAAGCCGAAAGTCGCCGCGGAACATGGAGCCATCGGCTGCCTCATCTTTTCTGACCCCCGCGATGACGGCTACGGTCAGGGCGATGTCTATCCGAAAGGCGCCTTCCGCCCCCCGCAGGGCGCGCAGCGGGGCAGCGTGATGGATATGACTTTGTATCCCGGAGATCCGCTCACGCCCGGACAAGGCGCAACCGATTCGAACCGCGCTCCAGATCCCAAGCAAGCCCAAACGGTGACCAGGATTCCCGTGATGCCCATTTCTTACGGCGATGCCGAGCCGCTGCTGCGCGCTCTCGGCGGCAGAGTGGCCCCGGCGGATTGGCGCGGCGGCTTGCCGCTGACCTATCATATAGGCCCCGGCCCGGCGAAGGTCCACCTCAAGCTCGAGTTCAACTGGAAGCTCGCGCCCGCTTACGACGTCGTGGCCCGCATGACCGGCAGCGAGAAGCCGGACGAATGGATTCTCCGCGGCAATCATCATGACGGCTGGAATTTCGGCGCGCACGATCCGCTTTCCGGAATGATCGCCGTGATGGAAGAAGCTCGCGGGCTTTCCGATCTCGCCAAGACCGGCTGGCGCCCCAAGCGCACCGTCGTATTCCTGGCCTGGGACGGCGAAGAGCCGGCGTTGCTCGGCTCCACGGAATGGGCCGAAAAGCACGCCGAGGAACTCCAGCGCCACGCGGTGGCCTACCTCAACACAGACGGCACGGGCCGGGGTTTCATCAACATCGACGGCTCCTCGGAACTCGATCTGTTCTCTTCGCAGGCGGCGCGCGATCTCACTGATCCGCAAACGCACGTCTCCGCGCTCGAGCGCTCCCTCGCCGCGCGCCGTGTCGCGGGCCACGAGGCGGAGTTCCACGTCGATCCGCTCGGCTCCGGCTCGGACTACACCGTCTTCCAACACCATCTGGGCATCCCCAGCCTGAACATCGGCTTCGGCGGCGAAGGCCGCGGGGGCGTCTACCACTCGAACTACGATTCCTACGATCACTTCGTGCGCTTCATCGATCCGGACTTCCAATACGTCATGGCCACGGCGCAACTCGGCGGGCGCATGGTGCTGCGTCTGGCCAACGCCGACTGGCTGCCTCTTCAGGCCAACTCGACGGCCAAAGCGGTCCGCGGATGGATGAACGAAGTGATGAAACTTGCCGACACCATGCGGACAGAGACCCACAAGAAGAATGAACTCATCCGCAGCGGCGACCTCAAGCTGGCTGCGGATCCGCGGCTCACGTTCATCGTGCCGGAGCCGAAGGAAGAAGTCCCCTACCTCAATTTCGCCCCGCTCCAGAACGCTGTTGCGCGCCTCGATGCCGCCGCCGCGGCGCTCGAGAAAGTAGACCGCGCCAAACTCACCGCCGAAAAGCAGAAGTCACTTGAAGACGCCCTGCGCGTCGCCGAGCAAAAGCTTCTGCGCAGCGAAGGATTGCCGCGCCGCCCCTGGTTCCGCCACGTGCTGCACGCCCCCGGCTTCTACACGGGCTACGGCGTGAAGACGCTTCCCGGGATTCGCGAAGCCATCGAAGAACGGCAGTGGAAGGAAGCCGGGGAGCAGATCGGGTTCACCGCTGCGGCCATCACGGCATACGCCGATTGGATCGAATCCGCCGCTTCCAATGCCAGCCGCTGATTACTTTCCGCGGCTGATGCAATAGATCGCCTCGCCCGTGCGGATAAACAACTGGCCGTCCGCCGCGATCGGGCTTGCCAGCGTATAGCCATCGAGTTTGTTCACGCCCAGCACCTCGAACTCCGCGCCGGCTTTCACCACCGTTGTCGTGCCTTCTTCATTGATCGCATACAGCTTCCCGTCCGCAAGCAGCGGCGACGAGCTGTACGATGTTGGTTCGCCCGCGCGAAAGGCTATGTACGGCCGTCCGCGATTTCCTCCCCCACCTGATCCCCAATTGCCAGCACAGATGAAATGGTGCGGCTGTTCGGGAAGCCGGTCGGGTTGAATCAGCCGATCCGCCACAACTCGGCCCCCGTATCGGGGTCATATCGGGGTCCTGCCCCGTGATGATGCCGCTGCCGAACACCACCAGTTCCTTCTTCCCGTTCACCACCGCCATTTTGCGGCGTACGGTAGTCCTTCGATCGCCCGCGCCGGGCGCCGGCCGCAACTGCTTCCAGATGGTCTTCCCAGTCCCCTTATCGAGCGCGGCGGTGTACGAGGGGTTGTAGGATCGGTATCCATGGACCACCTGCACGTACCACCGGCCGGTCTCGAGCAGCGGCGTCGCACCCAGACGTGTTTCCATCCGTGACCGGTGCGCGCCGCTGCGCGGGTCCCCTCACTTCGCGTAGCGGCGGAAAAAACTCGTGGGCAGCCACTGCGGGCGCTGCGGGTCGTTAGCCACCGCCAGGGCAATGGAAGCCATCAGCTTGTTGAACTGCGCCGCGGCTTCTTTGTCCACCGGCTGCATCAGGTCGTCGGAGGGAGAGTGATAGCGCTCCTTGAGCCAGGTCTTGAAAATCTTCTCCTCCTCAGAGCCGGGTGCATACCCCAATTTGAAGGCGAGCGCGGGAATGCCGCGCCGGATGAAGCTGTACTGGTCGCTGCGAATAAAGGAATTCCTCAGCGGTTCCGGATCGCGCTGCACGAGAATGCCCGCCTTCTCCGCTACCCGCTCGACAGTCTGTCCCAGCGTGGACTCGTCCAGCCCGTAGACCGTCAGGCGCTGGAAGGGGAACAGCGGCAGAAACATGTCGAAGTTCAAATCCGCGGCGATGGCTTCCCGCGGCACAGTTGGCGCATACGCAAAATACTGTGACCCGAGCAGCCCCTTCTCCTCGCCGGTGACCGCCAGGAACATAACGGACCGCGCGGTCTTTTTTCCCTTCAACTGCCGCGCCACTTCAATCAATGTCGCAATTCCCGAGGCGTTGTCCATCGCGCCGTTGTAGATCTTGTCGCCATTCAGATTCTCCCCGACGCCGATATGGTCGAGATGCGCCGAAAGGATCACAAACTGATGCTTCCATTCCTCGTGGGACCCCTCTTTGAAGCCCACTACATTCTCAGAGCTTACGTTCGAAGTGGCGATCTTCACCTTCGCATGAATGTGAGCCTTCAAAGCGAACTTCGGAAGCGGCTCCCCCTTCGCCGCCAGATCCAGCAGTTCATCGAGCGTATGGCCCGTGCCTTCGAAGAACAGATTTACCCGGTCCGGGTTGATGAGTATGGCGGCGTGCGGTCCATCCGGCGGAAAGTCCGCCAGTTGCATCGAGGGTAGCAACCGCGCCAGCCGCGCCCGCGCCCAGGGGATGTCCGTCGTCCGCGGATTGGAGATGATCCCAATCCCGATCGCCCCCGCCTCCTTCAGCCGCGCCCAGCGCACGGCGGAGGATTGGTTGTGCGAGAGCAGCGGCGCCGGAATGTCCCTTGGACCTCCGGTCAGATATATCACCACCTTGCCCTTCACATCCAGCCCCGCGAGTTCGTCGTAATTCTTTTCGGGAACCGAGAATCCGTAACCGGCGAACACCATCGGCGCTTTCACTTCCGGATCCAGATCGCCGCGCAGGCTGAAATACGCGTCATCGCCCAGCTTCAGGGGAACCACGCGCCCGCTGTCTTCCAACGCGAGACTCGAGGAACCTTCATCGATGCTCAGCTTGCGGAACCGTACCGGCTGGCTGTAGCCGTCCACGCCCTTCGGACGCAACCCCGCGCGTTCGAACTCCTGGGCAATATAGCGCGCGGCCTCCTTGTGCCCGGCGCTCCCCGTATCGCGGCCCTGCAAGCGATCGCCGGCAAGAAACTGTACGTGTGCCCACCAGCGGCGCGCATCGGCGCTCTCCGCCCAAAGCGCGGCGAGCGCGACCGCCGCGCACACAAGAATTCTTCGAATCATTTCGCCTTCATTTGTTTGTATTGCTGGCGCAGAGTCTGGATCTGTCTGGCGTGTGCCTCGGCGTGTTCGGCATATCCCCGCAACAGATCCAACAGGCTCTCTTCCCCGCGTTCATTGTGAGTCCCTTTTCGCTGATAGGTCTCCTCGGGAAGGTCCTTCAGCAATTCGTAGTTCTCCGCCCGCATCCTGCGGAAGGTGTCAATGGCGTGGGAGAACTTGCGCTTGTGGTAATCGAGCTTTGTTGCCCACGCCTCCTGGTCAAAGGCGATCAGCGTCGGATTATCCTCGGCGATCACCCGGCGCAGGCGGTCCGCGCCGACAATCTCGGAATCCGAGAGGTGGCACACAATCTGCCGCACACTCCATTTGCCCGGCTCGGGAGCCCAATCCAATTCCGCCCCGGCGGCGCCCGTCGTCACCACGGCCAGCAGTTCCCCGCCGCGGCGGAATCGCTCCAACAGATCGGCAAGCTCGCTCATGAATCTCCTTTGTTCAATAGTAGTCCGCGCAACTCATGTAATAGCCGCATCGGGTGCAGACGAGCTTGCACTTGTGTTCACTCAGCCGTTGATTGCAGACCGGACAATAGAGCATCGCTTCGGCGGAAACGCAGCCGTTTTCTTCTTCTTCTTTTCGGGCGGGCTCCTCGGCTTCCATGGCGCGGGAAATACTTGGGGATGAACCACCATTATAATGGCCTTATTACTATGCGGAGCAAGACTGCGCGCTGGTTACTGGTCTTGCCGGCCCTGCTGCTGGCAACTCATCTCTATAGTCAGAAGCGGGAAATGGACCGGCCGATGCGCCGTCCGGTGCGGGGGACGCGGGGCGCTGTAGGAGGCGGATCCGACTGGGCCACCGAAGCGGGAATGCGCATGTTCCACCTGGGCGGAAACGCCGTCGACGCCGGTGTCGCCTCGACTTTCGCCGCCTCCGTGAGCGAGTTTTCCCACGTCGGCTTCGGCGGTGAAGCGCCTATCCTCATCCGCACGAAAGAAGGAAAAGTATTTGCCATCGCCGGCGTGGGCACGATGCCGAAAGAGGCCACCGCGGACTTCTACCGCAAGCGCCGCCTCCAGCCCGGCGAAATCTGGATGATGGAACCTGGCGGGCTCAAGGGCATGGTTCCCGTCGCCGGCCTCATGCCGGCTCTCGTGCCGGGGTTGCCGGATGCCTGCATGGTCGCTCTGCGCGATTTCGGCACGAAGTCTTTGGGGGAAGCGCTTCAGCCGGCCATCGATCTCGCCGACGGCATGGCGATTGACGAGATGCGCTCCCGCATCATCGCCAGCACCCGCCGCTTCTTCGACATGTGGCCGGACTCCCGCCGCGTGTGGATTCCCGGCGGGCACGTTCCACAGCCTGGAGAAATCTTCCGCCAGCCCGATCTCGCCCGCACGTTCCGCGCCATGGTGAGCGCAGAAAAGCACGCCCTCGCCGCCGGCAAGAGCCGCCAGGCGGCTATCGACGCCGCCCGCGACTATTTCTACCGCGGCGAAATCGCCCGCAAGATCGACGTCTTCAGCCGCGCCAACGGCGGACTTCTGCGTTACGAAGACATGGCCGCCTTCCGGCTCCAGCCCGAGCAGCCGGTCTCGACAAGCTATCGCGGCTACACCGTCTACAAGCCCGGATTCTGGAGCCAGGGACCATCGATGATCGAAGCTTTGAATATCCTCGAAGGCTACGATTTGCGCTCTCTTCCGCACAACTCCGCCGAGTATGTCCACCGCGTGCTCGAGGCCCTGAAACTCGCCTACGCGGATCGCGACACCTACTACGGCGATCCCAAATTCTCCAAGATTCCCGAGGAAATTCTCCTCTCGAAACAATACGCCGCCGAGCGCCGCCGCCAGATCGGCCCCAAGGCTTCCATGGAATTTCTGCCCGGCCGCATTCCCGGCTACAACCTCAAGCATCCCTCCGTCGCCGACATGGTGAAGTTCTCTCCCGACGAAATGCTGCAAGCGCGCGACACCACCTGTGTTGATGCCCTCGATAAGGACGGAGTCATGTTCTCCGCGACGCCCTCCGGCGCCTGGATGCCCTCCGTCATCGCCGGCGACACGGGCATCCCGCTCACCCAGCGCGCGCAGAGCTTTCTGCTCATTCCCGGGCATCCCAATGAACTCGCCGGCGGCAAGCGGCCGCGCATTACCCTGAGCCCCACCCTCGTCACACAAAGCGGGAAACCGTTCCTGGTCATGTCCACGCCGGGCGGAGATAATCAGGATCAGTCGCTGCTTCAGGTTCTGCTGAACATCATCGAATACGGCATGAACGCGCAGGAGGCCGTCGAAGCGCCGCGTTTTGAAACGCGCCACCTGGTCTCGAGTTTTGATAATCACGCCATGGTCCCCGGCGATCTCAAGATTGACGAACGCATGTCCGGCCAATCGTTTCAGGAACTGGTGATGATGGGGAACCGCGTCAGCACCCGCAGCCGCTGGGGCGTGGGCGCCATGCCCGTCGTCGTGCGCTGGATTCCTACGGGAGTGATCGAAGCGGGCGCGGATCCCTTCGGTTACCGCGCCGCCGCCGGTTGGTGAAGATCCGCGCTTACTTCCGGAGCATCTCCACAAACTGCCGCAATTCGGCCTCGTTCAGGTCTGACACCGCCCAGTACTGCAGTCCGCCGCGCTTCCATCCGATGATGTGATAGCCGCGAAATTGCGGCTTTGCCTTCCCGCCGCTTTCCTCCGGCAGTACGAACACATTGATGACATGTTCGCGGCGTTTGTAGACGATAGCCGCAGCCTGCCGGGCGCCAATCACTTCGAGCCGTCCTCCCACCAGCGGAAAGCCCTGCGATGCCAGGTCGGGCACATTCGGCGAGAAACTCACCTTGCCCTGAAACCACGGTTTCACCGTATGTTGGTCCGAACTCGGCACATCCACAAGATGACCGGGCTGGAGAGACCGTATGTGGTTGTCCACCAGTTCTTCTTCGAAACCGGTCGAGTGGAATATGTTCAGCGCCGGCAGAAAGACCACCAGCATCGCCGCGGCTACCGCTACCAGAGCCATCCGCCAGGAATGAAGACTCCACCATTTTCTTGCGCTGCCGCCTCGCCCCAGCGCGGCAATCTTCTTTTCGAGCGTCTTCCCGGGCTGGTAGGCAAGATCGCTTTCCACGATTTCGCTGTGTAACTGTTCCAGCAACCGGTAGCGCTCCGCGCATCCGGCGCACTCCCCCATGTGCTGCTCGAGCAACAATGTATTCGCCGGATCCAACTCGCGATCCAGATAAGCGTGCAGCAGCGGTTGAGCTTCAGGGCAGTTCACTGGCGTTCCCCTTCCTTCATCATCAACTGCTCCATCAGCAGATCCCTCGCGCGCGACAGGCGCGACATCACCGTTCCGATCGGCACATTGAGAACCGCTGCGATCTCCTTATAGCTGAGTTCATCCAGTTCCCGCAGAATGATGGTCTCCCGGAACTCCGGCGCAAGACGGTCGATTGCGGCCCGTACCTGGTCGCGGCGCGACTGGTCAATCAGCCTTGCCTCCGGATCAGGCGACCGGTCCGCCGGCTCTCTGGCGGCTTCCACCGCCTCAGCGGAACCCTGCTTCCTCCGGCGGAGAAAGTTCATCGTCGTGTTGCGCACAATCGCCAGCAGCCACACTCGCGGATCGCCCCCGCGCAGCCGCTCCTGCGCTTGAAATGCTTTGGTAAACGCCTCTTGCACGATATCTTCCGCGTCCTGATCATTACGGGCCAGCCACCGCGCCAGATTGTACGCTGACCGCAGGTGTGGCCACAGCGCTTGTTCGAAGTATCGGGCTTTGCCTTCCAAGGGCTTACTCTCCCTGTGTTCACTCACCCGATTCCAACTCTGTTCCATCCGCAATTGAAGTCGTATTCATGCAAGACACGTCCGGCTGCAATTTTATTCCCTCCACATTCCGCGGGAATATCGGCTCCTCACATTGTGTCATCCCGATTGGAGCGTGCCAAGCGCGCTTCACGAAACACTTTCAAAGGAGCTTACTGACAGTGAACTTTCGATGTGTCCTCCTGCTATGCGTGGCAGCCGGCAGTATCAGGGCTCAAAATAGCTATTCCATCCACAACCTCGTCTCCGATGTTCCTGAACTCGCGGACCAGACCGATGCGAATCTGAAGAACCCCTGGGGATTAGCGGCAAGCGCCACAAGCCCATTCTGGGTAACGAACAACCATTCGGGCACCAGCACTGTTTACAACTCGGATGGGGCGCCGTTTCCGTCTGCTTCGCCGCTCATTGTTCCCATCCCAGTGCCGCAAGGCGAAAATTTGATGGCGGCCCCAACGGGGGTCGCCTTCAATGACACCATGGGATTTGAACTCCAGGCCGGAGCCCCGGCCACTTTTCTCTTCGCATCCGAGGATGGAACCATTTCCGCCTGGAGCAACAAAGTGGAAGGCGGGAACGCCCGAATCGTGATTGACAACTCCGCGAGCAAAGCCGTTTACAAGGGCTTGACCGTCGCCTCCACACCCGATGGGCCCCGTCTCTATGCCGCGAATTTCCGCACCGGAGCCGTCGATACCTTTGACTCCAACTTCCGGCCTGTCTCCTCGACGGACTTCGGCGAACCGCTCATTCCGGGCTACGCGCCATTCAATATCCAACGCATCGGCCAGCGCCTCTTCGTCACCTATGCCAAACAGTCCGGAGAAGGCGATGAGGATCTTCCCGGCGCAGGGAACGGCTTCGTACTGACTTTCACGCCCGATGGCAAACTCATGAACCTGCTCGCGGGCGGCGGTGCGCTGAATTCTCCCTGGGGCCTTGCCATGGCGCCGGATTACTTCGGCGATTTCGCCGGCGCGCTCCTGGTAGGCAACTTCGGCGACGGCAAAATCAATGCTTATGATTCCTGTTCCGGTTCCTGGCTTGGAGCCCTCAACGGCGCCGATGGCAAGCCCCTCCAGGTCCCCGGATTGTGGGCTCTCCGCTTCGGAAACGGCCATAACGGCGGGGAAGCCGGAGTTCTCTATGTCACCGCGGGAATTGCCCAGGACGGCGATCTGGAAGACCACGGATTGTTCGGCTCCATCCGCCTTGCCCCGCCGGCAGCGCCGGCCCCGGCCAATACCGAAGTCGCCATCCAATCCCTCAAGTTCCTTCCGGACACCATCACCATCCAGGCCGGATCGTCCATCGTATGGTCGAATAAAGACGGCTTCGCCCACACTGTCAAGGCCGACGGTGGCCAATTCTCCTCTCCTTTGATCGATGGCGATGGCTCCTTCTCGCAGACATTCACCAAGCCGGGCGCCTACGATTACCACTGCACCATTCACCCCTTCATGCGCGGAAAGGTGGTGGTCCAATGAGATCTCTTGCTGCACTCCTCGCCTGTGCGACACTCACCGCTCCCGTTCGAGCCGCCGTGGACCCGCTCGCCGGAAATTGGAAGACACTCGTCGTCTCCGATGTGAAGGCGCTACTTCCCGCGCCGCCTCCGAACATCGGAAAAAGCCTTGACGAAATCGAGGATCTGAAAACACTCGCCCAAAGCCGGGACAAAGCCGCGATGGACTTGGTGCGCTATTGGAACGCCGGCCCCCCGGCTTACCGCTGGATCCAGATCGCGCAGAAGGAAGTGGCAAGTCACAACCTGGGCGGTCCTGCCGCTACCCGCGCAATGTCGCTGGTTGCCGCAGCTATCTACGATTCGACCGTCTCGGTCTGGTATGCGAAGTACACCTACCTTCGTCCCCGGCCTACGCAGTTGGACTCGGAGTTGCTTCCTGCCATCGAGGTTCCCGATAGTCCTTCCTATCCCTCGACCCACGCCGCTACCGCGGCTGCGGCGGTTGCCGTGCTGTCCTACTTGTTTCCCGATCGCGGTGCTGCATTGGATTCGCTCAAATCGGACGCGGTGCAGTCGAGATATTTCGCGGGAACGGAATATCTTACCGATATCTCCGCCGGAACTGAACTGGGCGGCAAGGTTGCCGATCAGGTAATCCAATGGGCGCGCAATGACGGCTCGGATATGGTGTTCGAGGGTTCCTTCCCCGCGGCCCCGGGGAAATGGAGCAGCGCCAATCCCTCCTTTCCTTTGGCCGGAATGTGGAAGCCCTGGACGGCAAGCTCGGCATCTCAATTCCGGCTCGAAGCGCCGCCGGCGTTCGATTCTGCGGAGTTTCGCGCGCAGGTTGCGGCAGTAAAGAACCAGCAGCGCACCGTCGGCATGAGCCGGACCGCATGGGTCTGGCAAGCCTCGTTCACCGATCCCTGGATTGACACCATCAACCAGTTACTGTTTGAAAACCAGTTGGATCATGATCCACCCATGGCCTCTCTGCTCTATGCGGCTTCGCTCGTTTCCCAACACGATGCTACGCTGGCCTGCTGGGACACCAAGTACACCTATCTCGAGGAAAGGCCGATTCAGGCCGATCCGGCCATTGTCCCGCTGTTTGCCACGCCCGCTCACCCCAGCTTCCCTTCCGGCCACGCTTGCGCCTCAGGAGCTGTCGCTGGTGTGCTCTCCGCCATTTTTCCGGACCAGACGGACGCGTTCACCGCGCGCGCAAACGAGGCTGGACTCTCCACCTTCTACGCGGGAATTCACTATCCCATCGACGTCGATCGCGGCCTGGAACTCGGACGAAAAGTCGCTGCCGCCGTGGCCGGCCGCTTCGGCATCCACTGAGTAACTCCACAAACAAATAACAAATTGGAAAGGAAGAATATGCAAGATACTTTACCCCTGTCTCCCGATCGGAGGGGCTTTTTGAAATGCATGCAATGGATAGGAACAGGCATTGTCTGGAGCCTGGAGGGAGGCGTTCTCTCCTCGCGCATTCTCGAAGCCAGTGAAAAGAGTCCCTCCTCCGGGTTCACCTTTGTCCAGATCAGCGACAGCCACATCGGCTTCAACAAACCCGCCAATCCCGATGTCAACGCAACATTGCAGGCTGCCATCGGCAAGATCAACTCGCTTGACCGTCAACCCGACTTCCTCATCCACACTGGAGACCTCACGCATCTGGCCAAGCCCGAGGAGTTCGACACCGTGGAGCAGATCCTTACGGGACTCCGCCAGCGCCAGGTCTTCTACGTTCCCGGCGAGCACGACTTCACCGGAGACGACGGCAAACGCTACCTCGAGCGTTTCGGAAAGAAAACCAGCGGTTCAGGCTGGTACAGCTTCGATCACAAGGGTGTTCATTTCGCCGGTCTCAACAATGTAGTGCAACTCGAGGGCCTTGGCAAAGTCGGGCCGGAACAGATCGCCTGGCTTGAGAAAGACGTCCGTCGCCTTGGTTCGGACACCCCTCTGGTCATTTTCGCCCACATTCCGCTTTGGGCCGTCTACCCCAACTGGGGGTGGGCCACGGCGGACAGCGAGCAGGTCCTCTCGCTGCTGAAGCGCTTCAGCAGCATCACCGTTCTCAATGGCCACATCCACCAGGCGATGCAGAAGGTGGAAGGGAACGTTACCTTCCATACGGCTATGTCTACCGCGTTCCCACAGCCCGCGCCTGGAAAGGCTCCCTCTGCCGGTCCGATGAAGGTTCCGGCAGATCGGCTTCGCTCTGTACTCGGGATTACGGACGTGAGTTTCGTCAGCGGCCGGAGTCAACTGGCCGTTGTCGACGCCTCGCTGGCGGCGCAGGAATAACTCGTGATGACACGCCACGTAATTGTTTCCGCAGTGTGTGGGCTGGCATTGGGAGCCTTGCTCACCCGCGCCGCATCGACCCCCGGGTCCGCGGACGGCGGTCGTGCCCTCTTCGAACGGCGATGTTCGGGCTGTCACGCCCTGGACCATGAAAAATCCGGCCCTCGCCTCGCCGGCGTCTTCGAACGCCGCGCAGGCTCCGTGGCCGGATTCTCTTATTCGGATGCTCTTCGGTCATCCAATCTCATCTGGAACGCGAAGAATCTCGACCGCTGGCTTGCCGATCCCGAGCAGGTGGCGCCAGGCAACGACATGGCCTTCCGCCTCGAGAATGCCGAGGAGCGCGCAAAGATCATCGGCTACTTACGCGAAGCTGCTTCGAAGCTGCGCGGAAGCGAAGCGCCGTAACACGGATCGTGATATCAAAGATGGCGTCCGGGCACTCCATCAATCTGCACAAAAAAATAACAAAAAAATAACTGGCGCAATTGCGGAGTGCCGTGTATACTTGCAGAACATTCTGTACATCGATAACTGGGAGGTTCCACCATGAACCACGCGGCGATCCGTCTACTTACTGCCGCCGTCTGGGCGGCAGTTTCACTTTGTGCGCAACAACAGCAGAGACCGCCGATTTTCGAGACGATCAACTGCATCAAGGTAACTCGAGGAAAGGGAGCCGAATACCGTCAGTTCCTGCGGGAGGAGACGCACAAATTCATGCAGGCGCGCGCGGATAGCGGTGAGATTGCCGCCTGGGTGCTGCTGCGTACTGTTATCCCGGCGGGGGCGGATGCCCGCTGTGATTACGTCAGTATCACTTCTCACGTTGGTACACCCGTGGCTCCGATGAGCCGGGAGGCCGCGGGCGCAGCCCTGCAAAAGGTGGGGCTGAACCCAGTCGATTACTTTGCCAAAAGGGACCAACTCAGCCGTCTTGTGTCCACCGAGATCTGGCGCCAGGCGATCTTTACCGGACGGCCGCAAAAGGGTAACTACCTCTACACGAACTTCATGAAGGTACACAACTTACAGGAGTACGCGAAGTTTGAACGCGAAGTCTGGCGGCCCATGGCTGAGCAATGGATCAAGGAAGGCAGCATGTCCGGCTGGGTGATGAATGTCGCTGTATTGCCCGGCGGAACTGACTTGAAGTATGCGGCTTTAAGTGTGGATATCTTTCCCAACTGGGAAGCAACCTTCAAACCCAGGAATACCCGGTCCATGTTCAGCAATGTGCACACCGGGAAGAACTATCAGGAAACAATGGCCGGCCTGTCCAAGTTACGGGATCTGGCGCGGCGCGAGCTGTCAGTAATCGAAGACATGGTTACGCCGGCTAAGTGATCCGGCAAACTGGGAGGCACAATGAGGTCACAACTTAATTTGTTATCGGCGGCGGTGTTATGCTCGAGCGCGGCGCTCAGCCAGCAAACCACGCCGGTCTTCTCGAGTTCCACTTTCTACCACGTCGAGGATGCCCAACGCCAAGCCTACGTGGATTTCACGAAGAATCAATCCCGCAAACTTTTCGAAGCGCTGATCCGCGAGAATCAGGCAATCCGCGGAATCATTGTCACCGAAGTCACCTTTGGCGGCAATCCGGAACCGAGAGCGAACTTCGTTCTCAGCATCCTTAGTAATGGGGCGCCCGCGCCTCCAGCCAGTTTCGATCCCGTTGTCCGCAAAGCTTTGGGCATGAGCTACGACGAATACATGCACAAGGCCAGGGCGTTACGCGCCAGAGTAGGCCAAGTGCTCTCGCAGAATCTGGCCACCGAAGGCACTGAGCCAATCCGCGAAGGCGACCTCATCCGCATCGACTACATGAAGATTGCCGAGGGCCGCGCCGCGGATTATTACAACATGGAACGGGACGATTACCGCCCGCTGCACGCACAGCGCATCAAAGATGGTGGAATAAAGCGCTGGTCGTTGTTCGCCGTCCGCCTCCCCATCGGGGAGAACAGAACCTACGATGCCTACACCACGCAGGTCTTTCCCGATCTGGCTAGCGCTCTGGCCCCAGCGCGCTACAGCGAACTTGCCAGGAAGGCGGCTCCAGACAAGAATATTGCGGCGATGGCGGAACGCGGCCGGACCACTCGCAAACTGATCCGCGGAGAGTTGCGGCGTGTCATTGTCGCAGTCTCCCGGTAACCTGGGCCTTATGCGGCGGGCAGGAACTCGCGGTCCGCCTCATTGCAAAATGGCGTGCAGCGTAATGTTCGTGTTGTACAGCTTCGAAACCGGGCACCCCGTCTTCGCTGCCTGCGTAGCTTTCTCGAAGGCCTCAGGCGAGGCCCCGGGCACTTTCGCCTTCAACTCCAGGTGACTCTGCGTAATTGCGAAGGCTCCTTCCTTCTGCTCCAAAGTGATGGTGCATGTGGTCTCCAGACTCTCCGCGGTGAATCCCGCTTGGGAAAGCTGTAGCGAGAGTGCCATGGTGAAGCATCCGGCGTGCGCTGCGGCCAGCAACTCCTCCGGATTGGTTCCCTTCCCATTCTCGAATCGGGTGTGGAAGGAATAGGGCGTCGCGGCCAGCGTTCCACTTGCCGTCGAAATGGTCCCAACGCCGGCTTTCAGATCGCCGGCCCATTTAGCGCTCGCAGTTCGTTTCATACCACCAGTCTACCCCCCTGGCTACCGCAATTCCGGAATTTGCGGGGCATTTGGCGCTCACCCTGCGCGCAATTTCCCAATCGCGTAATCCTGCACGGTTCGTCTTCCGCCATCCCAGGCGGTCCCGTGATGGCGTCAAAACTGCTCTTCATTCTCGTGGAGCAGTTTCCATGCGAGCCGCCTCTCCAACGCGGCCAGTTGCCCGAATCATTTCCCCCACTCTCTTTTTCCCCCTCCTGACCTTCGCGTCCCCGCCGGAAACGAAAACCATACTCGATTTGCAGCCCTTCCGCCAGTCCAGTTCCATATTCATCCGTACCGCCGCCGGCAGGGAGGGCGCCGCGACCCTGGTCAACCTCAATCCGGCAATCAATGTCTGGCACCTGCTTCGCCTGAAATGGAACGACGCCGCCACGGAATCCGCCTACCACATCGAGAATCCCGAACCGCGGGTCCGAAAGCTCCTCCTCGATGAGAAATTTCCCTTGGGCATTCTCGTCCTCGAAGCAGGCAAGACATACCCCTGCGAGTTGTTCCCCACGGCCCTCGATCAAGCCAAAGCCTCGTCGCGAATCTATGCGCCACTGTGCGGTGGAAAAATTTACCTGCGCAATCCGGCTACGGGAAACCGCACCACGCTCGAAGCCGCCACCGAGTTCCTTCGCGAGCGTGTCTGGGGCGGGGAGAAACTCATCTCCATCGGCCACATCCTCCTCGGCGGCATGCATCGCGAGACAGGAAAACTCGAACCCGCCGCGAGCCCCCTGCCGGATGCCGCACCCGGCTCCCCGCTCCCCGCTCTCGTCGATCCGAAATTCAAGGACCGCCTGCTGTCTCCCGGCAATCTGGGCATCGTCGTCGAGAATCCCGCCGGCGGCGGCATGCGCCCGGGGGCATGGTATCCGGCCCTCGCGAACCCTGGGATCTTCGCCGGCCTCCTCCAACCCGATCTCCTCGACCCCGCGATCCTTTCGAGCTACCGCACCACCGTCAACCATCTGGATAACGTGGAAGCCTCCGCCCTTTGCTACCTCATTGCCTTCGATCTCGACCGTTTTGACTTCGCCTACTCTCGCGGAACCGCACATCCCCGCGTCGGCTGGTCAGACCACATGCTGCCGCAGATGAAGGACCCGAAGTTGCCAGGGCCCGACGGCATCGGCTCCATCGCTCCTCTTGTTTCCACCGGCCTCATCAGCCCTGAAGCCGTACCCAAGACAGCGGCCGCCTTCACCGCCGGATTCAAGCGCGCCCATGGCGCTTTCAAATACGGCGAACTCGCTCTCCGCAACCATGGCTCCCACTACGGCTCTCTCGAAAACGGGGTGGTGTTCAGTAAACTCCAGCCCGGCCTCGCCACCATCTTCATCCTCGACAACGGCTCCTTCGCCATGAAGACATGGACGGACGCCGACAACCAACTGCTGCCGCGAATCCGCTACGCCCTCCAGAACGGTGTTTCCTTGATCGAATTCGACAACGCCGCCCGCCGCGGCATTCCCGGCCCGCTCGTCGCCCGCTGGGGCCCCGGCAACTGGTCAGGCTCGCAGGATTCGAAACTGCGAACGCTTCGCGCCGGAGCCGCTCTCCAAACCAGCGGCGGCAAACGATTCTTTCTTTACGCCGTCTTCTCCGACGCAACGCCCTCCGCCATGGCCCGTGTCTTTCAGGCCTACCGCGCCGATTACGCCATGCTGCTCGATATGAACGCCCTCGAGCACACTTACCTTGCCGTCTACCGCCGCTCCGGTGGACAGCTTTTCCTCGATCATCTCGTCAAAGGAATGGCTGCCGTGGAAAAAACGTCTTCCGGCGAACTTGTCCCGCGCTTCGCCGGATATCCCGACAACCGGGACTTCTTCTACGTCACCCGGCGCGGCCGAAAGGAGCAAACGCCATGAGACTCGGGCGCATGCTTGCCCTCCTGACGCCCGCCGCTCTGCTCGCCCAATCAACGGCGCTCCAGCAGCAGAACGAAACGCTGTTCCAGCAATTGCAGCGCGTCCACCTGCTTTCGGACGCGCAGATGCAGGACATCCGTGGGATTTTCCTGAGGTCCGGATTTATAGGGCAGGGAAATCCCGCCATCGCCCGCCATCCGGCCGCCCCGGAAGATTGCCTCGCCAAGGCGCGCCGGCTCTCCATCTCCTACGGCAATCCCCGTTTCGAGAAGATCTGCCGCGCCAAGTACATGGCCCCCCTCTACAATCCGTCCACCCAGACTCCGGAAGATGCCAAAGCCTGCATCGATCAGTTCGAGTTCCCGGACATCCCCTGCGCCTATCCCGTGGTTTGGGTGCGTGCGCGAGAGGCTGCCCAAATCTGTTGGGCCATGGGGAAACGCCTCTGCGACGCCCACGAATGGGAGGGCGCCTGCGCCGGAAGGCTGGAACCTCCGGATTACCGCTTCGATCTCGCCATCGGAGTCAGCCCCGCCGCCGCGGTCGAGCGCATGCGCATCGCCCACAATCAGGCGCACAGCCGCGACAAGGCCTGGAGCTACGGCCCTGCCTATCAAAACGGAGTCTGCGCCGCCTCGAGTTCCAAAACCCCGGGATGCCAGGGCGGCGGGTGGACGGCGTGCGGCTCGAACACCTTCCCCGCCGGATTCTTCCCCAATTGCCACAGCCCGCTCCAGGTGTATGACCTCAACGGCAACGCCGCAGAGCACATGAACCTGCCTCTCAACAAAGCTCAGATGGCGAGCCTCGGCAGCCGCGAGCTAGGCTATACGGAAATGAAAGGCAGTTGGTTCATCTTCGACACCTATCGCGCCCATGAGGATTGGTGCCGCTGGCGCGCTCCCTACTGGCACGGGAGCCGCGTTCTCGATTCGCACAGCCACGCCAACTATCATCTCGGATTCCGCTGCTGCAAGAGCCTGGAATAATTTTCGGACTCTTCATCGGCGTGCAGGCCCAGCACACGCAGCAGTCCGCGAACAGGCGCTTCTTCCGTAACCGCTCCCGCAAGCCGCGCATCCGCCAGAATCTCCGATACCGGCCGCAGCCTGCCGTTTACCAGCGCCATCGCGCTTACCAGCCGGATTCCGTGGCTGTAATCCGCGTAGCCCGCGCCATGCACCGTGCTCAACGGCTGGATCGGCGCTCCCGGAGCGCGATGCCACCCATAGATGGCGATCTGCCCCGGATGCCGCAGCAGCCGTACCGTCACCACGACATCTTTCTTCTGCCCCGAAACCAGCGCGCCTTCGGAAATTCCCTCGGCCTTGTATTGCGCCTCGATCACCTGGTTGTGCCGCCAGTAGTAATCGCTCGAGGTCATTTGAGGCCCCGCCGGCATGGGCTTCGGCGTCAGGTGATAGCGCGACTGCGCATAAATTGCGTCCACCATCTTCTTCGTCGGCAGCAGGAACCCGAACCGGTTGGCGATGGCGACTGCCGTGTGCAGATTCATGGGAATCCGCAGAAAATCGCGGTTCGAGCCAATCGCCAGGTACTCCGGCATCACGAAAATGGTTGCCGCCGCCGCTCGCCCCGCCTGCTCCAACCGCACCGGAACCAGCTTTCGCAAAAATCCAGGCAGGTTCCCTTCGAGGACTTGCTGGAGGATCGCCTGCTCGCGATCCTCGCGGCTCAACGTTGCGATGGCCTTGGCGAACTCCGATCCAGTCAGCGCGTGAAGCGGTCTCGCCGGGATGCCATTGGACAGCGAGTCCACAACCGGCTCACAGGTCGCAATCCCGTGTGCCCAAAATACGGACACCGCCAGAAATTTCATGTGCGTGGATCGCATCGGGAACAGACTTGCCCATTCTAGCGCACACCCGCCCCGCTCTCAGTAGGCGGCGAACAGTTTCCCCCACTCCGTCTCCATCGCCTGCTTCACTCTCTGCCTCCCAACGCAGTTGTACCAGTAGACGTCGTGATAGAGATACGAAGCCGCATATGACCACGGTGCAATCACCGTGCGCAGCAGCAGGCGCTCCAGCGGTTGCAGCGGACCCCAGTAGATTGCCTTCTGTCCGTGGCTCGCCAGCGTATCCCGAACCCGAAAGTGAAAATTGACGTTTGCGATATCCTCGCCTGAGACTTCGATCTCCCGCGGATCTCCACAACCCAACTCCTGTTCGTGGGCCATGCGGATAAAGGGAATGGACAAAGGATCGAACCCCATCATCTTCGCCGCCACGGCGTCGATAGCCACCATGTCCCCGCTCGAGAGAATGTAGCTCTTCACGTGCGGTTCCATGCACCGCGGTCCCGCCCCGTCGCCGGCGAACGTTCCATCCATCACCGCGAAAATCCCCGTGTGGATCTCCTTCTGAATCGCCAGCAGGTCCACCAGCGCTTCGTGGATCACCCCATGCGTCCAGTGCCGCTTCTCGAACAGCAGGCCCCCGAACGCATTCTTCATCGCCCCGCTGATCCGCGTGAAAACGTGCGTCTTCATCGTGGGCAGGTGCAGGACATTCGCTCCCACCAGGCGCTTTGGGATGCGGATGCCTTCCGGATACACCTTATCGAGCACCCGCATCTTCGTTTTCGGCGTGTAGCGGATCCACTCCTCGCCGTGCTCATACAGGTGCACATTCCGCAGCCCGTATTTGTCCACCACCACCTGCTTCTGTTTGTTGGCCACTTCCCCCCGCCGCGCACTCACGACCACGGTCCGGTTGTGGCAACCGTAGATGCGATCTTTCGCGTACCCATCCTCGAGCAGCGCCCCGATCACCCCATCCAACTGCCACGGTGTCGTGGAACAGGCGGGATAGAAATAATGCCAACTGATGTTGATCTTCAGCGCGGTCTCTTTGTCCCGCGGCAGAAAGCCCCGATACTCCGACATGCGCATCAGCCGCTTGTAGTCTTCCACTACAGTCCCCGGGGTAGTCTTCAATACAGCAACCCGCGACCGCGACATGGCGCTTCCTCAGAAATGAAAGAGCAATCCGTGTGCCAGCCGGAGTACAATAGCCTGACGCTGGATGGAATCCGTGGACTGCCGGTCTTCACCGGATGCCAAGATCGCGCTGTTTCGCGCACTTTTCCGGGGACGCGACGACGTCTATCCGCGCCGCTTCGAAAGCCGGCGGACAGGGAAATCCGGATATGTGCCGGCATGCGGGAACGAATGGGTCCCCGGCATCTGCGAGAAACCGCGGATCAAGTGCGCAGATTGCCCGCACCGCCGCTTCCTGACCGTCACCGATGACGTGATCCGGTGGCACCTTTCGGGTCGCGATGGCGCCGGACAACCCTTCGTCGCCGGCGTCTACCCGATGCTCCAGGACGAGACGTGTCTCTTCCTTGCGGCCGATTTCGACAAGGAGGCTTGGCGCGAAGATGCCGCCGCCTTCGTCGAAACGTGCCGGAGCAGGAATCTGCCTTGCGCTCTGGAGCGTTCGCGCTCGGGATCCGGCGCACACGTCTGGCTTTTCTTTGAAGAGGCCCTTCCGGCCGCCCTGGCCCGCAAACTCGGATCGCTGATTCTCACAGCAACAATGGAGCGCCGCCCCGACGTCGGCTTGGACTCGTACGACCGCTTCTTTCCCAACCAGGACACCCTGCCTCAGGGCGGATTCGGTAACCTGATCGCCCTGCCCCTGCAGAAGCAGACGCGTGAGCGGGGCAACAGCGTGTTCCTCGATGACGCTTTCAATCCGCACGTCGATCAATGGGCGTTTCTCTCCTCGGTTGGGAAGATTGGCCGTGAGCAAGTCGAGGATCTCGTACGCAACGCCGAGCGCACGGGGAATGTGGTTGGCGTCCGGTTTCCGCTCGCCGAGGAAGATGAGCCCGAGCCCTGGACGACGCCGCCATCGCGCCGCCGGAGAGATCCACCGATCGCAGGCGAATTGCCGCGCAGCCTGGAAGTCGTGCTGGGGAACGAGATCTATATCCCCAGAGAGGATCTGCCGCCCGCTCTGCGAAATCGCCTGCTCCGCATCGCCGCCTTTCAGAATCCGGAGTTCTACAAGGCGCAAGCCATGCGGCTGCCCACCTACGAGAAACCGCGAGTGATCTCCTGCGCTCAAGAACACCCGCATCATATCGGCCTTCCCCGAGGCTGCCTGGACGATGTGCGGCAGTTGTTCGCCGATCTCGGGATCAAGCCGGCAGTACGGGACGAGCGCAATCCTGGCCAACGAATCGAGCTTGTATTCACGGGAGAACTGCGTTTGGAGCAGCAGAAGGCGGCGGAGGCGATGCTTGCGCACGACACCGGGGCACTAGCTACTTTCCGGCGCAAAATTCCCAGATCGCGTGAAAAAAATGGTATCGGGCGTTATTGTACGGGCACATTTGAGTGCCGGTCGAATGGAGTAAGTAAGGAGAGATGCTGCGGGAGTGGTGTTGTCGGCGAGACGTGGAGGATGGAGGTGGTCAGACTTTGTTCTTGGCAACGAGATGATCGCCGAGGTGAGCAATGACGCCCAAACCGACCCAGCGCTTCATTCCGCAAAGCCCTTTGTATCTGG
>WBZR01000698.1_pt1 | contig 49626 bp, 47 predicted proteins | sample 5204231 | NCBI WGS metagenome assembly WBZR01 (sample SAMN12412403, study PRJNA552823) | activated sludge metagenome | isolation source: activated sludge from anammox sidestream of wastewater treatment plant... | place: USA: Virginia | collected 2017-08 | reverse complement strand
ATGCATAGCCCGACAGGCTCCTAGACCGCCATGATCTGTGCCGCTTCCGGCCAGTTTCCCTCACGAGCGGAGCGGTAAGCTCTTGATTGCCTGGGATTGGCCCACGAACTGCTGACGGATGTGAAGATCTCGATGTCGGGGTGTGCCTTGCGGACCATGAAGTCGTACAAGGGGTGGCGCGCCTCACGCCATTCGCGTTCAGCTTCCAAAACGCTAAAAAAGAGAGGCCGGACATCGACGTCGCCGAAATCCTCTGGGCGCCGTAGTTTCATTCCGGAGGGCAGGATGTCGAGAAACCCGAGTCGCACTAGGTCACGGTCTACTGGCTCGCGAGCAACGGCAAGGATCCAGGAGATTTGAGTTGCCAGACAGTAGCGATAGAGTGCTTTGAACAACGCCAACTTGACCGACGATCCATTCGGGCCCTTGACGACTGCCAGACGAGTCACGTATGCGATTCCCGCACCCTTGAGAAACGCCGGCAGGGTGATAGCTCTTTCAAGATACGTCGGACCTTGGAAGTTCGTGTGGATACGAAGCGTACCAACGGCCTCACCTGTAACCTTTGACTCGGCCAGCATAACCAGGGAACCACGGCCCACGTCATCTGCTTCGATCACACGAAGGGCATCGCCGAACCCCGGCGTGTGGCGACCGTACGCGTCTGCGCGCACCTTGATCGCCTTGCTGAGTTGGTCATCAGTTCTGACGACCCTGATTCGAAAAGGCAAGGGGTCACCGGGGCGAATGTACTGGTCTACGACATCAACTTGCCTGGCACCGTGCTTGGCCTCGCCGGTTCGTTGTGTTCGATCTTCGCGCGATCGCAGCATTTCCTCTCCAACAGGGACTACGAATCGACCTGTCACCTGTGAGCAAAAACTTCCAGTTGAAAGGTGCGCAAGTCCGCAAGACTCAAGTGGACTAGGTCTGAAGGCTTATCAAGGGTACCCACGAACAACATATCCTTCAAGATGTTATGCACCAACTATGTCAATAGCCGAAGATCGCCTGTCAGTGCAAGTGTCGATTCATATGACCTCTTTGAAGTGTATCGGCAGACTGGTTGACCTTTGCGCGCTGTTGCCGAGCGGAATACGCGTCCGAAGCGCGCGATCGTCTTGCAGGCAGAGGTAAGGATCATTTTGGGAGTTGCTGTAACGGAGACGGATCGTCTGACGTATGGAAAGGGTGGCAAATGCGGAACGCTGTGAGGATGCCAAGTCAATTTGTCGAGTCCGCCGCGGAAGCCGATTTCCTCGCAGAATTCAGGCAGTCCGGCTTGCGATTGGCAAAGATCGCGTTTGTGGTTGCCGCAGTAACGGCTCTTGCGTTCTGGCTGGTGCTTGCGATTGCACCAGAGGCCAGTCAAGCGTCAGCTTCACGTCAGACCGTACGCTTGACGTTGTTCGTCATTCTCACTGGTGCTGCCCTGCACCTTCACTTCCGTGAGGGTGAGGCGATACGGTCGTATCGCATCAGTGTCGGCGTGCCGATGGCAGTGGCCTGCTCCGTTGTCGGCTTGATGGGGTTGCTTCCACTGGATTCTGGCGGGCTTGGCCTCAATCGCTTTCCAGTTGCGATGTCGCTGACATGTTGGCTCTGCTATGGATTCGCAAGGTTACCTGCCCCCATGGTTGCGTTTGCATGTATTCCCGCGTCAACGATAACGCTCGCTGGGTCCTCGATGCAAGGCGATGATCACGTTGTGGCGTTAGGTATCTATCTAGGCGTGGCCAACCTCATCGGCTGGATCATGTCTGTCGAGATCGAGCGGCGCGAGCGGGCGCTCTTCTGGAGTTCGCGGCAGTTGGCCGAGGCGACGCGGTCGCTCGAGCGAATGGCCTACGATGCTGCCGATGCCAATTCAGCCAGGACGCGGGTGCTGGCGGCGATCAGTCACGACCTGCGGCAGCCTCTGGCCAGTCTGGCGCTCTATGCGCAGTTGTTGCGCACACGCAACGATGTGCTGGAACCGGCCGGTCTGATGGGAACGGTCGGGCGGCTCGGTGCCTGCGTCGCTGCGCTGAGCGGAAACCTCGATCGTCTCGCGGAACTCGGTGGCTTGCGCGAACGCGCGGCACCCCTTGCGGTGTCTGCCACCGACCTTCGCAGTGTGCTGGCGCGTCTCGACAGCGTCTATGCGGCCGAGGCCGCGCGGCGCGGTGTCCGACTCGTGGTGCGCCCACCGCCGAGCGATCGCCGGTTCGCGCTCAGCAACGAGAACCGGCTCTGGGACATCCTGTCGAACCTCACCGGCAACGCGCTGAAGTTTTCGTCGACCGAGCGGGTCGCGTGGGTTCTCGTGTGTGTCAGGCGTTCGGGCGGCAGCCTCGTCATCGAGGTGCGCGACAACGGCATCGGAATCGCGCCGGATGATCAGCGCCGCATGTTCGAGGAATACTTCCAGGTCGCCAATCACGCGCGCAACCCCGAGCACGGACATGGGTTGGGTCTGTCGATCGTCCGCGAGGCCGTCTCGCGCCTGCCCGGACATGCGCTCGAGTTCGCATCACGTCCCGGGCGCGGCACGCGGTTCACGCTGTCGATGCCCGCGGCGGCGGTGCAGGCGACGGACGTCGCGGAGTGTCCGGATGCGCCGGTTGCCGGGTCCGTGACTCGCCACGGGCCGCCGCATGTCCTCACGTTCACGGATGATCGGGCCACGCAGGCGTTCGCCGCTGCGCCGCTGTCGCTGAGTGCCCCGCATTGCGAGACGCCGGTCGCCCGGTACATGTCGGCTGAATCGACCGGCGGTGGCGTGACGGAGCAAGGTGTCGTCGCTCCGGCATCGGGCGCCGTGGCGCCCGGGGATGCTCTGGTCGGCGCCTATGTGCTCGTCATCGAGGACGACGATTCGATGCGCGATGCGCTGGGCCAGATGCTGCAGCAGTGGGGCGTGCTGGTCGATGCGGCGGCCAGCGGCGAGGAAGCGCTGGTGCTGGTGGCAGCGGCCGAGCGTTCGTTCGATGCGATCATCTCGGACTTCAGGCTGCCCGGCGCATGGAACGGATTGCGCCTCATCGACGAGTTGCGCCGCCTCGAAGGGCGGCGCACGCCGGCGATTCTGCTGTCTGGCGAGTTTCGCGTCGACACGTTGAGCGAAAATGCTCCCGGGGACGTGCACGTGATGGCCAAGCCGCCGCAACTCGCCAGGCTTCGCGAACTGCTGGACGCCTTCGCACGGAACGGGGTTCAGGCGTAGGACGGGCGCTCCGGGCGTCTCAGATGCGCTCGACGACGGTGGCGATGCCCATGCCGCCGCCCACGCACAGCGTGACCAGGCCGCGCCGCAGCCTGCGCCGCTCGAGTTCGTCGATCAGCGTGCCGAGCAGCATCGCGCCGGTGGCACCCAGCGGATGGCCCATCGCGATCGCGCCGCCATTGACGTTGATCTTCTCGTCGGGCACGTCGAGCTCGCGCATGAAGCGCATGACGACCGCGGCGAACGCCTCGTTGACCTCGAAGAGGTCGATGTCGCCGATGTCCAGGCCCGCCTTGCGCAGCGCCTTGCGCGTCGCGGGCATCGGGCCGGTGAGCATGATCGTCGGGTCGGTGCCGGCCAGTGCGGCGGAGACGATGCGCGCACGCGGTGCGAGGCCGAGGCGTTTGCCGGCCTCCTCGCTGCCGACCAGCACCAGCGCGGCGCCGTCGACGATGCCCGACGAGTTGCCCGCGTGATGCACGTGCTCGATGCGCGCGACCTGCGGATACCTGCGCAGCGCCACCGCGTCGAAACCCATGGCGCCGATCTTCGCGAACGACGGCGTGAGCTGGCCGAGTTTCTCCACCGAAGTCTCGGGCCTGATCGTCTCGTCGCGCTCCAGGATGGCCAGATCGAGGTCGTCGCACACCGGCACCACCGAGCGCTGGAAGTGCCCGGCACGCTGGGCAGTGGCCGCTTTCCGATGCGAACCGGCACCGAAATCGTCGACCATCTCGCGCGAGAAACCGTCGAGCGTGGCGATGAGGTCGGCGCCGATGCCCTGCGGCACGAAGCCGGTGGCCAGATTGGTCTCGGGGTCGAGCGCCCACGCTCCGCCGTCCGAACCCATGGGTACGCGCGACATCGACTCCACGCCGCCCGCGACGACCAGGTCTTCCCAGCCCGAGCGCACTTTCTGGGCCGCCAGGTTGACCGCCTCGAGCCCCGAGGCGCAGAAGCGGTTCACCTGTACCCCTGCGACGTCGAGGGCCCATCCGGCAGCGAGCGCCGCGGTCCTGGCAATGACCGCACCCTGGTCACCCACCGGCGTCACGCAGCCGATGACGACGTCCTCCACCTGCGAGGTGTCGAGGCCGTGGCGGCGCTGCATTTCGTGCATCAGCGTCGTGAGCAGCCGTACCGGCTTGACCTCGTACAGCGATCCGGATGACTTGCCGCGCCCGCGCGGGGTGCGGATCGCGTCGTAGACGAATGCTTCGGCCATTGCAGGCTCCCGGGAAAGTGTCCGATTCTATTATGCTGCCCGCACGCACCGTACCCACTGGAGCAGGATCATGATCGAGCGCACGCTGTTTGCCGACGAGCACCGGATATTCCGCGATGCCGTCCGGCGCTTCATGGAGCACGAAGTCGTTCCACGCCACGAACAGTGGGAGGAGCAGGGCTACGTGGATCGCGAGGTCTGGCAGAAGGCCGGTGCGAACGGTCTGCTGTGCGCCTCCATGCCCGGGTCGTACGGCGGGGCCGGCGCGGACAGGCTCTATTCGATCGTGGTGATGGAGGAGACGGCGCGCGTGAACGCCACCGGGCTGGGCTTCGGCCTGCACTCGGAGATCGTCGCCCCGTACATCCTCCACTATGGCTCGGAGGAACAGAAGCAGCGTTTTCTGCCGAAGATGGCCGCGGGCGAGGCGATCGGTGCGATCGCGATGAGCGAGCCGGCAGCCGGTTCCGACCTGCAGGGCGTGAAGACGACCGCAATCCGCAACGGTGGCGTCTACCTGCTGAACGGCTCGAAGACCTTCATCACCAACGGCTGGCACGCCGACGTGGTGATCGTCGTCGCCAAGACCGAACCGAAGGCCGGCGCCAGGGGCACGAGCCTGCTGCTGGTCGAGCGCGGGATGAAGGGTTTCGAGAAGGGCAAGCGTCTGAAGAAGGTGGGCATGAAGGCGCAGGACACGTCGGAGCTGTTTTTCGACAACGTCGAGGTGCCCGCGTCGAATCTTCTCGGCAACGAGAACGAGGGCTTCGCCTACCTGATGCAGGAGCTGCCCTGGGAGCGCCTGCAGATCGCGATCGGTGCGGTGGAGAACGCGCAGGCGGCGATCGACTGGACCACCGATTACGTGAAGGAGCGCAAGGTGTTCGGCACCACGGTGTCGACGTTCCAGAACACGCGCTTCAAGCTGGCCGAGCTGCAGACCGAGGTGCAGATCGCCCGCGTCTTCGTCGACAAGTGCATCGAACTGCTGATGGCCGGGCAACTCGACACTGCCACGGCGTCGATGGCCAAGTACTGGTGCTCGGACCTGCAGTGCAAGGTCATCGACGAGTGCGTGCAGTTGCACGGCGGCTACGGCTACATGTGGGAGTACCCGATCGCGCGTGCGTTCGCCGATGCGCGGGTGCAGCGCATCTATGGCGGCACCAACGAGATCATGAAGGAGGTGATCACGCGGGCGATGGGTCTGGGCGCCCGCTGAAACGCGACGGGGCCGCCCGCAGGCGGCCCCGTGCCGGATCCGTGCCGGGTACAGACCCGGCGAACGTCGATCAATCGCCCTTGAAGTAGTCGGAGATCACCTTCCAGCGGCCATCCTGGATCTGCGACAGCCGGGCCAGGTTGCTGCCCAGGCGCTTCTTCGGCCCGAAAGTCATCTCGGCGCTGCCGAAGATGTCGGTCGGGATGGTCATCGTGTCCATCGCCTTCACGAAACTGTCGGTGGTGAGGTTCGCACCGGCTTTGCCCACCGCGCGCACGAAAGTGTCGATCGCGAGGTAGCCGTAGACGGAGAACACGCTCGGATCCTCGTTGAAGCGCGTCCTGTACTTGTTCGCCCAGAAGCGCAGCGGCTGCGAGGCGTCGTCGAGGTAGGGAATCTGGACCGTCATCGACGCGTACAGGCCATCCATCGCCTTGCCGCCCAGCTTGTGGATCAACTCGGTATAGGCCGCGCTCGAGCCGAGGAAGGTCGGGTTGAAGCCGGTCTTGCGCGCTTCGCCGATCACGCCGATCGTCTCGCGGATGACCGTGCCCAGCACGACGAAGTCGCACCCGGCGGCCTTCATGCGAGCGACCTGCGACGAGAAGTCGGTGGCGCCGCGCTTGTAGGTGGTCTTCTCGGCGAGTTCCATGCCGATCGTCTTCAGTCCGGCCTCGGCGCCACGCAACACCTCGAGCCCGAATTCGTCGTCCTGGTAGACCGTGCAGACCTTCTTCGCGCCTTTCTGCTTCGCCAGCTGCGGGGCCGCATGCCGGACCTGGTCGTAGTAGGTGGCGGCGAACGCGAATTTGAGCCGGTGGAACGGCTCGTACATCTCGCGGGCCGCGGTGATCGGGAAGAAGTTGATCACGTTCTTCTCGAACTGGATCGGCATCGCGGCCATGTTGGGCGCGGTGCCGAGGTGGCCCACCATCGCGAAGATCCTGTCCTGGTTGACGAGTTTCTGGGCGCCCAGCACCGCCTTGCGGGGGTCGTAGCCATCATCCTCGATGAGCAGCTCGAACCTGCGGCCATTGACGCCGCCCTGCTCGTTGAGTTCCTCGGTGCGCAGGATCATGCCGTTGCGCAACTGCTTGCCGAAGCCCGCAAGCGGGCCCGAGAGGTCGAGCAGCGACCCGACGACGACCTTGTCCTTCGTGACCCCCTGGGTCTGCGCGATTGCGAGCGGTGCGCTCAACGCGAGCGCCAGTGCGACGACGATTCCCTTCATTTGATCGATCTCCTTGCTGTCCACCTGCCTGGCTTCGGAACCCGGGTCCCTCAGCCCCCCTTGTACATCGATTCGATCAGGTCCGCGTACTTCCTTTCGACGAATTTCCGCTTGAGTTTCATCGTGGGCGTCAACTCCTCGTCTTCCGCGGTCAATTGCGTCTCGATCAGGCGAAACGCCTTGACCTGTTCGACACGGGCGAACTCGCGGTTGACCCGGTCGATTTCGGCCTGGATCAACGCCTGTACCTCGCGCGCGCGCGTGAGGCTCGCGTAATTCGAGAATGGCACGTCGTGGTCCTGCGCGTACTTCTCGACGTTCTCCTGGTCGATCATCACCAGCGCGGTGAGGTAGGGTCGCCGGTCGCCGACGACCACCGCGTCGGTGACGTAGGGCGAGAATTTCAGTTCGTTCTCGATCTCGCTGGGCGTGATGTTCTTGCCGCCGGCAGTGATGATGATGTCCTTCATCCGGTCGATGATGCGAAAGTAGCCGTCTGCGTCGATCGTGCCCACGTCGCCGGTGTGCAGCCAGCCGTCGGCATCGATGGCCTCGGCGGTCTTTCCGGGCTGGTTCAGATAGCCCATGAAGACGTTGGCGCCGCGGATCAGCAGCTCGCCGGTGGCCGGATCGAGCCTGACCTCGTTGTAGGCAGCGGCCGGGCCGATCGAACCGGGTTTGATCCGGGTGGCGGGCATTCCGGTGGACGCGCCGCCCGATTCGGTCTGGCCCCACACTTCGAGCATCGGCACGCCCAGCGCCAGGTACCAGCGCACGAGGTCGGGCGAGATCGGCGCGGCTCCGGTGACGAGGTAGCGGGCGCGATGGATGCCGATCATCCTGCGTACGTTGTCGAGCGCCAGGACGCGCGCGATGCGAAAGGCCGCTTTCAGCGTCGCCGGCACCGGCGTTCCTTCCAGGACGCGCTCGGCCACCTGCCGGCCGACGCCGAGCGCCCAGCGGTAGGCCAACTGCTGCAGCCGCGTCGCCTCGGAGATCGCGATCGACACCGCCGAATAGAACTTCTCCCAGACCCGCGGCACGGCGATGAACACCGTGGGCGCGATCTCGCGCACGTTCTCCGGCACGGTGTCGGGGTTCTCCACGAAATTGAGCCGTGCACCGGTGTAGAGCGCGAAGTATTCCCCGCCGAGCCGTTCGGCCACGTGACACAGCGGCAGGAAACACATCCGTTCGTCCTGGTCGGTCTGCGAGATCACCAGGTTGAAGCCGCGCGCGGTGTAGACCACGTTGGCGTGGCTGAGCATCGCCCCCTTGGGACGCCCGGTGGTGCCCGAGGTGTAGATGAGGATCGCCAGGTCGCCGGGTCCGGCCGCGGCGCAGCGTGCGTCGTATTCCCCGGGATGTGCCGCATCGTATCCGGCGCCGAGGCGGCGCAGTGCCTCCAGGCTCGTCACCATCGGATCGTCGAAGTGCCGCAGCCCGTCCATGTCGAAGACGACGATCTGGCGCAGCAGCGGCAGCCGCTCGCGGACGTCGAGCATCTTGTCGAGCTGCTCGTCGTTCTCGACGAAGACGATCACCGTGCGCGAGTCTTCGCACAGATAATGGACCTGGCTGGCGGCGTCGGTCGGATAGATGCCGCTGGCCACGCCTCCGGCGCACAGCACGCCGAGGTCGGCGATGACCCATTCCACCACCGTGTTCGACAGGATGGATGCGCACTCGCCGGGGCGAAAGCCCAGCGCCGCCAGCCCCATCGCCGTCTCGCGCACCGCGCGGGCAGTTTCGTTCCAGGACCAGCTGCGCCAGATGCCGAGTTCCTTCTCGCGCATGAACACCGCGTCACCGCGTCGCGTCACCGCGTTGCGAAACATCTCCGGGATGGTTTCGCCGTGCACGACGATGCCGGGTTCGGGCCGGATGTGGTCGAGGTTCCAGAGGACGTTCATCGCGCTCACCGCCAGGTCTTCTTTCTCTTCCAGCGTCGCTCGCCGCGCGCGCCGGTGTCCCGGATGCCCAGGTAGAACTCGCGGATGTCTTCCTTCTCGCGCAGCACCGCGCAACGATCCTCCAGGACGATGCGCCCGTTCTCGAGCACGTAGCCGTAGTCGGCCGCATTGAGTGCCATGTTGGCGTTCTGCTCGACCAGCAGCATCGTCGTGCCGCGCTCGCGGTTGATGCGCACGACGATCTCGAAGATCTCCTTCGTGAGCCGGGGCGACAGCCCGAGGCTCGGTTCGTCGAGCAGGATCAGCCGCGGCGCAGCCATGATCGCCCGCGAGATCGCCAGCATCTGCTGCTGGCCGCCGGAGAGCAGGCCGGCATCCTGCGCGGCGCGCTCGCGCAGGATCGGGAAGTAGCCGTAGACGGCTTCGAGATCGCGTTCGACGCCGTCGCGGTCGTTGCGCGTGTACGCGCCCATCATCAGGTTGTCGCGCACCGACAGCAGCGGGAACACTTCGCGACCTTCCGGGACGTGCGACAGGCCGCGCCGCACGATGAGCGCAGGATCACGCGCGGTGATGTCTTCGCCGTGAAACGAGATCGAGCCCTTGCGCGGGTCGATGATCCCCGAAATGGTCTTCAGGATCGTCGTCTTGCCGGCGCCGTTGGCGCCCAGTACGGTGGCGATCTCGCCGTCGCGCACCTGAAGGCTCACGCCGCGGATCGCCTTGATCGGTCCGTAGGCGCTCTCGACGTTGAGCAGCTTCAGGATCGCCTCGGTCACGGCGCCGGCCTCCGCAGCGAGGTCGCGTCATCGGCGGTGCCCAGATACGCCTCGACGACGCCGGCATGGGCCTGCACCTGGGCGGGCGTGCCCAGCGCGAGCACCTCGCCCTGGTTCATCGCCAGCACCCGGTCCGAGACCTTCGAGACCAGCGCCATGTCGTGCTCGACCATCAGCACGGTGATGCCGAGATCGTCACGGATGTCCTGGATCCAGAACGCCATGTCGTCGGTCTCTTCGACGTTCAGGCCCGAGGACGGCTCGTCGAGCAGCAGCAGTTTCGGCTCGCTGGCCAGCGCACGCGCGAGTTCCACCACCTTGCGTACGCCGTAGGGCAGGCCGGCGACCAGCGTCTCGCGATAGTGCTGCAGGTCGAGGAAGTCGATCACCTGCTCGACTTTGCGCCGCGTCTCGCGCTCGGCCGCGCGCACCCGGGGCGTGAACACGATCTCGCTCCAGAAGCCGCTGCGACGGTGGATGTGGCGCCCGATCAGCAGGTTCTGCAGCACCGTGGCGTGCTCGAACAGCTCGATGTTCTGGAAGGTGCGCGCGATGCCCAGGCCGGCGATGCGGTGCGGCGCGACCCGGTCCAGTCGCTGGCCGTCGTAATCGATCGTGCCTGCGGTGGCGGTGTAGATGCGGCTGATCAGGTTGAACACCGTGGTCTTCCCGGCGCCGTTGGGGCCGATCAGCGTGAACACCTCGCCGCGCCGCACGTCGAAGCTGACGTCGTTGACTGCCAGCACGCCTCCGAAGCGTACCGACAGGTTGTGTGCGTCGAGCAGTGGCTCGCTCATCGCAGGCGATCCGATTTCTGGAACGCCTTCTGGCGCCGGTACAGGCCGCGGCGGTAGAAGGGGAACAGCTGGAACCAGGTGCGGATCTTCAACCATCGTCCGTACAGGCCCAACGGCTCGAACAGCACGAATGCGATCAGCACCACGCCGTAGACCGCGGCCTGCAGGCCCGGCGCCTGCCCGATTGCCGGCGGAAGGAAATCCTTGCCGAGCGCGATGGCCTGCGGCATCGAGATCAGGAACGCGGCCCCCAGGAACGCACCGTGGATCGAGCCGAGGCCCCCGATCACCACCATCAGCAGCAGGTCGATCGACTGGATGATGCCGAACTGGTCGGGGGAGAGGAAGCGGATCTGGTGCGCATACAGCGCGCCGCCGATGCCGGCGAGCGCCGCCGAGATCATGAACGACATCGTCTTGTAGCGGGCCAGGTGGATGCCGATGCCCTGCGCCGAGATCTCGGAATCGCGGATCGCGACGAACGCGCGGCCCGTGGGCGAGCGCAGCAGGTTCAGCACGGCGAGCGTGCAGGCCACCGCGCAGACGAGGCAGACGTAGTAGAACGAGCCGGCGGTGTCGGCCTTCCAGCCGAAGACGTCGACGCCCGGCACCATCTTCCCGGCGTTGCCCCCGGTGACGCTCTCCCAGCGCGCGAGCACCTCTTCGACGATGAACCCGAAGGCCAGCGTCGCAATGGCCAGGTAGATGCCCTTGACGCGCAGGGCGGGCAGGCCGACCACCGCGCCCACCGCTGCGCTCAGCGCTGCCGACGCGGCGAGCGACAGCGGAAACGGCCAGCCCATCGAGGCGAGCACCGTGTGCGTGTACGCGCCTGCGCCGAGGAAGGCCGCGTGGCCGAGCGAGAACAGGCCGGTGTAGCCGGCGAGCAGCATCAGCCCGATGCCGACGATGCCGTAGATCAGGATGAAGGTGAGCTGTGCCAGCCAGTACTCGGGCGCTACCCACGGGGCCAGCACCAGGGCGACGGCCAGCGCCGAATACCAGAAGCGGTGGCCGCCGTGCCGGGCCAGGTCGATGTCCTGGTCGTAGCGGGTCTTGAAGACGAAGCGCACCGCCTCACACCTTCTTGCGCAGGGTCTCGCCGAACAAGCCGTTCGGCTTGATCATCAGCATGATCAGGACCACCACGTAGGCGGCCACGTCCTTGAAGCCCTCGGGGAGGAAGAAGCCCGACAGCGATTCGATTGCGCCGATGATCAGGCCGCCGACGATCGCGCCCGGCAGGCTGCCGAAGCCGCCGACCACGGCCGCTGGAAACGCCTTCAGGCCGATGAAGCCCATGTTCGCGTGGATGAAGGTGATCGGCGCGAGCAGCAGCCCGGCCACCGCCGCCACGGCCGCCGCCAGGCCCCAGACCAGGCCGTTCAGGCGCTTCACCGGGATGCCCATGTACCAGGCGGCGAGCTGGTTCTGCGAGGCCGCCTGCATCGCGATGCCGATCCTGCTGAAGCGGAACATCAGGTAGAGCAGCGCGCACAGCGCGGCAGTGGCCGCGATCACCACGAGCTGCTCGATCGCCAACACCATCCCGGCGAACTCGAATGTCTGGTTGCGGTAGGGGACCTGCAGCGTGTGCGTATCGGTGCCCGCGTTGGGAATCATCGTGATTGCGCCGCGCGCGACGTAGCCGATGCCGATGGTGAGCATCACGATGGAGAACGCAGGCTGGCCGAGGATCGGTCGGATCACGGCGCGCTCCACGACGATGCCGAATACGCACATCGCCGCGGTCGATGCGAGCACCGCCAGCCAGAACGGGAAGCCGAGCACCGTCATCAGCGCCAGGCCGAGGAAGGCACCGAGCATCATCAACTCGCCCTGCGCGAAGCTGACCGTCTCGGTGGCCTTGTAGATCAGGACGAAGCCGAGCGCGATGAGTCCGTAGATGCAACCTTGCGCGATGCCGCTGACCAGAACCTGCAGGACCTGCAAAGGCGGTATCTCCGGGAGGGCGCGCCGCCAGGGCGCCACGGCGGCGTCCCGGGGAGCCTTTCGATGTTCGGCACAAATGGTAGTACAGAACCGGTGGTTTCCGAGGCACCGGGGAAACCCGCAATCAACTCAGGACGTAGGAGGCGCAACCGGTCGCGATCAGCAGGCCGGCGTCGTTCTTCAGCGTCATCTGCGTCGAACCGATCCGTCCGCCCAGGCGGGTGATCCGCGTCACCGCGTGGAAGCGCGTACCGATCCCCTGGCGCAGGAAGTCGATGCGCAGGTCGATGGTTCCGATACGCGCGAAGCGGTGCATCACCTGCGCGGCGGGTTCGTCGCGATGCTTGTCGGCGATCGCGCACATCAGCGCGAAACCGCCAGCTGCGTCGAGTACCGCGGAAGTCACGCCTCCGTGCAGCCGGCCGGAGAGGAAGTTGCCGACGAGTTCGGGGCGCATCTCGAAGCGCACGCGCGGCTCGGCCGGATCGAACGACTCGATGGTGAATCCGAGGATGCGGTTGAACGGGATCCGCTGTTCGAACACGTCGCGCAGGGCGGCCTCGAAGCGCTGCTGGTCCTCGGGCGGGCGCGGCGGCAGGGGCTGGCTGGTCGTCGCCATCATCGTCCCCTGAAGACCGGGGTGCGCCGCTGCAGGAACGCTGCGACCCCCTCGGCGAAATCTTCGGTGCGGCCGGCCTCGCTCTGCAGCGACGCCTCGAGTTCGAGTTGCGCGGGCAGTTCGTGCGCCGGGCTTTCGTTCAGGGCCCGCTTGATCAGCGCGATCGCGCGCGAGGGTTGCCCGGCAAGCCGTGCGGCGAGCTGGCGAGCCTGCGGCATCAGCTCGCCGTCGTCGAACACCTTCCAGACCAGGCCGAAGCGCTCGGCGGCGGCCGCGTCGATCGGCTCGGCCAGCAGTGCCATCGCCCGCGCGCGCGCGTCGCCCGCGTAGCGTGGCAGGAACCAGGTGCTGCCGGCGTCCGGCACCAGGCCGATGCGCGCGAACGCCTGCACGAAGGACGCCGAGCGTGCTGCGAGCACGATGTCGCCGGCCAGCGCGATGCTCATGCCGGCGCCGGCCGCCGGCCCGTTGACCGCGCAGATCACCGCCTTGGGCATCGATCGCATCGCGAGGATCACCGGGTGGTAGCGCTTGCGCAGCAGCTCGCCGAGATCGAGCGAAGGGCTGGGCGGCACCGACGCGAGGTCGGCGCCCGACGAGAAGCCGCGCCCGGCGCCGGTGACCAGCACCGCGCGCACCGTCTCGTCGGCGGCCGCGCGCTCGAGGGCGTCGCGCAGCGCGCCGATCAACGCGTCGTTCAGCGCGTTGAGCACCTCCGGGCGGTTCAGCGTGATCGTCGCGATTCCCTCGCCGGATTCGTACATCACGGACGGCGCAGTCATCGAAGTGTCCTTTCCGGTGCGTTCAGAGCATGCCGAGCTGGCGTGCCGCGAGGTCGTTCAGCACCTCTTCGGCGCCGCCGCCGATCATCATCACCTTCACCTCGCGGTAGATCCGCTCGACGCGGGTGCCGCGCATGTACCCGGCTCCGCCGAGGATCTGCACGGCCTCGTCGGCGCAATCGCGCATCACGCGCGCCGCCCGGCGAGCAGGCCAGGTCGAAGCAGTTCGCGAGGGAGTCGGGGGCGCGATTCATGCGTTGTTCAGTTCCGGGTCGATGCGCACCAGCAGCGCCCCGGGCGCGACCTGCGCGCCCACGCGCGCGCCGATTTCGGCGATGCGCCCGTCGATCGGGGCATCGACGCGGTGTTGCATCTTCATCGCCTCGATCTCGAGCAGCGGCTGTCCGGCGCAGACCCGGTCGCCGGCGGCGATCGACACGGCGGCGACCTGGCCGTGCATCGTCGCGCGCACTTCCCCGCTGGCACCGACGGCGGCGCGCTGCGGGGGCATCGCCGACACGTCGGCAAACCCGGCGCAGACGCCGTCGAAGTCGAGCCAGCCGGCGAGTACGCCGCCGTCGCGGCGCCAGCGCGCGTGCGCGCGCACGGCCCGGCCGTCGACCTCGATGCGATCGTCGGCGTCAATCGCGACCCGATGCTGGTGCTCGCCGACCGTGATCCGGTAGCCGCCAGCCTCAGGGACGGCGCGCGCCTGCCACTGCGTGTTGCCGCAGGCCAGCGAGGCGATCTGGGTGCGCGGACCGGTCGACGACCAGTCGGCCAGCGCGCCGTGCACACGCGCGTGCGCGCGAGCCCACAGCGCGGTGGCCGCCGCCTGCCAGCGCGAGCCGGCTCGCGGCGCGGGCCAGAGCGTCGCCGCCGCATCGACCCAGCTGGTCGACAGCCGGGCCTGCGCGAACTCCGGCGCATCCAGGCACGCAAGCAGGAACTGCCGATTGGTCGCGAGCCCGAGAATCGACGTACGGGCGACGGCATCGGCGAGCCGGCCGCGTGCCTCGTCGCGATCGCGGCCGACGGCGATCAGCTTGGCGATCATCGAGTCGTAGTGGCTCGGCACGTGAGCGCGGACCGCCAGACCGTGGTCGATTCGCAGCTGCGGACTTTCCTCGGGCAGCCGCCAGGCGAGGATCGCCCCGGCTTGCGGCCTGAAACCGTCGAAGGCGTCCTCCGCGCACAACCGCGCCTCGATCGCGTGCCCCTGCAGGCGCACGTCATCCTGACGCAGCGGCAGGGGTTCGCCGCGTGCGATGCGCAACTGCAGCTCGACCAGATCCAGCCCGGTGACCGCCTCGGTGACCGGATGCTCGACCTGCAGTCGCGTGTTCACCTCGAGGAAATGGAATCGGCCCTCCGTGTCGAGCAGGAATTCCACCGTGCCCGCGCCGACGTAGCCGGCGGCGAGCGCCAGCTTCACCGCGGCGTCGCCGAGGGCCGCGCGAAGGCTCGGCGTCACGCCGGGCGCGGGCGCCTCTTCGATGATCTTCTGGTGGCGCCGCTGGGTCGAGCAGTCACGTTCGCCGAGGTGGATGCACTGGCCGAAGCGGTCGGCCAGCACCTGCACTTCGACGTGCCGTGCGCGATGAACCAGGCGCTCGAGCAGCAGTTCGCCACTGCCGAAGGCCGCCATGGCCTCGCGGCGTGCCGCCTCACGGGCCGCCTCGAACTCCGGCAGCGCGTCGACCCGACGCATGCCGCGCCCGCCGCCGCCGGCGGCCGCCTTGATCATCAACGGCGTGCCGAGTTCGACGGCTGCGCGCGCCAGCGCTGCCGGTGACTGATCGTTGCCCTCGTAGCCAGGCAGGCACGGCACGCCGATGCGCTCGGCGAGGCGCCGTGCGGTGCGCTTGTCGCCGAGCCGTTCGATCGCGCCGGCAGGCGGGCCCACGAAGACCAGGCCGGCTGCGTCACAGGCGCGCGCGAACGCGGGGTTCTCGGCCAGAAAACCGTAGCCCGGGTGCACCGCCTGTGCGCCGCTCGCCGTGCAGGCCCCGAGCAGGCGTTCGATCGACAGGTAGCTTTGCGGTGCCGGCGCCGGTCCGATCGCCACCGCGGTGTCGGCCAGCGCGACGTGGCGTGCCCCGCGGTCCGCCTCGGAGTAGACGGCCACGGTGCGCAGACCCAGCGCGCGCGCGCTGCGCAGGATGCGGCAGGCGATCTCGCCGCGATTGGCGACCAGCAGCGTGTCGAAATCCGTGTGCTCGCTCATTGGCGCGGCAGGATGCCCATCGTCTTCGCGATGATGCCCAGCATCACCTCGTCGGCGCCTCCGCCGATCGAGGCCAGGCGGGAATCGCGCCAATAGCGGTTGACGCGCGTGTCTTCGACGTACCCCATGCCGCCGCAGAACTGCACGCACCAGTCGGCCACCTCGCGCGACATCCGTGCGGCCTTCAGCTTGGCCATCGACGCGAGCTGCGTCACGTCGGTGCCGCCGACGTAGAGCTCGACCGCACGATGGAGCAGCGCGCGCACCGCCTCGACCTCGGCGTTCAGTTCGGCGAGCTTGAAGTGGATGAACTGGTTCGCCAGCAGCGGCTGGCCGAACGCCTCGCGCTCGCGCAGGTAGGTGATCGTTTCGGCGAGGATCTCGCTGGCGGCCAGCGAGTTGGCCGCCGCCCACAGGCGCTCCTCCTGGAACTGCATCATCTGGTAGGCAAAGCCCATGCCTTCCTCGCCGATGCGGTAGCGCTGCGGCACGCGCACGTCGTCGAAGAAGATCTGCGCGGTGTCGGACGAGCGCATGCCCGCCTTCACCAGCTTGCGTGCCACTGCGATGCCCGGCGTGTCCATCGGCACGCAGATCAGCGTCTTGTTCCGGTGCGCCGCACCCTCGGAGGTGTTCGCGAGCAGGCACATCCAGTCGGCCTGCGTGCCGCTGGTGGTCCACATCTTGCCGCCGCGGATGACGTAGTCGGCGCCATCCTTGCGCGCCGCGGTGCGGATCGAGGCAACGTCGGAGCCGGCACCGACTTCGGACACGCCCAGGCAGGCGACCAGGTCGCCGGCGATCGACGGTGCGAGGAATTCGCGCTTGAGCGCGTCGGAGCCGAAGCGCGCCAGCGCCGGCGTGGCCATGTCGGTCTGCACGCCGATCGCCATCGGCACGCCGCCGCAGCGCGCGTGCCCGAGCGCCTCGGCGATCGCCACCGAGTACGAGTAATCGAGCCCGGCACCGCCGTACTCGACCGGTTTGGTGACGCCGAGAAAGCCGAGCCGGCCCATCTTGCGGAACAGCTCGCGCGCCGGGAACGTGCCGGCGGCCTCCCATTCGTCGACGTGCGGGTTGACCTCGGCGTCGAGGAAGCGCCGCAGCGAATCCTGCAACTGGAGGTGCTGTTCGGTGTAGATCATCGGGCGTGCTCCTGCACGGATCGGATCGATGTCGAGGTGGGGTCGGGGGGCGGCTACGGGCGGGCGACGCCGAAACTGAGCGGGCGCAATTCGCGGCGGCCCGCCTCGGCGCAGGTGTCGAGCACGAAGCCGAGCAGCCTGCGGGTGTCGCGCGGGTCGACGATGCCGTCGTCGAGCAGGCGGGCGCTGGTGTGCAGTGCGCCGGACTGGCGTTCGAAGTTCTCGACGATGCGCCGCTCGAGTGCGTCGAGCTTCGCCGTGTCGGCCGGTTCGCCGCGACGGCGCGCAGTGGCCTCGGTGACCAGGCGCATCGTGAGCGCCGCCTGCTCGCCGCCCATCACGGCGGTGCGCGCGTTGGGCCACGAGAACACGAACCGGGGTCCGAACGCGCGCCCGCACATGCCGTAGTTGCCCGCGCCGAACGAGGCGCCGCAGTGAATCGTGACCGCGGGCACGCTCGCATTGGCCACCGCCTGGATCATCTTCGAGCCGTGCTTGATCATGCCGGCCTGTTCGCTTGCGCGCCCGACGATGTAGCCGGTGGTGTTCTGCAGGTAGACGAGCGCCGCGCCGCTCTGGCAGCAGGCCTGGATGAAGTGGGTCGCCTTGTTGCTGCCGGCCGGATCGAGCGGGCCATTGTTGGTGACGACGCCGATGCGGTGTCCGTGCAGTTCGGCGTGGCCGCAGACGGTCTGCGGACCGTGGTCGGGCTGGAACTCCAGGAAGTCGGAGCCGTCGACGATGCGCGCGACGACTTCGCGCATGTCGAACGGCTGCCGGAAGTCGAGCGGCACCACGCCGGCGAGTTCGTCGGGGTCGAAGCGCGGCTCCTCGAAGGCGGCGAGCCGCGGCTCGCGCGAGAATCCGAGCCGCCCGACCACTTCGCGCGCAATGCGGATCGCGTCCGTGTCGTCCTGCGCGAGGTACTCGCCGAGCCCGGAGACCGACGTGTGCATCTCCGCGCCGCCCAGCTCCTCGTCGGTGGCAATCTCGCCGGTGGCCGCGCGCAGCAGCGGAGGACCGGCCAGGAAGGCGCGTGCGCGCCCGCGCACCATGATCACGTGGTCCGACAGGCCGGGCAGGTAGGCGCCGCCGGCGGTAGAAGAACCGTGAACCACCGCGACCACCGGAATCCCGGCGGCCGACAGTCTGGCGAGGTTGAAGAACAGCCGGCCGCCCTCGATGAAGTCCTCGACACGGTAGCGCAGCAGATTCGCGCCGGCCGATTCGATCAGTTGCACGAACGGCAGCCGGTTCTCGAGTGCGATGGCCTGGGCGCGCAGCATCTTCTCGCGGCCCATGCTCTGGATCGCGCCGGCGTCGATACCCGAGTCGCTTGCGCTCACCACGCAGCGGGTACCCGCGACGAAACCGATTCCGCAGATGAGTCCGGCGCCGGCCACGCTGCGTTCGGGATCGGCATCGTCGAGCAGGTGGCCGGCCATCGTCGACAATTCGAGCCACGGACTGCCGGGGTCGAGCAGGCGCGCCACGCGCTCGCGCGGCAGCAACTGGCCGCGGCGTTCGAACAGTGGCGCGGCGCGCGCCGAGGCCGCGCGCGTGCGCGCTTCGAGCGCGCGCAACTGCTCGACCAGTGCGAGCATCGCCGGGCGCTGCGCGGTGAAGCGAGCGTCGTGCGGATCGATGCGCGAATCGAGGCGTGGCATGCCGGTGCCCCGGTTCAGCGTTCGTCGAGCATGCGCGGCGAACTGGCCAGGTGAAACCCGTCGAAGGCGGCGGTGGCCCGGCTCGCGTGGGTGGGCGCCCGCGCGGGCCAGGTGTGGCGTGCGTTCGGAACGCCGCCGTCGATGCGGATGCAGGTGCCGGTGATGAAGGCGGCCGCATCGGACAGCAGGAACACGATCGCCGCCGACACTTCCGACTCGGTGCCGAGGCGCCGCAGCGGCACGACGTCGCGCAGGCGGCGCAACTGCGCCTGCGTCGCCTCGTCGTAGGTGTCGAGGCCGCTCGAAGCGATCCAGCCGGGGGCCACGGCGTTCACCCGCACGCCGCTGGCGGCCCATTCGCAGGCGGCCGACTCGGTGAAGTTCAGCATGCCGGCACGTGCCGCGCCGGAGTGCGCCATGCCGGGCATGCCGTGCCACATGTCGGCGATCATGTTGACGATCGCGCCGCCGTGCGCCTTCATCCACTGCCGCCACGCCTCGCGTGCCACGAAGAAGCCCCCCGTCAGGTTGGTGCGCACCACGGCGTCCCAGCCTCTGGACGAGATCGATTCGATCGGCGTGGGAAACTGGCCGCCCGCGTTGTTCACCAGCGCATCGAGTCGCCCGTGGCGGGCGATCACGGCACCGACGGCCGCGGTGACCGCGTCTTCGTCACGGATGTCCACTGGATGGCAGCTCGCCCGTGCGCCGGCTTCGGCGATCTCGGCCGCCACCGTCTCGAGCTTGTCGACCCTGCGGCCGGCCAGCGCAAGCGACGCACCGAGCGCGGCGAGTTCGTGCGCCGTGCAGCGGCCGATGCCGGACCCGGCGCCGGTCACCAGCACGACGCGGCCCGCGAAGAGGCCGGGGCGGAAGATCGACCGGTAGGCGGAAGCGTTCATGACAAGGGGTGATCGAGTGACGTTCGACATTGTGCGTTTCGCGTTCATCGCCCTGCAAGTCCCACGGCGAGGCGTGCAGCCGTCAGCGCCGGCGCCCGTGCGCGAGCAGTCGTTCGCGGATCAGCGCGACGCCTTCGTCCACCGGCAGACTCGCCGGGCAGGGCGTGAGGACGCCGATGGCGCGCCGGCGATGGTCGAGATACACCGGAACGATCGGCACTCCGGCCGCGCGGGCCACCCGATAGAAGCCGGACTTGAACGGTGCGCCGGCACGTCGCGTGCCCTCGGGTGCGACGCCGAACCACAGCGGCAGGCCGCAGGCGAAACGTGCCTGCAGTGCCTCGACCACGCCGTCCGGGCGCGCGCGATCGACCGGTATGCCGCCCAGCCAGGTCATGAAGCGGCCGAGCATGCCGCGAAACAGCGTGTGCTTGCCGATGAAGGACACGCGCAGGCCGAGCGCGAACACCGCCGCGACGGCGTGGACGAAGTCCCAGTTCGACGAATGCGGCGCCACTGCCACCACCGCCCGGTCGAGGTCGGGGATCTCGCCCTCGATGCGCCAGCCGCTCAGTCGCAGCCACGCGAGGCCCAGGCGGCGCAGCGCACCGTAATCGCGCCGCGGCACGCTGGCGCCGGGTTTCGGCAGCGCTGGCCGTTGTGACTGCGTGGTCCGGGACGCGCTCGGTGTCTGCATCACATCACTATAATCGACCGCATGTGCGCCGATCGCGAAGTGCCGCTGTACGTCGACCTGGATGGCAGCGTGCTTCGCGGCGATACCTTGTGGGAGTCGTTCGCCAGCGCGTTGCGGCGGCACCCGGTGCGCACCGTCACCGCGCTCTTTGCGCTGGCCTCGGGTCGGGCGGCGCTGAAGCGGCGGCTGGCGCAACTGGGTTCGCCCGAGATCGAGACGCTGCCGCTGCACGAGCGCTTCGTCGCCTGGCTGCGCGAGCAGCGCGCGGCTGGCAGGCGTGTCGTGCTCGCGACCGCTGCCGATCGTGTGCTGGCCGAGGCGCTGGCCGCGAGGGTGGGCGTGTTCGACCACGTGCTCGCCAGCGACGGGCGCCGCAATCTGAAAGGGCGTCGCAAGCTCGCGGCGATCCGCGGGGACGCGGGCGGCGCGCCGTTCGACTATTGTGGCAACGGCCCCGAGGACGTCGCGATTTTCGCTGCTGCGCGACGTGCGGTGCTGGTCGGCGCGTCACCGCGCGTGCAGCGCGCGGCGCAAAGCCAGGCCGAAGTGACGGCGGTGTTCGAGCCGAGGCCGACGCGCCCGCAGCGGCTCGAGTGGTGGCTGGGCGCGCTGCGTCCGCACCAGTGGCTGAAGAACCTGCTGGTGCTGGTGCCGCTGCTCACCTCGTTTCGCATCGAGGATCCGGCGCTTGGTCGCGTCGGATTCCTCGCGTTCGTGTCGTTCAGCCTTGCGGCCTCCAGCGGTTACCTGCTCAATGACCTTCTCGACCTCGCCGCCGATCGCGGCCATCCGCGCAAGCGCGAGCGCGCGTTCGCTGCGGGGCAGTTGTCGGTGCGCAGCGGTTTCGCCGGCTCGGCGGCGCTGCTGCTCGCGTCGCTGGCGATTGCCTGGGTCGTCGGCGAGCGCTTCATGGCGACGGTGTTCGTCTATCTGGCGATGACCGCGTTCTACTCGGCGTTCGCCCGGCGGGTCGCGCTGCTCGACGTCGCGCTGCTGGCCGGCCTGTACACGGTGCGCGTGTTCGCTGGCGGCGCAGCCACCGGCATTGCAGTGTCGGTCTGGCTGCTTGCGTTTTCGGTGTTCCTGTTCTTCAGTCTGGCGCTGCTCAAGCGCTGCGGCGAACTGGTCGCACAGCGCGAGCGCGACGAAGCAACCGGCAAGGGGCGCGGCTACGAGGTGAGCGATCTCGCGGTACTGCAGTCGCTGGGCATCGCCACGTCGTGCGCGGCGCTGGTGGTGCTCGCGCTGTACGTCCAGGATCCCGACGCGGCGCGCCGTTACGCCTCGCCGCAGGTGCTGTGGCTGATGCTCTTCGGGCTCCTGGTCTGGCTGGGCCGCCTGTGGCTCGACACCGCGCGCGGTCGGATGCACGACGATCCGCTGGTCTACACGCTGAGCGATCGCGGCAGTCGCTGGACCGTGTACGGGCTGCTGGTGCTGTTCGGCGTGGCCGCGGCGATCGAACTGCCGGATTGATGCAAGGCCTTCCTGGATTCGCAGGCGGTGTTGTCCGGTCTGGTACCCGGATCAGCGCGAAGTCATACCACCCGAGGCCGAGGTGCGCGGCTTTTTCATCCAGACGATGGGCTTGGCGGCAGGCGGACGCGGCTCGATGCCGGCCTTCTCGAGGGAGCGCTCCAGTTCGCGGCCCTCGGGCTCGGCCAACGCTGCTTCGATGGCCGCATGCAACTCCTGGGCGGCACCGGCCGCCGGCCCGTTGCCGGAGGCGAGCGCACGGGCGACCAGCGAGTCGAAGATCCGCGTGAAGCTCGCGCGGCCGCGGCGATGCGTGTCGCCGTAGCCCTTGAGCACGCGCGGCAGTTCGGCCAGCGCGGCAGCAAAGACCGCCGAGACCGGAAACATCCGCTCGAGGGCGACGAGCCAGCGCTCGATGGCCTGTTGTTCCTCCTGGAAGCGCAGCGAGCCGCGTCGCATCGGACGCAGCCGCGCGAGCATCCGCAGCATCAGGTAGCCGTGGATGCGAGTGCTCGCCAGGTGCATCCCGCGGTTGAGCGTGTCGAGCCTGCCGTGGCGCGTGGCCCAGTCGCGCAGGCGGCCTCCGATTCCGCCCGGCAGGATCGCGGCCACCTCGTCGACGCCGGGTTTGAGGTACTCGAAGACTTCGAGGATCTCGCCGTCGCGCGCGCGCGCCTCGCCACGGATCTGCGCGACGCGGCTGCGCCGCGACTTCAGGTCGGCCACCCGGATCACGTCCTCGTAGCTCATCCACAGCGCCAGCAGGCGCGCCGCCTCGGCCAGCGCGCGGGTGGCGACGGGTTGCGCCGCGGCGTCACCGGCGGCCGCGGCGATGCGCTGCAGGCGCTCGACGTAGAGCCGGCCGTAGGCGGCGTCCTGGTAGTCGAGCATGCGTACCACACCGTGCGCGGCGTTCTCGCGCATCGGGGCGGGCAGCGTGGCGAGCAGCGGCGCCCAGACCTCGGGGCTGGTCTTCGGCGCAAGCCCGGCGCCGGCGCCGGCCAGTGCCTGGCGCGCCGCGCCGGTGGCCACCATGTCGAAGGCGGCACCGAAGCCGGCCAGGCTTGCCTGCACGCCCACGCCGCCTTCGCGGATCACGCGCTCGCAGGTTTCGCGCGGCCACGGCAGCACGTCGGCGCCGGCCAGCGCGCCGAACATCACGGCGCTGATCACGGTGCCGTGCGAGGCCGCGATCGACGCCATGTCGAGACTCAGGTAGCGCGCCGCCAGCGCGCGCGCTCCCGCGTGGATGCGCTCGTCGTCGAAGCGGCCGTCGCCCATCTGCATCTTTTCCTGCGTCGTGTAGACGCGGTGCGATGCCGACACGAGCGTCGTGCGCTTCGGATGAACGAAGCCGCGCTCGATCATGCGGCCGGCTTCGGCAAGTTCGCTCGCCAGCACCACGTCGACGCCGCCCGGCATCGGATTGAGCGCGAACACCGGCTGCGCCCTCTCGGGGGCGGGCGCGCGCATCATCTCGACGTAGTAGCTGGTGGAGCCGGTGCGTTGCGCCACGCCCGGCACCGACGTGGCCTGCACCGGCAGGTCGTGGGCGATCGCGCACTCGACGATCCAGTCGGCGAGCACGCCGCCGCCTTCGCCGCCCAGCGCGGCGATCAGCAAGGTGAAGGGTTTCGCGTCGCTCATGTCAGGCAGGCTGGATCGCGTGGATGAAGGCCTCGCGGATGCGGGCCTTGAGGCGATCCCAGCGGTTCGGGTTGCGGGTGATCTCGGCCCGCCAGAACGACGGGCACAGCACGGCCGCATGCGCCACCTCGCCGCACAGCCCGCAGCCGACGCAGTCGTTGGTGACGTAGGCCACCGGGTCGACCTTCAGCGGGTCGGTCGGCGTCTTCACGGTGAGGGTGGGGCAGCCCGAGAGCCGGATGCACGAGTGGTCGCCGGTGCAGGTTTCCTCGTCGACGCCGAAGCGGGTGCGCACCACGCGCTTGCCTTCCTTCAGCATCTTCGCGCGCAGCGGCTTGATGCGGCGCTGGCGCTCGAGTTGGCATTCGCCGTCGGCGATGACGACCTTCAGGCCCTCGAACGGCGTGGTGAGCGCCTCCTCCAGCGTCTTGCGCACTTCGGCGACCTTGTAGTTGTCCACCGTGCGCAGCCATTTCACGCCCAGGCCCTTCAGCGTGTTCTCGATCGTCACCTCGGTGGAGGTGGCGCTGGTGCCTTCGGCGACCCGGCGCGACTCGGAGGACGGCGTGGAGATCGTCTCCTGGGTGCCGGTGGCCGAGGTGTAGCCGTTCTTCATGATGATCAGCACGCCGTCGCCCTTGTTCAGCAACGCCGACGACACCCCCGAGAGCAGGCCGTTGTGCCAGAACCCGCCGTCGCCCATGATCGCGACCGGACGCTTCGCGGAGAAGTTGCGCACGCCGGCGCTGCTGGCCAGGCTCATTCCGTAGCCGAGGATCGAGTTGCCGAACGAGAATGGCGCGAAGGTGGCGAACGAGTGGCAGCCGATGTCGGCCGACACGTGCAGCTTGCCGATGTCCTGTTCGACGAGCTTGAGTGCGGCGAACACCGGGCGCTCGGGGCAGCCGGTGCAGAAGTTGGGCGGGCGCGCCGGCACCGGACCGCTGAACGCCTCGGCCGCCTGCTGCTTCAGATTGGCGATGTCGGCGAGCAGCCCTTCGGCAGTGGCGCGCGGCAGCTCGGGTGCGTGCGCCGCGAGGTAGCGCGTCAGTCCGGCGAGGATCAGTTCCGCGGTGTATTCGCCGCCCATCGCGAGCAGGTCCTTGCCGTGGAGCTTCGTCTGCAGGTCGGCGCGGCGCAGGATGGTGTTGATCTCCTGCTCGATGAAGTCGGGCTGGCCTTCCTCGACGACCAGCACCGCGCGCTTGCCCGCACAGAAGGCGCCGACCTGTTCGGGCACCAGCGGGTAGACGACGTTCAGGTTCAGGATCGGGATGCGCGAGCGTCCGTAGGCGTCGGCCAGGTCGAGCGCCTGCAGCGCCCGGATCAGGTTGTTGTAGAGGCCGCCCTGCACGATGATGCCGAGCTCGCCGCGATCGCCGTCGAACAGTTCGTTCAGGCCGGCCTGCATGATGTAGCGCCGCGCCGCCGGCATCCGTACTTCGTATTTGAGCTTCTCGTGCTGGAAGGTGACCGGCGGATGCGACAGCCGGCTGTAGTCGAACGCGGCCGGCTCCATCTGCAACTCGCGGGTGGAGATCTTCGGCTTGACGTTGTCGCGCGCCACGAAGCTGCCGCGTACGTGGCAGGCGCGGATGCGCAACCCGAGGATCACCGGCGTGTTCGACGCCTCCGACAGCTCGAAGCCGTGTTCGACCATGCGCACGATCGTGGGCAGGTTGGGCCGCGGGTCGAGCAGCCACAGGCCGGATTTCATCGCGAACGCGTGGGTGCGCTCCTGGATGACGCTGGCGCCTTCGCCGTAGTCTTCACCGACCACGATCAGCGCGCCGCCCATCACGCCGGGCGAGGCGAGGTTGGACAGCGCGTCGGAGGCCACGTTGGTGCCGACCACCGACTTCCAGGTGACCGCGCCACGTACCGGATACATGATCGAGGCGCCCAGCATCGCCGCGGCCGATGCCTCGTTCGTGCAGGCCTCGACGTGCACGCCGAGTTCGTCCATGTCGTCGCGCGCCTGCACCATCACGTCGAGCAGGTGCGAGACCGGCGCACCCTGGTAGCCGCCGACGTAGCTCACCCCAGACTGCAGCAGCGCCTTGGTGACCGCGAGGATGCCTTCGCCGTGGAAGGTCTCGCCGGCGCCCAGCGAAAGCGAGCGGATTTCGGCACTGAAGGAACGTTCCACCGATCGGCCTCCGGAAAGACGTGGCCCGCCGGCGAAGCCGCCACCGGCTGCGCACCGCATTGATTCCGGTCGACGTTAACCGTAGGCTATCCATTCGTCCAATGGATTCTACGAATTACGTGAATCGATAATATCAATGTTAACCCAGTTCCATCGACTCGATCTGAACCTGCTGCGCGTGCTGGTGGCGATCGACCGCTGCCGTTCGGTCACCGAAGCGGGGCGGCGGCTCGCGCTGAGCCAGCCGGCAACCAGCAATGCGCTCGCCCGCTTGCGCGAGGCGTTCGGCGACCGCCTGTTCGTGCGTGCCGCCGGCGCACTGATGCCGACACCGCTCGCCGAGCGGATCGTGCCGATTGCCGCGCAGCACCTCGAGTCGCTGGAGGCGGCACTCACCGAGCCGCAGGCCTTCGATCCGCTGCGCAGCGGCGCCGAATGGCGACTGTCGCTGTCGGACCTCGGCGAGATGGTCTTCCTGCCGCCGATCGCCGACGCGGTGTTGCGCGAGGCGCCGCGCACCCGGCTGACGAACGTGGCGGTGCCGGCCGAGCGGGTCGCCGAGGCGCTCGGCCGACGCGAGATCGATCTGGCGATCGGCATCATGGACCCGAAGCAGCGCGGCATTCGCTCCACGCTGCTGTTTCGCGAGCGCTACGTGGCGCTCAGCGGCCGGGGCGTCCCGGCCGGATGGCGCGCGCGCGCCGGCTTCGTCGATGCGGCACTCGTGGTCGCGGCGCCTGCCGCTACCCACCATCAGGGCATCGCGGAGAGCCTGGAGCGCCAGCGACTGGGGCACCGCATCGTGGTGCACGTGCGGCACTACGCGGCCATTCCGGATCTCGTCTCCGGGGGGCAGCTGGTGGCCGTGGTGCCGGAGATGTTCGCGCAGATCGCGTGCGCGCGGCTGAAACTGGCGATGTGGCCGGTGCCTCTGGCGATGCCGCTGTTCGAAGTCGGCATGGTCTGGCACGCGACCACCGACGTCGATGCCGCGCAGATCTGGCTGCGCGAGAGGGTGTTGCGGCTGTTTCGCCGGGGCTCCATGGCCGGGCCGACGGCGAAGCGCCGCGCTGCGGCAACCGTTGCCGTGGACGCCGCCAGCACGCGCCGGTAGGCTGCGGGCTGTCGATCCGCGTGGAGCGCTCCCATGGCGACCCAGGGCAAGCTGATCCTCGACTACGTGCTCGGGCACGCCGCGACGACGCCCGGGCGTGTCTACCTCACGCAGCCGGTCGGCAACGGCCAGGTGATCGACTACACCTGGGCACAGGTCGTCGACCAGTCGCGCCGCATGGCCGCGCACCTGCAGGCTCGCGGCTTCGAGCCGGGCGCGCGCATCGCGATCCTGTCGAAGAACTGCGCGCACTTCATCATGGCCGAACTGGCGATCTGGATGGCCGGCCATACGACGGTGGCGATCTTTCCCACCGAAACCGCGGAGACCGTGCGCTACATACTCGGGCACAGCGGCTCGAGCCTGCTGTTCGTCGGCAAGCTCGACACCTGGCCGCAGCAGCAGCCGGGCGTGCCGCAGGGACTGACGTGCATCGCTCTTCCGCTGGCGCCGAAGACGGGATTCGAAAGCTGGGATGCGATCGTCGCTCGCACCGCGCCGATCGCGGGCCCCCCCGAGCGCCGCGCCGACGACGTCGCGATGATCCTCTACACCTCGGGTTCGACCGGCACGCCCAAGGGTGTGATGACCAGCTTCGCGGGCTTCACCTTCGCCGGCGAGGGAATCGCGCGCGACACCCGCTCGCGGGTGGGCGAGGGCGCCGCCAACCGCGTGCTGTCGTACCTGCCGCTTGCGCACAGCTTCGAGCGCTCGTGGGTGGAAGCGTTCTCGCTGGTCGACGGCGGCACGCACCTGTTTTTCGCCGAGTCGATCGACACCTTCCTCGACGACCTGCGGCGCGCGCGCCCGACGCTGTTCATCTCGGTGCCGCGGCTGTGGCTGAAGTTCCAGCAGGGGGTGTTCGCGAAGCTGCCTCCGGCGAAGCTCGATCGACTGTTGTCGATACCGCTGGTCGGGGCGCTGGTCGCGCGCAAGGTGCGCAAGGGCCTGGGGCTCGACAAGGTGATCGTGGCCGGCAGCGGTTCGGCACCGATTCCCGCGGAGTTGATCGAGTGGTATCGCCGCATCGGCTTGCCGCTGTACGAGGGCTACGGGATGACCGAAGACAACTCGTATTCACACACCTCGAACGCGCAATTCAACGCACCGGGCTACGTCGGCGTGGCGTTGCCGGGCGTGCAGGTGCGCATCAGCCCCGAGGGCGAGATCCTGATCAGGTCGCCGGCGCGGCTGGTTGGCTACTACCGGCAGCTGGAACTCACCGCCGGGTCGTTCACCGAGGACGGGTTCTTCCGCACCGGCGATCTCGGCGAGTTGCGCACGGACGGTTTGTTGAAGATCACGGGGCGGGCGAAGGAGCTGTTCAAGACCGCCAAGGGCAAGTACGTGGCGCCCGCGCCGATCGAGAACCGGTTGAACGCGCATCCGATGGTCGAGTTGTCGCTCGTCTCCGGCGTCGGCCAGCCGGCCGCCTATGCGATCGTGCAGCTCGCCGAAGACCTGCGCCCGCGCGTTGGCGATCCGGCGGTGCGCGCCCGGGTGCAGGCCGAGCTCGGGCGCCTGCTCGACGACGTGAATCGCGAACTGGCCGATTACGCGCAGTTGCGGATGCTGGTGATCACCGGCGAACCCTGGTCGATCGAGAATGGTTTTCTCACGCCGACGATGAAGGTGCGTCGCAGCCGCATCGAGTCGGCCGTCGAGTCGCAGGTGTCGCGCTGGTTCGCGCAGGCGGGCAAGGTGATGTGGGCCTGAACGCATGGCGCCGATCGACATCTCCGCACGCCACGGTGGCGATCGTGTCGCCGACGTGCTGCGGGCGCACGGCGTGCGCTGCGTCTACACGCTGTGCGGCGGCCACATCTCGCCGATCCTGAGCGCGGCGCGGGCGCGCGGGATCCGCGTGGTCGACGTGCGCGACGAGGCCGCCGCGGTGTTCGCTGCCGACGCCGCCGCGCGGCTGTCCGGGTTGCCGGGCGTGGCGGCGGTCACGGCGGGGCCGGGCATCACCAACACGATCACCGCACTGAAGAACGCGCAACTCGCGCAATCGCCACTGCTGCTGCTGGGCGGCGCGGCGCCCACGGCGCTGCAAGGGCGCGGGGCCCTGCAGGACATCGATCAGCGCCCGCTGGTCGAGCCGCACGTGAAGCGGTTCTTCAAGCTGCGGCGTGTGCGCGAACTCGGGCCGGCGGTCGAGGAGGCGTTCGCGCTGGCGCGCTCGGGTGTGCCGGGGCCGGTGTTCGTCGAATGCCCGGTGGACCTGCTGTACGACGAGCCGTCGATCCGCCAGTGGTATGCCGAGGCGGGCGGCAAGAGCCGCTCGCTGGCCGACCGGGCCTTGCGCTGGTACCTGGACCGGCACGTGCGTCGCATGTTCGAACGAAGTGGCGATGCAGCGCCGTCGCAGGTGCGCGAAGTCGGCGTGCCGGTGGCCGGGGACGCCGCGCTCGGCGCGGCGCTGCGCGCTCTCGCCGGCGCGCGCCAGCCGCTGGCCGTGATCGGCAGCCAGTCGGTGGTGAATGCGACCGAGGTCGATCGGGTCGCGCAGGCCGTGGCGACGCTGGGCATTCCGGTCTACCTGTCGGGGATGGCGCGCGGCCTGCTCGGGCGCGATCATCCGCTGCAGGTGCGCCACCAGCGGCGCCAGGCGCTGCGTGAGGCCGACTGCGTACTGCTCGCGGGCGTGCCGTGCGACTTCCGCCTCGATTACGGCCGCCACGTTCGACGCAGCGCCACGCTGATCGCGGCCAATCGCAGCGCGCGCGACGCGAAATTGAACCGGCGCCCGAACGTGCTGGCACTCGGCGACGCCGGCCGGTTCCTGCAGGCGCTGGCAGAGCGGACGTTGCAGCGGCTGCCGCAGGCCGGCGCCGCGCAGCGCGGCGAGTGGCTGGCGGCGCTGCGCGCGCGCGACGCGCTGCGCGAAGCCGAGATCGACGGTCAGGCGCAGGCGCACGGCGAGCGGGTGAATCCGCTGGCGCTGTTGCGCGCGCTCGAGCGCGAAGCGGGCGAGAACGCACTGTTCGTGGCCGACGGCGGGGACTTCGTTGCCACGGCGAGCTACGTGCTGCACCCGCGCGCGCCGCTCGGCTGGCTCGACCCCGGCGCCTTCGGGACGCTCGGCGTCGGCGCCGGTTTCGCGATCGGCGCGACCACGGTGCGGCCCGGGCGCGAAGTGTGGATCGTCTTCGGCGACGGCGCCTGCGGCTTCGGGCTCGCCGAGTTCGACACCTTCGTGCGCCACGGCATCCCGGTGATCGCAGTGGTCGGCAACGACGCCGGCTGGACGCAGATCGCGCGCGAACAGGTGAAGATGCTGCACGACGACGTGGGCACGGTGCTCGCACGCACCGCCTATCACGAGGTGGCGCGCGGCTTCGGCGCCGAAGGGCTGCTGGTGACGCGGGGCGACGAGGTCGTCGGCGCGCTGCAGCGCGCGCGCGAACTGGCGCGCCAGGGCAGGCCGGTGCTGGTCAACGTGTGGCTCGACCGGACGGACTTCCGCGAGGGATCGCTGTCAATGTGACGAGCGTCGGATGTGCGCGCATCCATGGCCCGGGAATGGTAATCGGTATCGTGATACCGTTATCGGGTCTGCAGCGATTTCACGGGAGGCGGACATGACTTCGCGCAACCGGGTGACGAGCGCGCATGGCGCAGCCGAGACCGAGGCACAGGCTACCGAATCGTCGGGTCACGACGAGTGGCTGCTCGACGAGGCGCTGATGGAGACCTTTCCGGCCAGCGATCCGACGGCACCGGCCATCGTGTCGATTCCGCCGCCGCTGCCACGAGCCCGTCGGCCAGCGGCGGCCGAAGTTCACTGACCGACTTCGACAACCAGGTCCGGGTCGAAGAGCGGGTTCTCGTTGACTCCGTCCTTCGCGTAACCGCGCGGATTGCAGAGCACCCGCGTGCCGTGCACCCGGTAGTCGAAGCTGTCGTGGGTGTGGCCGTGGATCCACAGTTGCACGCGATCGGCACCGATCAGTCGTTCGGCGTCGGAGACGAAGCCGGCATTGAGCAGCGAGTCGGCAAAGCGCGGGTGAATGCTCCTGCGCGACGGCGCGTGATGCGTGACGACCACTGTCGGCCCGTCGTGGGGCGCCGACAGCCTGGTGTCGAGCCATGTGGCGTGGCGATCGAACAGCGTCGCCGAGTCGTCGGGGGTGAAGACGCGCCCGGCTGCGCCGTCGAGCGTGATGCGGCTGAAGTCGCGCATCAGGCGCTGCGCCTCGGCCTTCGACGCGGCGCGGCGCGCTTCGTCGTCGAACAGGCGGAAGTCGGTCCACAGCGTGCTGCCGAGAAACCGCACGCCGCCGATGACCACTTCGGTGTCGTCGAGCACCTGCACCGGCGTGCCGGCGCACAAGCGCTTCAGTTCGGCGATCGTGCCCTCGATGCTGCCGCCATAGAACTCGTGGTTGCCGGGCACGTAGAGCACCGGCTTGTCGAACCCCTGCGCCCAGGCCGCGGCCTCGCGCGGGCGCGTGATGTCGCCGGCCAGGATGACCAGGTCGGCCTCGTTGCGCGGATGCCCGAGTCCGCCCACGCCCAGGTGCAGGTCGGACAGGATGTGAAGTTTCATGACTGATCGCGGGTTGCGGGCATCGCTTCGCATCATCGCCCGGATCGGTCGATCCTGAGGAAAAAACCATGAATGCACCGGTCTACCCCCAGTCGGACGCGGAAATCCCGCGCAGGCGTCGCGAACTGGCCCCCGGGCCGCTGGAAGCTTTCAGGGCTTTCAGCGCCAGCGTGTTCGCCGACGGCGCGCTGCCGGGCAAGACCAAGCAGTTGATCGCGGTGGCGGTCGCGCACGTGACCCAATGCCCGTACTGCATCCGCGGCCACACGCAGGCGGCACTGAAGGCCGGCGCCACCGGGCAGGAGATCATGGAGGCGATCTGGGTGGCCGCCGAGATGCGCGCCGGAGGCGCCTATGCGCACTCGGCGCTGGCAATCGATACGATGCGGCAGGCGGCCAGCGAGGTGACGCCGCCGCCGGGGGCCTGACAGGTACTTCGGCGCTGATTCAGGCGTTCCACTGGACGATTGCGTCGAGCGGCAGACGCTGCAGGTCGGGCACCCTGGCATCGGGACGCGGATAGCCCACCGGCAGCACCAGCACTGCCTTCTCGTTCGTGCCGCGGCCGAGGACCTCGCGCAGGAAGCCCATCGGGTTCGGCGTGTGCGTGAGGGTCACCAGTCCCATCGTGTGGATCGCGGCGATGAACAACCCCGCGGCAATGCCCACGCTCTCGTCGACGTAGTAGTTCTTGCGATGCGAGCCGTCGGCGCGCAGGCCGAATTTCTCGGCGAACAGCACCACCACCCACGGCGCGTCGGTCAGGTGCTCCTTCACGTGATCGGTGCCGAGCGGGTGCAGCGCCTCGCGCCATTCGTCGGTCATCCGGTCACTGTAGGTCTTCAGCTCTTCTTCTTCGGCAGCCGCGCGAATCTTCGCCTTGAGCGCCGGATCGTCGATGGCCACGAAGCGCCACGGCTGCCGATGCGCGCCCGAGGGCGCGGTGCCGGCAGTCAGGATCGCCAGTTCGATCAGCCGTCGCGGCACCGGATCGGTGGCGAAGTGGCGCGTGGTGCGGCGTCGGTCCATCGTTGCGTAGAACGCTTCGGCACTGGCCAGCATCTGCGCTTCGCCGACGCGCGTGTAACCGGGAAGCGGCACGAAGCGCGGCTCGGGCAGGTGGTTGGTGAGGGCCTTGTAGGCCGGCTCGGCAGGCGAGGCGGCGTCGGTGCTGCGCGGCGCATCGGGGTGTGCTTCGGGCATGTCGGAGGTCCGGATTCGAAGGCGGGAAGGCGAGATCGTCGTCGATGCCGGGCAGGGTGGTCAATGGAGGAGTGAGCGACCGTTCCTGATACACGCGCTCCGAGTGAGGAGTTCGTTTGAAAGACATCAGTCAATCGCCGCCGCACCGGTGGTGGGCCTTCGGGCCGGCGCGCGTCGTCGTCGTCGCCAGTGCTGCTGGTCCGAGCCCCCTTGCCCTGGCATATCCCGAGCCGCTGCCTGCATCGCGTCGGCGAACGTGCGCCACATCGCACGATGCACTCCGGGTGCGAGTTGCTCCAGGTAGCACGTGCCGATGTCGAACGGATCGCGCGCACCATCGACCCGAACAACCTTCACCCGCGCACTGCCGCCTTCGAGCGCCTCGACGATCGTTCCGGTCCAGCGGATGCGGCAGAACTCGCCGGCTTCAACGGTCTTCATGCGACCGCCTCCAGCTCGTCGTGTTCGAGCGGGCCGATCGGTCGCAGCGGCCGGAGGTACCGGCCCGCCGAGAAGATCGACTCCGTAGTCGCCGGCACGCCGCCGACGAGGAGCGGTTGCCCGTCGACCGGTCGAATCTGGCAGGGCGCCTCGATGCGTGGCGGCCAGATGTCCTGGATCACGACAAGTCGGCTGTTGTTCGAGGGCCAGCGACTGTTCACGACAACCGCGAGATCACCGGGTTCGAATCGCATCACACTCTCCGAACCCCGCAGACGTCGTTGCAACGTCTGGCCTGCGGCGGGGTGGGAGCGCTGGCTCGACGCTTTAGCCGGTTGGTTCCCGTCGGCAAGTGGTCTGTAAATCCACGGGGCTGGCGTAAGGGCCGGCACGGGGAGTGTAGCGCGTTACTTGCGTCGCTGGGGGCCGAACGAGCCGAGGTCCTTACCGTCGAGCGTGACGGACCCCTCGAACGTGGTCACATCAAGGACGCACGAGCCGGTGGAGTTGCCACCCTTGGTCGCGATCGGCTGTGAATCCCGACCTCGGTTCCATGCGAAGTAGTACTCGTACTTGCCGCCCATGTCGGGCACCTTGGGGACCGAAAGGACATATCCCTCGCTGAGTCGCTTGAGTTGCCGTTCGCACTCGACGTGGCCGGCGTGCGATCTATCTGCGACCGTCGTTCGGTGCTCACCGCTGTCCGCGCTGCCGCCGCGAGTTGCACTCAACGCGAGAAGTAGCACGGCGACGGGGACCACGGCGAGGGCGACGACGACCCACGCGGAGCGGGCGGCCCGCGAATCAACTGTCGGTGCAGCGAGAGCGGCGCCGCAGTGTCGGCACTTGATCGCAGCCTTCTTGATCACCTCGGCGCAGAACGGGCACGCCTTCTCGTCGTCGCTCATCCCGTGATCCTTGCGTGATCGTTACTCTGCTCACTTCTGCGTCCGCGACCTCATGCGACGCGTCACCTCGCCAGCCGAGAGGACTGAGTTGTCCCGAGTGTCTTGCATGCCCATCAGCTTCCACGACCTATATGGTGGCGGCGAACCCACTGGCGCGTCCGGGAAGAACACGAACCGCACCCGCTCCTTGCGGTACTCAAGCGCACGAGTGACGATGGGAGGACGTGGCCTGTCGTACTCGGTTGAGTCGATGCGGTCGGGCTTGCCGTACTTCGCGATCACCGAGTCGGGGTGCACAGTGGGAAAGTCAGCCGCGATTGCGGTGGCACACGCGAGACATGCCAGAAGTACGAGGAGGAGGCGTCTTCCGGTCTGCATGATTCCCATCTCCAAGTTAGCCGTTGCGCTACGCTGAGAAAGGCTCGATCGGGTCGGAGATGCCGGTCTTCGTTGCCTGACGACGCAAGTCGAACCTACCGAGCGCGTCGGCTGGGTCGAGTGCTTCGAGATTGCCGAAGTCGATTTGATGCCACGCCTCCCGCTGCACGCGGACTGATAGCAGATACTCGTCGACGACCTGGCCCGTGCTCCTGTCCGGGCGCTGAGAGTAGCCCGAGGCGACGACGCTCTGCACGGTCGGAAGCGCCGCAAGAGTCTCGCCAATGACGCGGAACACCACTCCGTGGACGTGGTCCATGTAGAGCTTCCGCACCTTCGCTGCGGGCAACTCCTTCACCGTGAGCTTAAGCCCGCGCTGCGGTATCGACGCAGCCTTGGTCGGCATATTCTCGATCTCGGGTAAGTCGACGTCGAGCAGAACGGTCGTGCCGCCGTCGGCGATTTCGAACGACACCGCCGTCTCGCGCGGCCAGTTGATCTCGCCGAGCACCCCCTCGAAATGCTGCTCCATCGCCGCCGGATCAGTGTAGATGTCCTGCTCGATCAACTTCCTGCGGGCGCCGACCGCGGCCTCGTAGTCGACCTTCGCGCGCTGCCACTCGGCGAGCCTTGTCTCGTAGGCGCGCAGCGCTTCCACATTCTGGCGCTCAATCGCCTCGCGCTTGCTTCGGATCAGCTTCGCGAAGAAGCCTGGCCTCGCAGGCACGGGGCGCGCCGGCGGCGGCAGGTCGAACGGAGGTGGGTCGAAGGTGGGCTTTGTGTCTGGCCTTGGTGTCGCGAGATGAACCTCGGCAACCGACTCGATGCGCTGGTTGATCTCATCGCAGGTCGACTGGATGGCGCCCAGAATCGCGTCCCGGTTCTGCTTCATCGCCTGCTCGATCATGTACTCTGATAGCGGGGTACCTGTGCTGTCGGTGAAGATCAGCGTACCGTCCTCTTCGACCTTCACCTGCGCGGAGATCGTCACCCTTCCGTTGTTCGCGCGCTGCTGCGCGGCCGAGCTCCCGGGCGAGGAGCCCAGTCGCTCGCGCGAGTACAGGCCAGTGCCCGGGATTCCCGTGTTGAGGTAGGTGCCACGCTTGCCGAAGGACATCGACGCGCCCCGCGGGCCGGCACTGAAACTGATGCCGCTGCCCGACAGGTTCATCCGCAGCCCGGGCGCGAGCGTGATCCTTCTTCTGAAGCGAAGAGCCATATCCTGTGCCTCCGGTTGGGCGGGCACTGCGGCCCGGCCTCTTGCGGATCGTAGTCGAGAAGGTATCCTCGTAGGAAGGCTATTGAGCACGGCACCGCTGATGCGGTCGCCGCGTGCGCGGTTCGCAAGAGGGAGGCGCATTGACGTGAGACGGGTCGCTCACGCGATTTTGCTGTCAGTCGCCCTCGCTGTGAGCCAAGTCGCTCGCGCCGAATGGCGAGTCGAGACGAGAACTGACTCGATGACAGATGAGGTGGAGTCGACGGTGGCGACGCGGAATGCGACTGGGCATTCGCTGTCGTTCTACCGCCTCGGCAAGGCCATATGGATGAACTTCAGGCTCTCGGATGGCTCGTCCGATATCTTGGGGAGTCGGGCGCCGATGTACCGGATTGACAGGAACAAGCCGCGCGATCTGGAAGTGGATCGGCAGCTGCAGCGGGTAATCGCGGGCACGGTCGACATCTACGCTCAAGAGCCGAAGTGGATCAACGCCGTTGTCTGGGCGGGTGAGGGCATACCGGGAAGCAGCATCCGGGAGATCCTCGACGGCAGCGAGCTTGTTGTGCGTTACCACCTCTTCACGGGCGGATACAAGGAGACCGCGTTTTCGCTGAATGGGCTCAAGGAGGCGATGAGCACAGCGTACGGCATCCAATTCGACGTCGACCCCTCGGCTGTCGAAGATGACCGTGCCCTTCGGGTCGCGTTCTCGGCCAAGCTCAAGGGGTGCTTCTCCGACTATCGAGGCAGGCCCGAACTTGAAGCGTGTCGCGCCGAGGCCCTAGCGTGCGTGAAGTCGTCGAAGACGGTCGCCGAGTTCGACGTGTGCGTGGCCGCGCAATGAGACTGATCGCGCTTGCGCTGCCGGAGGCGGGACGGCGGTCAACGCGGCCAGCGGCGGGCTCGTGGCGCCGTCCCGGCTGATCCGCACTGCGCGCCTGTCGGGCAGCAGCACGAGCAGCGACCCGTCGGCGAGCCTGAGCACGATCATGCCGCCGAGGATGCGCGTCCCGCGCCGGGCTGTCGATCGGCCGGAACGTCCAGGCCGGTCGATACGGAGTACGTTTGGAGTGCAGCCGTCACAGGTTAGTGACCACTATCTCTGAAACCCGCGCAATCCCTGGAAATCGTGGCGCCCCCGGCACGAATCGAACGTGCGACCCTCCCCTTAGGAGGGGGATGCTCTATCCACTGAGCTACGGGGGCGGCCGGGACGGATTTTACCGGACCTCGGTGCGGCGACCGCGTTCGGCAAGCGTCGAGCGTCAGCCGCGACGGTAGTCGACGACCGCGTAGCGCAGACCACTGGTCGAGTGGTGCTCGCTGCGCGAGTGCTCGCGCCACTGCGCCGGATCGAATTCCGGGAAATGGGCGTCGCCGGCGACTTCCACATCGATCTCGGTGACGATTGCCCGCTGCGCGAGCGTGATCGCGTCGCGGTACAACTGCGCACCGCCGACGACGAACACTTCGTCGGTGGCGATCGACGGATCGGTGCCGGGCTTTGAAGCCAGCTCGATCGCCGCCTGCAGCGAGGCCGTGCGCTCGCAACCGGCGTGCCTCCAGTGCGGGTCGCGGCTCACGACGATCGTGCGGCGGCCCGGCAGCGCCCTGCCGATCGATTCGAAGGTCTTGCGCCCCATCACGATCGCGTGACCCATCGTGGTCGCGCGAAAGTGCTTCAGGTCTTCCGGGAGGTGCCACGGCAGGCGATTGGCGGCGCCGATGACACCGCCGCGCGTGCGGGCGACGACGAGCGTGACGCGCGGTTTCGCGGTCATCGGCGCGGCGTGACTGCTGTCGTCCGGGCGTGTGTTCATTTCCGATGCGGCTTTGCCCTGGACGCGACCGGCGGCGTCCGCCGCGGTCCGGTACGAGCGGCGATTGCAGCTTTCCTTTCGCTTCGCACGGGTTTTCACCTCGCCCGGGGTTGTCGGAGTGTCGCACGATTGCGCTCGACCATTCGCAGCCAGCCGGCGGGCCTGGCGGACAATCCCGCCAGCGCCCGCGCAGCGCCTTCTGTGCGGGGCGCAGCGTGGGACAGGGCGAGCGGCGCGGGATGGCCGGAATCGGAAGAGGGTGCTTCCAGTGAAATTGCGCGCAGTCGCGTTGTTGCTTGCGGTCGCGGGAATGCCGGCGCTTTCCCAGGCGCTCGACCTGGACCGGGCGGAGCGTCTGTTCGCCCGGCACTGCGCGGTGTGCCACGGCGCCGACCGCGGCGGCTACATCGGCCCGGCGCTGAACCGCGACGAGACGCGGCTCAGCCCCGGGGAAGTCGCCGAGACGATCCTGAGCGGCAGTCCTTCGACGCTGATGCCGCAGCATCCGGCATGGCGCGGCGCGCTGTCGCAGAAAGATCGCGAACTGCTGGCCGCGCTGATCACGACGCAGCCCAGGCGCACGCTGACCTGGGGCATGCAGGACATCCGCGACTCCCTGCAGGTGCTCGTGGCCGACGAAGCGACGCTACCGGCTGCGCCACGCTACCGGATCGGGCACATCGACGACCTGATGGCGGTCATGTCGCGCGGTCGCCGGGCGGCCGGCGACGAAGCGAAAGTGCTCTTCTACGACGGGCGCACGCATCGCAAGGTGGGCGAGGTCGCCACGGGTTACGCGCCGCACCTGATGGATTTCGATCCGGTCGATCCGCGCTGGGCCTACGTGCGTGACGACGTCGGCTACGTCCACAAGGTGGATCTCTACTCGATGCGCACGGTGCGCAAGGTGCGCGCGGGCCTGAACGGCACCTCGCTCGCGGTATCGCGTGACGGTCGTTACGTGGCCGCCGGTTCGTACGTACCGCACACGATGGTGATCCTCGATGCGGCCACGCTCGAGCCGCTGCACCTGCTCGAACTGGCGGGCGTCGATCCGGACGGCAGGATGGTGGGGGCTGATGCGGGCATGATCACCGCCACGCCGTTCGCCAACTGGTTCGTGGTGGCGCTCGAACAGGCCGGACAGGTCTGGATCGTCGACCTGGACCGGCGCGGCATGCCGGTGACCGCGATCACCGACGTCGGTCGCCACCTGCACGACGCTTTCCTGTCGCCTGATGGCCGGCACCTGGTGGTGTCGTCGTACGACGATCACCTGAACACGGTCATCGACCTCGCCGAAGCGCGCATCGTGCGCAAGATCCCGTCGGGCTGCAAGCCGCACCTCGGGTCGGGTGCGGTCATCCGCTCGAAGGGCCGCCTGCTCGGCATCGGCACCAACATCGGCGAGGACGACTGCAAGTCGTTCGAGGTGACTGTCTTCGACATGAACACTTTCGAGGTGGTCAAGCGCATTCCGGTCATCGGCCCCACCGAATCGCCGGCGGCGCACCCCGACGCGCCCTACGTGATCGTCGACATCGTCGGCAAGGGGCCGAACGCGAACAAGCTGCAGTTCGTCGACAAGGAGTCGCTCGAAGTGGTGCGCACGCTCGAAGTGGCGGGCACGCTCGGCCACTCGCACTTCCCGGAGTACACCGCGCGCGGCGACTTCTTCTACGTGAGCGCGCGCTACCGCGGCGATCGCAGCATGGGAACCCCGGCGGGGCAGCTGGCGATCTTCGAGTCGCGCACGCTGCGCCAGGTGAAGTCGATCCCGGTGGACGTGCCCGCGGGCGTCTTTTCGCGCGTGCGCGCGCGCACCGTCGTGGTGGGACTGCAGCCGTCGCCTTGACCGTCGCGGTCCGGCTCGCTTACTCTCGCGTGCGTCGTGATCAGGCGCGTCCGGGGGTTCCTTGCAGATGAGACGATTTCGGCAGAACCGTGGTCCGGACCCTGTCGCTGGCCGGTTGCACGCATGACGAGAAAGCAGATCGACGCCGGCGCGGCACGACGCGCCTTCGAGTCCGCGCTCGACTCCCACGACCAGGCCTTCGGCACCTTCTTTCTCGCCCGCCTGCTCGGGTTCGAGATCACCTATGAGGCGGATGCCTGCAGCGTCGTCTTCGAGGTGCACGACTTCATGTTCAACCCCCAGGGGACGCTGCACGGCGGCATCATCGCGCTGGCCATGGACGTCTCGATGGGCCATCTTCTGAAGCACTTGCAAGGTGCGGGCGCCACGCTGGAGATGAAGACGCAGTACCTGGCACCGGTGGGCACGGGGCGTGTTCGTGCCGAGGGGCGTGTGCTGCGCCGCGGCCGCAGCGTGTGGTTCCTGGAGTCGCGGCTGTTCGATGCCGCCGGCGAGCCGGCGGCCTTCGCGACGTCGACCTGGAAGGTGCTGCGCGCCCGATGAACGCTCCGGAGCGAGGCTCCGGAACGCCACGCGGAGCGTCGGGACAGGGTTCAGGCTCCAAGGCCGAAGAAAGTCCGCGCGTTGTCCCCGAGAATGCCGCGTCGTGCGTGGTCGTCCAGGAAGTTGCAGGCGCGCACCAGCGCGCCGGGTTGCTGTTCGCCCAGTGGGAACGGCGCATCGGTGCCGAGCATCACGTGATCGGCGCCCATCACATCGGTGAGCAGCTTCAGCGCGCCGGCGTCGAACACGGCACTGTCCACGTGCAGGCGCCGCGCGTAAGACGACGGCAATTCGGGGCAGTCGCGGCGCACGATGTCGCGGTGCTTCCAGGCGTTGTCGACGCGGCCCAGCGTCCAGGCGAAGCTGCCGCCGCCGTGAGCGAAGCAGATCCTGAGTGTTTCGGGGATGCGCTCGAGCGCACCGGAGAGGATCAGCGACAGCATGCCGAGCTGCGTTTCCGCCGGCATGGCGACCAGCCAGGGCAGCATCCACTGCCGCATTCGGCCCGCGCTTCCCATCATGTCCCAGGGATGCACGAACACCGGAATCGCGTTCTCGGCGCAGAACGCCAGGAACCCGACCAGGTCGGGGTGATCCAGGTCCTTCGGTCCCACGTGGTTGCCGATCTGCACACCCACGGCGCCTGCGCGCATTGCTCGTGCCGCTTCGGCGCAGGCCAGACGCGGATCCTGCAACGGCACCTGTGCCATCCACCGCAGTCGTGCCGGGCGCACGGCGCAATACCGGGCTGCCTGGTCGTTGACGCACGTCGCCCACTCCGCAGCGCGGCCCGCCTCCCAGTCGTAGCCGAACAGCACCGGCGTCGCACAGACGATCTGCAGATCGATACCGGCCGCGTCGAGTGCGCGCACCCGGGCCTCGGCATCCCAGAGTTCCTCGGTGACCGGGCGGAAGGGACGCTCGCCGAGCATGATCTGGCCGTTGTGGCCGTCCGCGTCGATGGCCAGCCAGGGCGTGTCCCCGGCCACGCCGACGCGCGCCTCTGCCTTGTCGAGACGCGGAAAGAAGTGCGAATGGATGTCGATCATCGGCGATCGAAGCGAGTGTCGGTCGCGCGGATCGCCGACACCTTCAGGCGCCCGACTGACGCAACGCGTGCCAGGCCGCGTAATCGCGGCCCGGGTGCACCGTGCCGCATTGCCTGCAGGTGCGTTCCTGGTCGCTGGTCGCGTAGAACATGTCGTAGATCTTCGGCAGGTCGTCCACCAGGCTCTCGAGCTGTTTGCTCGCCTGCCACACGAGGTTGGCGCATTTCGGGCAATACCATCGCAGCGAATCGTGGGCACCCTGTGGCCGCGGCTTCTCGATCAGCAGGCACAAACCGGGTTCCGGGCGCTGCGGAGAATGGATCAGGTGTGCCGGCAACAGGAACAGCTCGCCTTCGCGGATGTCGATCCGGTCGAAGCGGCCGCGGTCCCAGATGTTGAGGTGGCAGTTGCCCTGGATCTGGTAGAAGATCTCTTCGGTCGGGTTGTCGTGGAAGTCGGTGCGGGTGTTCGGGCCGCCGACCAGGTTGATGATGTAGTCGCCGTCCGGATAGATGGCTGCGTTGCACACCGGCGGCTTCAGGCGCGCGCGGTTCGTCTCGGCCCAGCCCATCAGGCTTTGCGGCCTGCCATATTGCAGTTGCAGTGACATCGCAGCTCCTCTCGCGTCGGGTTCCGGCTCCGGTAACCACTGTGACGCAGTCTAGGAAAGATCGACGCGGCTGAACAATGAACATCCGGCCGTGTTCCATAGCTGGCAGGAATATCTGGGCCGTCAGCGCCGTGCTGCGGCCTCGCGCAGGGTGACGAGGAAGCGCCGGGTTGCTGCGGTCGGTTCACGGTGGGTGCACAGCGTGTAGCCGACCGCGCCGAACGGACCCGGGCCGTGCACCGGCAGAATCGTCAGCCAGCCTGCCCGGGCAAAGTGTTCTGCTGCGGACTGGGGCATCAGCGCCACCATCGAAGTCCCGGCCAGCAGTCCGAGATTGGTCAGGATCGACACCGATTCGACCACGCGCGTCGGCACCGTCAGGCCCGCCCGGGCGAAGAACGCGCGCACCGACGGGTACGCCGCGGATTCCGGCGTCGGAACGATCCAGTCGAAGTCGTGGAGCTCGCTCAACGCCAGCCTGCGCCGCCGTGCCAGGGGGTGGTTGCGACCGACCACGACCTGCACGGCCTCGCGGTAGAGCGGCGTGTGAACGAACTGCTGGTCGTGCGCGGCGGCGTTGGCATCGCCTTCCTCGGGCAGCACGCCAACCACGAGATCGAGCTCGCCGCGCGCGAGTGCCGGAAAGAGCGTCGAATTGGGACCGACACGCACCGTCACGACGACGTTCGGCGCGCTCTGACGCATCTGCCGGATCGCCTCGGGCAGCAGTGTCGCCGACGCCGTGATCAGTGTGCCGACGACGATGTGTCCTGCACTGCCGGACTGGGAGGCGTTCAGATCCTCGGCCAGGTAGCGCAGATCGGCCATCAGGGTCTTCGCGTGACGCTCGAACAGGCGTCCGAATTCCGTGAGCGCAACACCGCGCTTGCCGCGCACGAACAGCGCGTCGCCGAGCTGGGCTTCCAGTTCGTGCACCGACTTGCTGACCGCTGGCTGGGTCATGGCCAGCTCGCGCGAGGCGGCGAGAATGGAGCCGGCCTGGACCACCCTGGTGAACACCAGCAACTGCTGCAACCGCAGCCGTCGTGCCAGCGAGGCGCCCGAATGGTGCTTTGATGCCGCCTGTGGCAGTGAGATCATGGCAGGTGTGCATTTTACCTTGTGGCGCACGCGCTGCCCGAAGCGGGCGTGCGGCGTCTGCCTCGCCCCTGCGAGCGACGTGGCCATGGCGGTCCGTCGTCGCCACGTTTTGAAAGAGTGATGCACATCAAGTCGGTCGGGGCGTCAGGCAACTAGAGTATCGGCGCGCGTGGAATAGCCTCCGCGTGTCTTTGCGGACGAGATATTCACGATGAAGCTGAACGCGGCCTCACTGCTGCTGTCGAATGGTCGTGAGGGGGACACCGCCCTTCTCTGTGGCGGGCAAACGCGTACCTTCGGTCAACTGCGCGATGCGGTGGCCCGTGCTGCGGCAGTATGGTGCAGGCGCGGATTGAAGCCCGGGGACCGGATTGCCGTCGCGGTGCCCGACGGATTTGCCTGGGTCGATGCGGTGCTCGGCTGCATCTGGGCGGGCGGCGTCGCAGTGCCGATCAATCCGCGCTTTGCCGAAAACGACTGGGCGGCGGTTCTGGAGGAGGCCGGCTTCCGCTTCGTGCTGGCCGAAGCCGACCATCGTCTTCCCCGGGCACACGACACATCGGTGGTGACGCCCGACGAGTTGATCGCCGATCAGGGAGCGTGCGATCCGGTCGAGGCGATGCAGGTCGAGCCCACGCAACCGGGCATGTGGGCGTACTCGTCGGGCACGAGCGGCAAGCCCAAGGCGATCGTTCACGGACATCGCTTCGCCATCGAGATCGAGCGCATCATCCGCGAAGTGGTCGGTGTCGACCGCAGCGACCGCCTCTTCGCCACGTCGAAGCTGTTTTTTGCATATCCCCAGACGAATTCGCTGTTCGCGGGACTGAAACTCGGCGCCTCCGTCGTGCTCGACCCGCGTTGGCCCACAGGCGCCGACGTGGCCGCGACCGTCTCGGCCACGCGCCCCACTGTCCTGTGCAGTGTGCCTTCCCTGTATCGCAATCTGCTGAAGGAGGGACTGGCCGAGGAACTCGTGCGCAACGGCGTGCGCCGGTTCGTCTCGGCCGGCGAGGCCCTGTCGGTCGATCTGAGAGAAGAATGGCGGCGGCACACGGGGGCCTCGATCGTCAACGGTTATGGCGCGTCGGAGACGCTCGTTCTGGTGCTGACCGACCGCGACGACGGGCGCGGTCTGCAGCCGTCGCCGGGCATCAGCGTCACGCCGCTGAACAAGGGGACCGATACCTCCCCGACACGCGTGTGCATCGGCGGCTCCGCGATCGCGCTCGGCTACCTGAACCGGCCACTCGAACAGGCCGAGCATTTCCGCGACGGCATGTTCTGCCCGAGCGATCTGTTCGAAATCCGGGAGAACGGTTCGTTTCGTTTCGTCGGCCGCGAGGGCACGCTGGTCAAGGTGCACGGCCGCTGGGTCGACCTGGTGGCGATCGAGGAAAAGCTCGCCGTGGTCTGCCCGGAAGTCCTGGAAGCGGCGGCTGTCCTGGTCCCCGACGCCGACGGGCTCGATACGATTGCCGTGTTCTACGTGCCGCGAAGCGGTGTCGGCCAGGCAGACCTGGAGGCGTCGCTGCGCGCACACACCAGTTCGATGCCGTCGTATCAGCGTCCCCGGCAGTTCCACGCCGTCGACACGTTGCCACGCACGCCCACCGGGAAGTTGTTGCGGCGCAGGTTGCAGGAAATCCATCTGAATTCGTAACCTGTCGGCACTGCGAACCGGCGACGAGCGGCTTGCAGTCTGTTCCGTCCGGTCTCCCCCAACCAGAACTCGCTCGAAGGAACCAGATCCGTCCCACCCTGTCGTGCAGGGTCCGGCCATGCCGAAGGGGCGCTGCGGCGTTCGGGCGATCCACCGATGCATCATTTCCAACCTGCTGACTCGAGGAGGCAACCATGAAGTCGAAGAAGCCGTCTGTCGCCGCTGCGCTGGCATTGGTCGCGACGTTCGCTGCGGGTAGCGCGCTTGCCGATGTCAAGATCGGTTTTCTCGCCACACTGACCGGTGGTGGCGCGGCCCTTGGCCAGGACATGGTCGATGGATTCACGCTGGCGCTGGAGGAACATGGCGGAAAACTGGGGGGGCAGAAGATCGTCTTCCTCAAGGAAGATGACCAGCTCAAGCCCGACATCGGCGTGCAGGCCGTCCAGAAGTTCATCGAAAAGGACAAGGTCGACCTGGTGGCGGGCGTCACGTTCTCCAACGTGATGATGGCCATCGCCAAGCCGCTGGCCGACGCGGACATGACGTTCGTGGGATCGAACGCCGGCCCGGGTCCGCTGGCGGGCAAGCAGTGCAATGCGGGGTTCTTCTTCGCATCGTGGCAGAACGACAACCAAGCGGAAGTGGTGGGCCAGTTCGCCACCGATCGCGGCTACAGGAACGTCTACATCATCGTTCCGAATTACCAGTCGGGCCGCGACCAGGTCGAAGGCTTCAAGCGCTTCTACAAGGGACCCGTGGCGGGCGAGGTCTATACGCAGCTTGGCCAGGTCGACTATTCCGCCGAACTGACCACCCTCGCGGCCGCGAAGCCCGATGCGGTGTACGTCTTCCTGCCGGGCGGGATGGGGATCAACTTCATCAAGCAGTTTCGCCAGTTCGGTCTGATGGGCAAGGTGCCGCTGCTCACGGTCTCGACCGTGGATGGTTCGACGCTTCCTGCATTGAAGGACGTCGCGCTGGGCGCCTATGCCGGTACGTTCTGGGGGCCGGATTTCCAGAACGCCACCAGCAAGAGCTTCGTCGCTGCATTCGAGAAGAAGTACGGCCGGATTCCCTCCCAGTACGCCGCGCAGGCCTACGATTCGGCCCTGCTGATCGACAGCGCATTGCGCAGGACGGGCGGCAAGGTCAGCGACAAGGCGGCGCTGCGTGCCGCGTTGCGTGCCGCTGACTTTCCATCGCTGCGCGGCGCGTACAAGATCAACGTGAACGGCTTTCCGATCCAGGACCTCCACATGTTCGAGGTGGCCAGGGACGGCCAGGGTCGTGTGTCGCTCAAGACCATCGCCACGCCGTTGAAGGCCCACGCGGACGCGTATGCCGCCCAGTGCAAGCCCTGATCCGGACGACAGGTTCGCGGGCGGCAGGCGCCGTCCGCGCGGAGGCTTCCGATGAGCCCTGACCTGCTGTTCATGCAGACACTGAACGGACTCCAGTTCGGCGTTCTGCTGTTCCTGATGGCGGCCGGCCTGACCCTCGTGTTCGGCATCATGAGCTTCATCAACCTGGCCCATGGCGCGCTGTACATGATGGGGGCGTATTTCGCCGCGACTGCCTTTGGCTACACCCAGTCGTTCCTGCTCGCGGTGGTGGTGGGTTTCGGCGGCGCCGTGGCGCTTGGCGTGGTGCTGGACCGGATCGGCTTTCTGAAGCTCTATCCGCGCACGCACCTGGACCAGGTGTTGGCCACTTTCGGCGTCATGCTCTTCTTCAATGAAGTCGCCCGCATGATCTGGGGGCCCGCTCCGGTCTTCATGAGCCTGCCGGATGCCCTGGCCGGTTCGGTGACGCTGCTGGGGCTGCCATACCCGGGGTACCGGTTGCTGATCATCCTGGCGGGGTTGCTGGTTGCATTGGGCCTTTACCTGCTGATCGAGCGCACCCGGATCGGAATGCTGATTCGCGCGGGCGCCAGCAATCGCAGCATGGTGGCGGCCCTGGGGGTCAACATCGGCTGGCTCAACACGTTCATCTTTGCGCTCGGCGCAGGTCTGGCCGGCCTGGCAGGCGCCATGGTGGGGCCGATCCTGTCGGTCCAGGCGGGCATGGGGGACTCGATCCTGATCCTGACGCTGGTGGTCATCGTCATCGGCGGGATCGGCTCGATTCGCGGTGCCTTCCTGGGCGCACTGGTGGTCGGCCTGGTCGACACCCTGGGTCGAACGCTGATCCCGGGACTCCTGCGCATGTCGCTTGCCCAGGAGGCTGCCAGCACGCTGGGTGCGGCGATCTCGTCGCTGGCCGTTTACCTGCTGATGATCGTCATTCTGGCGCTCAAGCCCGAAGGCCTGTTCCCCGTGAAGAACCGTTGAGGGAGCGTCGAGTGGACATCGAGACACGGGGCATGCAGACGATCGCTGCACGCCGGTGGCGACCGCAGTTGCGGCCCGCGCTGACTGCCGCCTTGTTCGTGCTGTTCCTGCTGGTGCCGCTCTACGCGCAACAGACCGGCAGCGACTACGCACTGATTTTCGTCGGCCGGGTGCTGGTGTTCGCCCTCGCGGCTGTCGGCCTGAATCTCGCCCTCGGTTACGGCGGCATGGTCAGCTTCGGGCATGCGATGTACATCGGCATCGGCGCCTACTGTGTGGCGATCCTGTCGCATTACGGCATCGCCAGCGGCCCGCTGCACCTGGCCGCGGTGGTGGTGGTGACGGCACTGGTGGCGCCGCTGGTGGGGTTGATCGCACTGCGTACGCGCGACATCGCCTTCATCATGATCACGCTGGCGCTGGCGCAGATGTTCTATTTTCTCGCGCTCGGCCTGAAGCAATATGGCGGCGACGAGGGTCTGCCGGTCAACTTCGTCAGTGCTTTCGGTCCGTTGACCGGGAACCGAACGGCGCTCTATCTGTCGATCGTGGCGACGCTCGGTTCTGCACTGCTGGCGATGCGCCGGATCATCGACTCGCGCTTCGGCCTGGTGCTGCGCGCCGCCAGTGCCGACGAGCGACGTGTCCGGGCGGTCGGCATGAACCCGCTGGGTTATCGCCTCGCCGCCTATGTGCTGTCGGCCGAACTGTGCGCCGTGGCCGGTTACTTCCTGGCGAACCTGACCACGTTTGCCTCGCCTGCCTACATGGCCTGGACGGCGTCCGGTGAACTCATCATCATGGTGCTGCTGGGCGGGGTGGGCACCCTGGTCGGTCCGGTCGTGGGCGCCGCCGCATTCCTGCTGATGGAGGAGTGGTTCAAGAGCCTGACCGAGCACTGGATGGTCGTCATGGGACCGGTCATCGTGGCGATCGTGCTGTTCCTCAGGAACGGCCTGTGGGGCATGCTGGTCGATGGCGGGCGCAAGGGAGCATCCTGAATGCAGCCACTGCTTTCGATCCGCGGTCTGGTCAAGCGCTACGGCGGCCTGGTGGTGACCGACCGCGTGGATCTCGACATCCTGCCGGGCGAGATCCATGCACTCATCGGCCCGAACGGCGCCGGCAAGACGACCCTGATCAGCCAGATCATGGGCGAGGTGCGCAGCGACGAAGGCACGACCAGCCTCGCCGGGCAATCCATCGACGCTCTGGACACGGCCGCGCGCGTGCGTGCAGGCATCGGGCGTTCGTACCAGATCACCTCGGTGATTCCGCACTTCACCGTGCTCGAAAACGCCATTCTGGCGGTGCAGGGCTGTCGCGGACATGGATTCCACTTCTGGAGGCCGGTGACCGAGACCGAATCCCTGGTGAGTCGGGCCGACGAGCTGATCGCCACGATGGGCCTGGGCGCAAACCGTGATGTCGCGGCGATGGCGCTGTCGTACGGGCAACAGCGTCAGCTCGAGATCGCGATGGCCCTGGCCGCCGAGCCCAGGGTGCTGCTGCTCGACGAGCCGATGGCGGGCATGGGCCACGGCGCGACCGGATCGGACCGGATGATCGCGTTGCTGCGCCAGCTGAAAGGGCGCTTCGGCATTCTGCTGATCGAGCACGACATGGATGCGGTGTTTGCGCTGGCCGACCGCATCAGCGTGTTGTGTTACGGCAGGGTCATCTTCTGCGGTGATCCGGCGGCGGTGCGCGAGAGTGCCGAGGTGCGCGAGGCCTATCTCGGCGACGAGGAGGTGCCGGCGTGACTGCCCTGCTGGATGTCGAGCAACTCGTGTCGGGTTATGGGCGCAGCCAGGTTCTCTATGGCATGCAGTTGTCGATCGCGGCGGGGCAGTGCGTCAGTCTGCTGGGCCGCAACGGCATGGGCAAGACGACGACCATCAAGAACATCATGGGCATGCACCCGGCGTGGAAAGGCCGGATCTCCTTCAAGGGCGCACCGATCCTCGGCCTGCCGAGCTATCGGGTCGCGCAGCGCGGCATTGGCCTGGTGCCCGAAGGCCGACAGATTTTTCCCAACCTCTCCGTGCGGGAGAACCTGATTGCGACGGCCGCGGATCGCCACCGCAAGCCGTCGCCCTGGTCGCTGCAGCGCGTCTACGACCTGTTTCCCAGACTCGCGGACCGGGCGTCGAACTTCGGCAACCAGCTCTCGGGCGGCGAACAGCAGATGCTCGCCATCTGCCGTGCGCTGATGACCAATCCCGACCTGTTGATCCTCGACGAAGCGACCGAGGGGCTGTCACCGCTGGTGCGCCAGGAGATCTGGTCGGCGCTGGCCAGACTGCGCCAGGACGGCATGGCCATCCTGGTCATCGACAAGAACCTGGCGCCGCTGCTGGCCCTGGCCGATCGGCACTACGTCGTCGAAAAGGGCCAGATCGTCTGGGCGGGAGATTCGGATGCGTTCAGGGCCGAACCCGGGATCCAGCGGACCTACCTGGGCGCCTGACGTCGCCGTCGATCGCGACGAACAACCGGGAGAACGACGAATGATCACCTTCGTGCGCCGCGTGCGCATGCGCAACGGCTACTTCGACGAGGCGATGGAGTTGCTCAGGAAGCGCAAGGACTACCTGGAGCAGCAGCACGGGGTTGTCATCGACCTCAGGGTCCGCTTCGGCGGCCCCGTCGGCGAGGTGGCGCTGGTGTCTCATCACCGGGACGCCGGGGAACTGGAGCGCTTTCGCTCCAGGCTCATCGCGGATCAGGGTTCCGGACGCCTGCTGCGGGAAATCGCGAAAGTGACGCTGCCGGGTGAAACCCACGACGAGATCTGGATGGATCTTTCGCTGTCGCCCGGCCCGTGACGCCGGCGTAGCGCCGGGCGCGGGGAAGTCACGTGCGGCCTGCCCGGCCCGTGCGCGGGCCGGGCATCGGGCGGGCCTCACTTCGGGATGACCGCCGTCGCTTCGAGTTCGATCTTGCCCGGATTGTCCAGCAGGTCGACGACGAAGATCATCGTCATCGCCGGATAGTGCGTGCCCATGTGCTTGCGCCAGATCTTGCCGAGCTCCTTGCGCGCCGCCATGTAGGCGGGCTTGTCACAACAGAACGCCGTCATCCGGCAGATGTGCTCGGGCTTCGCGCCGGCCTTCGCCAGGATCGCGATGATGTTCTGCAGCGCCTGGTCGAACTGCGGAATGATGTCGGCGG
>WBZR01000696.1_pt1 | contig 49631 bp, 40 predicted proteins | sample 5204231 | NCBI WGS metagenome assembly WBZR01 (sample SAMN12412403, study PRJNA552823) | activated sludge metagenome | isolation source: activated sludge from anammox sidestream of wastewater treatment plant... | place: USA: Virginia | collected 2017-08 | reverse complement strand
GAACCACCGGTACAGAAAGTTGTTGGTCCACCGGCAGTGATAGTAGCAGTGGGTAAAGGATTAACAGTAACGGTTACTGCAGTCCGTGTAGTGCTTGCACAACCTGATGCATTGTATGCTTCGGCATAGTAAGTAGTAGTTGCTGCAGGCGTAACAGAAAAGTTAGCACCGCTTGCACTTGTTCCGATATTAGAACCTCCTGTTGCGACAGTGTACCAACGGATAGTATTGCCTGTTGATGTTGCGTTGAGATTGGAAGATGCACCAATACAAATAGAAGCCGGTGTTGCAGTGACTGCGGTTGGAACTGAAGGTAACGGATTAACTGTTACGGTTACTGCAGTCCGTGTAGTGCTTGCACAACCTGATGCATTGTATGCTTCGGCATAGTAAGTAGTAGTGGTTGCAGGTGTAACAGAAAAGTTAGCACCGCTTGTACTTGTTCCGATATTAGAACCTCCTGATGCGACAGTGTACCAACGGATAGTATTACCTGCTGATGTTGCGTTGAGATTGGAAGATGCACCAACACAAATTGAAGCTGGCGTTGCAGTGACAGCAGTCGGAGCAACCGGAGTTGCGTTCACAGTAAAACTCGCCGCGCCCCTGCATCCCGGAGCTACTGAACATTCAGCATAGTAAGTATAAGTACCGGGGACATTTGTATTAGGTGTAGAACTGCCATTAAGTATTAAGGGCGACCCGCTGCCAATTAATGTTCCGCCCGATGAAGCATTGTACCAATTGATAGTTCCATTGATAGTGTAAGTGATAGTTATTTGTATGTAATCAACTGTTGCAGTTCTGTTTGAACCGGATGTATTACGCACAATAAGAGCAACACCAAAATTTGTTGAATTTATTTGTGCAACCGTTGGAGTAAATCCCCAATAAGCATTTACATTATTTGTTCCACCATATGTTACAGCGCCAATTGTGGCCGTTGGCCAATTAGTACCAGTTGCTGCATTATTTGTACCTGTATTAGTTCCACCGACAATTAATTGTACAACATTATCTCTAACAGTTGAACCACTTGCCTGGCGACCAATTGTAACTTGTACACCAGTAATAATTGCGGAAGAGGGGATGGAGAAACCAAAATTTGTAGCATTTAAACTTTGTGAATTATTGTTGTTAGCAATAGTACCAGTAACACTATTTGCTCCACCAATCGAATTAATACCTGAGGGAAGATTGTTCCATGCAGCGCCACCTCCCGTACTTGTAGCTGTTATAGGAAAGTTTGCGCCGGCAGTAAATGTTCCTGTCCCCGGGCAGTTGGATGTCAATGTTACTGTTCCTCCCTGGCAAATCTGCGATGCACTGGCAGATGCATTAGGTGGTGTAGTTACAGTAATAGTCCCTGTAACAGGAGTCGGGGTACAACTCCCACCTGTAGGTGTCAAAGTATAAGTGTAAATTCCCGAAACTGTAGCTGTGCCACTGATTGTAATTGTACCGGCAGTATAAGTAATACCAGCCGGTGCAGAAGGTGACCATGAAATACTTGCTCCTGTCGCACCACCACCAACCGTATAAGTTATTGGTGTGATGGTATTATTTACGCAAATAGTTTGATTATCCGTTCCAACTGCTGATGATAGCGTAAGCGATGGGGTAGGATTTACAGTTACAGTAACATCAGCTGTAGCTGAACATCCATTTGTTGCAGTCCCGGTAACAGTATAAGTAGTAGTTGCACCCGGGCTTGCAATAGGATTTGCTATTGTTGTTGAACTTAAACCGGTTGCCGGAGTCCATGTATATGTTCCCTGATTAACTGTATAAGTAATACAAAGTGTGACATTCCGGTAAACACCTGTATATCCTGAATTGGAGTGATCAATAAAACCAAACCTCCAGGTATTAATAGCAGGTCCGCCTGAGTTATTGAAATTGCCGGAAGCATTTACTTGTGTAATGAGAGAAGCAAATGAATTTACAGGTTGATATGTGCCCGTATATGGGGCTCCTGTATTGGGCATTATTATGCCTGCATCTGAGAATACCGTATTTCTAAAATTTTGACCAGTGCCTCCCTTACTATCTACAAGTACAATTGCAGGCCCGCTGGGCGAAAAGGGGTTAGGTGGATATGGTCCTCCTGTTAATGTTCCGCCCGGGGCTAATAAATACAAGGCAACCTCCTGGTCTCTCTGGTGGTCAACATTTGCAGTTAATGTAATTCCTGTAATAGTGGCGCCGGCAGGAATACCTGATACCGGCACTGTCTGATATTGAACGCCAGTACAGCATTTAAATTCTTGCAGTGTATTGTCGGTAAAACATAAAGTGTTCGGAGTAGTAGCAAGCCCTGATGCAGTCAACTGACTTGTTTGTCCTGCACAAATTGTTGTCGGGCTTGCAGTTGCTGTAATCGTTGGAGAAGGATTAACACTTATCCCAAATGTTACAGAATTTTTACAGCCTGTTGAAATACTAGTAACAGTATAAGTTATCACCACACTGCCGCTTGTTACTCCTGTCACTACACCGGTAGATGAATTTACTGTTGCAATACCTGGATCGTTGCTGGTCCATACTCCACCTGCTGTTGCATTAGCTAAAGTAATTGTGCTGTTCACACACACACTGGTTGGGCCTATTATTGGAGTAATAGGAGGAGGTGGATTGACCGTAACTGTGGCAGTTGTTGTATCGGAAAGACATCCGTCAGCGCTAAATGCATTGAAAGTAAATGTTGAACTCCAAGGTGTAGAGGAAACATTTGTTAGTGCGCCTGTCAGCACATCTGGCAATTTTCCTGGTGATCCGACTAGATTCATTCCAATCAAATTCCCAAAAAGATTATTTCTTATCCAATTGTAAGTAACTCCAGGAATGCTCGTTGAAATAGATATAGGTGCAAAATTTTCTCCTGAACATACAACTTGTGAGGATGGCGATGCGCTGATAACCGGCGCTACATTTATTGTAACATTTGTTGATGCATTTGCGGTGCAACCGGTTCCATCGGTTACAGTTACTGTATAAGTTCCCGTAGCAGCAGAGGTAACATTGGGTATTGAAGGATTTTGAGACGTTGAGGTAAAACCATTAGGGCCAGACCAACTATATGTTACTCCTGCAATTGTAGATGCAGTCAGATTTAATGTTAAACCTGCACAAATAGGGCCGTTATTTCCGACAGTCGGAGCTGGCGGAGGGGTGCTAACCGTTACAGTTACACTGACAGGAGAGGATTGTTGCCCATTTCCATCAGTAACAACAACAGTATAGGTTGTTGTAGTCAATGGATTTACAGTTGGATTCGCAGCGGTTGACGTAAAACCTGCTGGTGACGACGTCCATGAATAAGTATAAATGGGATCTGTTTCACCGGTTACATTTGTGACCAGGGTTGCAGAATTACCAGGGCAAATGTTTGATACCGGGTTAATGGTTACTGTCGGCGCAGCAAGAGCAATACCGGTAAATCCATAAAATGTTCCTGCTGTTGCAGGCAATGATACTGCGTTTCCTGACAATGTATTGCTTCCGGTATTGGCTGCATTGTATTTAATCCATGGCAAGGCAGCAGGATATAATCCGGAAGACAAACTGGATTCCGATCCTACTACATCAGCATCCAAGTATAAAGCTGAAGTAATATTATAAACAGGGGCAGATGCAAACGCCGTGTCACTTATATTCCAGTAACGCCTTAGGTAATTTGTAGTACCTGCATTTTGCGGATGTTTTACATTATAAACTCTGACTTTGATATAGGCAGGGAAAGAAAAACTTGGGCTTCCACTCAGTGATAAAGATATTGGCGTGTATTCAGATGTGCCTGTGCCAACCGGGAAAAATAAAAATGGACGAGGATATAGTGCCAAATTTCCCGTTACAAAACCTGATGTTCTTGTTATAGCTGGTGGCAGAAAACCACCGAATACAATCTTTACTGTGAGATTATTAGAGGCAGCGTCAAGGATACCTCCATTAAGAGTCAGTTTATTTTTTATTAAGAGATTATTGGAGACTAATCTTGCAGAAGGTGTATTTGTATTGTTGATTGTAAAATTATAAATAGTATCTGCACTGTTAACGATGAAAGTACTGTTGATTGGAGTAAGTGCATTTCCTATCTGAAATACTCCTCCTGTATCAATCCTTGTTCCGCTCCCGGAGCTGATGAGCAGATCGCCGCCGGCTCCTGAATTAGGGTTTTGAAAAGCGATAATCCCCCCGCTTATTGAATTGATGTTAGAAGTAGCGGTAACTTCAAAAGAAGCATTTGAGGAATTGCTTAAATTATTTGTACAAACATTGAGTGTGCCTCCGGACATTTTTATTGTTCCATGGTTATTGATATATACTCTTCCTGAAACATTTGTTGTACCTCCTTCAATATTAAGAAATGCATGTAGCGGTGCTGCACCTCCATTATTTATTTCTAAAGCATTTCCCGGGCCGCTGCCAAAATTCACAGTTCCTGAACTTATCCTTATCAAACCATTATCTGTGATAGAATAGTTGCCGCTGCTAAAGTTTGCTCCGTTGATCCAGATTCCACCTGATGCTGGTATTGTAACTCCGACAGCACCTCCAAACTGGAATGTCCCGGTTGTCATTTTAAACAAACCGTTATTAATCGTAAGAGTTCCAGTATTAGAAATTGCGCCTGTACCGTTCGCATCAAGAACAGATGAAGTATCACTACCTTTATTTATAATGATGTTATTAAATGTAGAATTAGAGTTTCCGCTTATTGTATTATTCGCAGCACCTCCAAAAGTCACCGTTCCGGTACTTGCATTAAATATTCCGTCGTTTTGCCAGTTATCATTTACAGTAAGAGTGATACCTGCTCCTGATGTTAAAGTACCTCCGGCATTTATTGTCATGCTTAAGCAGGCAGAATTTACATTTACCGTAACGGTAGCGCCGTTTACTATAGTGACGTCATCTCCTGCACCGGGAACAACACCGCCCACCCAGGTGGTGCCGGCGCTCCATGGGCCGCCGGTAGGCGTTGATGATATAGCTGCATAAGGTTTACCGGGAACAGGACTTTGATCAGTACTATTGTTATTATCAGTGTAAAAATTAAAAGAAGAGGTAAAAGAATTTTTAAGCCGGTTATTGAACGACCATAGTTGTGCATTAAGGTGTGCATTGATAATCAGGAAAAATAGAATGGCAAGCATCCTGCCTGAAAATTTATAAAGGCGGAACGTTGCATTCCTGCGTACGGACATAAGTGCAGTATAATTTTCAAAGTCAGTGGTCATGGTTAAGAATTACTTCAGTCAGGTCAAAAAATTTACATAGCCGGATCGGAATGACTCGGGATAGTGGAGTTTTTTCTAATCGTGATTCATAGAAATCAGAAAAGAAATTACTGGGGGATGGATTTACCAGTTGGCTTTGAAAGGATATAAAGCAGGAAAGAATTCAGATTTACAGTTTCAGTTTGATTTCATGAAACAGCATCTGATCTTTCAAAAATCAGGAATAAAAAATTGTATTGACTTCCTTTGGCTTAATGGTCATCATTTTTTTCCTGGTTTATTAAATAAAAAAAACAGGCTTCCTTAGGTAAATTGGCTGTGTTCGGGGTAATTCCTAGAAGAGGATAATTCAGAGTCGCAAAGTAATACATTTCCAATATCTTTAATAACAATTGTTAAAGAATTTAACTCGTATTTTTACGATAATAAAATCTTTTTCCTGGCGACCTGTGTATGGGTACAGATTGCTTCATCGCTAAGCTTCTTGCAATGACCGGACACAGTACAACTTGTATCGTCACTTTGCTTTCCGCAAAGGCCTGCGCTTAAAAAAACTGCTCGTCTTTGCGAGGCAATAAATGAAAACCCGCTTTGTATAGTAAGCTCCAATTGCCGAAGCAAACTGCATCCCACGGAGGAAACTTGCATCGTCACTTTGCTTTCCGCAAAGACTTGTGCTCAAAAGACTGTTCGTCTTTGCGAGGCAATAAATGAAAACCCGCTTTGTATTGTAAGCTCCAATTGCCGAAGCAAACTGCATTCCACGGGGGAAACTTGCATCGTCATTTTGCTTCCCGCAAAGACCTGCACTTAAAAAGACTGTTCGTCTTTGCGAGGCAATAAATGAAAACCCGCTTTGTATTGTAAGCTCCAATTGCCGAAGCAAACTGCATTCCAGGGAGGAAACTTGCATCGTCAGTTTGCTTTCCGCAAAGGCCTGCACTTAAAAAGAATGCTCGTCTTTGCGAGGCAATAAATGAAAACCCGCTTTGTAAAGTAAGCTCCAATTGCCGAAGCAAACTGCATTCCAGGGAGGAATCTTGTATCGTCACTTTGCTTCCCGCAAAGGTCTGTGCTCAAAAGACTGTTCGTCTTTGCGAGGCAATAAATGAAAACCCGCTTTGTAAAGTAAGCTCCAATTGCCGAAGCAAACTGCATTCCAGGGAGGAAACTTGCATCGTCACTTTGCTTTCCGCAAAGACTTGTGCTCAAAAGACTGTTCGTCTTTGCGAGGCAATAAATGAAAACCCGCTTTGTAAAGTAAGCTCCAATTGCCGAAGCAAACTGCATCCCACGGAGGAAACTTGCATCTTCACTTTGCTTCCCGCAAAGGCCTGCGCTTAAAAAAACTGCTCGTCTTTGCGAGGCAATAATTGAAAACCCGCTTTGTATAGTAAGCTCCAATTGCCGAAGCAAACTGCATTCCAGGGAGGAATCTTGTATCGTCACTTTGCTTTCCGCAAAGACTTGTACTCAAAAGACTGTTCGTCTTTGCGAGGCAATAAATGAAAACCCGCTTTGTATAGTAAGCTCCAATTGCCGAAGCAAACAGCATTCCACGGGGGAAACTTGCATCGTTACTTTGCTTTCCGCAAAGGTCTGTGCTCAAAGACTGTTCGTCTTTGCGAGGCAATAAATGAAAACCCGCTTTGTAAAGTAAGCTCCAATTGCCGAAGCAAACAGCATTCCACGGGGGAAACTTGCATCGTCACTTTGCTTTCAGCAAAGACTTGTGCTCAAAAGACTGTTCGTCTTTGCGAGGCAATAAATGAAAACCCGCTTTGTAAAGTAAGCTCCAATTGCCGAAGCAAACAGCATTCCACGGGGGAAACTTGCATCTTCACTTTGCTTCCCGCAAAGGCCTGCGCTTAAAAAAACTGCTCGTCTTTGCGAGGCAATAATTGAAAACCCGCTTTGTATAGTAAGCTCCAATTGCAGAAGCAAACTGCATCCCACGGAGGAAACTTGTATCGTTACTTTGCTTTCCGCAAAGACTTGTGCTCAAAAGACTGTTCGTCTTTGCGAGGCAATAAATGAAAACCCGCTTTGTATAGTAAGCTCCAATTGCCGAAGCAAACTGCATTCCACGGAGGAAACTTGCATCGTCACTTTGCTTTCCGCAAAGACTTGTGCTCAAAAGACTGTTCGCCTTTGCGAGGCAATAAATGAAAACCCGCTTTGTAAAGTAAGCTCCAATTGCCGAAGCAAACTGCATCCCACGGAGGAAACTTGCATCGTCACTTTGCTTTCCGCAAAGACTTGTGCTCAAAAGACTGTTCGCCTTTGCGAGGCAATAAATGAAAACCCGCTTTGTATAGTAAGCTCCAATTGCCGAAGCAAACTGCATTCCAGGGAGGAAACTTGTATCGTCACTAAGCTCATTGTAATGACCGGAAATAAAAAAGCAACTCTGCCTGAGTTGCCTTGTGACCCCGTCAGGATTCAAACCTGAAACCTTCTGATCCGTAGTCAGATGCTCTATTCAGTTGAGCTACGGGGCCAAATATCTTTTTCTTCTTATTGCAACTCAACCTTGAAACCTTCCCGACGCTGTGGCCGGGATGCTCTATTCAGTTGAGCTACGGGGCCAAATATCTTTTTCTTCTTATTGCAACTCAACCTTGAAACCTTCCCGACGCTGTGGCCGGGATGCTCTATTCAGTTGAGCTACGGGGCCAAATATCATTTTCTTCTTATTGCAACTCAACCTTGAAACCTTCCCGACGCTGTGGCCGGGATGCTCTATTCAGTTGAGCTACGGGGCCAAATATTTAATGGGTAGCAAAAATAAGTAAAATACCCTTCATGCCCAATAACATACATTGTTGCACTTACAACATAAATCTGCCCATCTCGGAACTAATCAAGTTAAATTTTGCAGATCAAAAAGTTCCTGAAATAACAGCTATCCAATTCTCCCTCGCCGGGAGCAGGGATTTGAACTATTAAAATATTTCAAACGGGGGAGGATGAAAAGGGAATTATTCTGCAAAAAATTCTCCGGGTCACTTACTATCACATTCTATAACCGGCGCATCAAATGCTTTTGCATATTGAGCCATACCATGCTGGTAACCTGCTTCAGCAAACCAGCCAGTGGCGCTGTTTGAATTATTTTTTCCTGAAAGAGGGATGGTTATGATCATTCCTTCTCCGTTTGTTTGCACATAAGGAGAAATTCCATTGGTAATGCGAAGTAGGTTCATGGCAGTACTCATAATAGAAAAGATATTCGACAGGTCAACGGTAAGATTTTTGTAACCCACCGGGATGGATGAAGCTGCCGGCACAGGTGAAAATAAATTACCAAGCCCCTTTATTCTTTCTGTTACCGGAAATTTTGGAACAATATCATTGCTGTTTTCAATGCGTAAGGAATTTGGAAATGCGTTATCAAAATTTTTGACAAATGCATCATTGCCGGCTGCTGGCGCTGCAAAGGTGATCACGTTCATTTTTGTTCTTGGATGACCTTCTTGTTTCCATTGCCAGCTCAGGTAAGAGGCATACACTGATGCCAGGTTGCCACCGAGGCTATGACCGGTTATGACCACCGGGGCATCCCGGGGAATAGTTTTTAAGAAATCCCATAAGTTCTTGCCCAGGGAACTGTCAGTGAGCTTGTTCATGTTTTCCCATCCTGCATAAGCACCTGCTGCTATACGGGCATTCGAACCTGAGTCAGCATAGTTCCAGTCTATTTGCTTTGCAACGTTCAGGTCATTATAAATCCAGTTACTCAATGCTGCTTCGCTGAATTCCAGTAGTGAACCCCTGATACTGATGGCATAAATGCTTCCATTGCTGGCTACAAATGCAAAATTGCCGCCTACCGCTACTGGTTTCCATACAATTTTCCAGCCAGGGAGATATTCTTCCAATTTATTTTCCGGATTGCTGCAGTAGGATATTTCTGAAAGGATACAGGCATTCCTGGCAGTAATGATCGTTTTTTCCTCAATCGTTTGACCCGGTCTTTTGTCATCAGCGGATTTGTTTTTTCCCGGCAATTGACAGCCTGATATAAATAAGGCCAATATTAAAAGTGTTATCCCGGTTTTCATTTTAAAAATATTAGCAAAATTACATGATTGGATTAAGAATTATTTTAATGGCTGTTTGTATTTCAGTGATAATAGATATTTTTATCCCCTTAATCAAAACACTCATGAAAAAAATTACGGTATTTACTGCACTTGCAGGGATGGCATTCGCACTTAGCTATTGCAATGTTTCTAAGAAAGCTGCGAATAAGGCCGTGGCAATAAATTATGAAACCAACGTAAAAGAAATTATTGCTGCAAATTGTTCTCCCTGTCATTTTCCAGCTGAGGGAGGGAAAAAAGAGCCGCTGGATTCTTATGCCGATGTCACCAAACATATTGATGACATTCTGCGCCGGATACAACTGAATCCGGCTGACCGTGGCTTTATGCCTAACCGTCATGCAAAGCTCAGCGACAGCACGATCAATGTTTTAAAGCAGTGGAAAACGGATGGTCTAAAGGAAAACTGATCAGTGAGTTTCCATGTGAATTCGAAAACCAGCTTCAAATTTTCTTTTAATGCCGGCAAAATCCACCGGCATTTTTTTATGCCACTTTTCAATGTTCCCAATTCAATTCAGCAAACATTAGTTTAGAATTGCTCAAATTTTGAAACCACTGGCCCAAACTTTCATAGAAAGAAATATTGAAGGAGAAAGGTCATTTCTAAAAAAGATGTAGCATTGTACAAAAGCTTATAGTATGATCACCAGGTCTATTTCATTCTTGCTGAGCTTCTTGGTTTTTGTAAATATTCTGCATGGGCAAAAGGTCAAAGCATTTAGCTGGTGGAATCCTGCGACTAATAACTTTCCTGCAGTGGAAGGCCAGGCGTGGCCGGCATTTGTCAAAGATTTTTATGACCGCCTGCCTGCAAGAGCTGAACAGAAAGTGAGAAAGGAAGTATGGGATCTGTCAAAACAAAGTGCCGGGCTTTATATAAAATTCAAGAGCAATGCAAATAATATTATTGTGCGTTATGGCACAACCAACAAGCAAAATTTTGCCATGTCCCACATGCCTGCTACGGGTGTGAGCGGAGTGGATCTGTTTGCCATAGACCATAAGGGTAAATGGAAATGGGCACCGGGAAAACGCTCCTTCGGCGATACTGTCATTTACCGTTTTATGAACATTGAAGTTGATACCCTCTTTCCTGGTCGTGATTATGAATTCAGGTTGTTTCTGCCATTGTACAATGGTGTTTCCTGGCTGGAAATCGGTGTACCGGAAGGAAATTCTTTCAAACCTTTGCCTTTATCGCAAGAGAAGCCCATTGTCTTTTATGGCACTTCTATATTACAGGGCGGTTGCGCTTCCAGGCCGGGACTGGCATGGACATCAATTGTAGAACGCAGGCTGAACTGCCCGGTTATTAATCTTGGATTCTCAGGCAATGGAAGATTAGAACCGGAGGTAATTGATCTGATAAATGAGATTGATGCTCAGTTGTATGTTTTGGATTGTATTCCAAACCTCGTGCATGGCAACGTTTATTCAGATGAAGAGCTGGCAAGGAGAATTACGAATTCAGTCAGCAGTATCCGGCAAAAGCATCCGGGAATTCCAATACTACTTGTGGCACACAGTCTCAATAGATTTACCGGGATAGCAGATACTTCATTTTATACCGATGCAGATATCTCCAGTGCAGTTCAGGCAAGGGTGTATGATAGTTTAAAACGCAGTGGTGTACATCAACTTTACTTGCTGAGCAGCAAAGAAATTGGTTTTGATATGGATGCTACTGTTGACGGGGTTCATCCTAATGATATTGGAATGAGATATTATGCAGATGCTTTTATGAAAGCCATAGGAAAAATACGAAACAGGAAAATCTATTGATTAAAAGCCTCTCCGGTATTTACCCTTTTTGCTGGTCACACATAACGTTTAGGAATTGTTGTGCCTGTTTTCAAGCTGATTAACTTCCGGTTAATATCTTTCTTTGCACATTTTCAGATTTTTCTGTTGGATGGCATTTATTTTGCAAAGTTTTTTGCATCAATTTCGGATTTCCCTTGACCACTTACCTCAGGAATTAAATTCAGAAATATAAATTTTATGAAAACTAAAATCAAACTTGCAGCAGGCGTAGCTTTTGTGTTGGCCGCCTCAGCAATTTTTTATGCTTGTCAGAAAGATTCATCATTGGGATCCAATACGGTGATTCCGCCCGGGAAGATGAAACTATCCGTGATGCTTACAGATGGACCTGTGGATTTTCAAAAAGTACTGATTGATATACGGAGTATTGCAGTGAAAGTAGATACCTGTCAGCGGAATGGAGATCAGGATCATGATTATCCTGGATGTGATGATCATCATGATCAGGTGTATGGTCATTGCGAATATTGGGATACCCTGGATATACGCCCCGGTATCTATGACCTGTTGTCTTTTCGCAACGGGCTGGATACATTACTGGCAAGCGGTTTCCTGATCAATGGGAAGATTGAAAGAATAAAACTCACATTGGGAAATAACAACAGTGTGATGATAGACAGTGTGGTGCATCCCCTGAACCTGATCGGCCATTTTAATTATGTATTTGTAAACATTCGCCGGGAACACCTTGATTCACTTTCTTCAAATAATTTCCAGCTTTATCTTGATTTTGATCTTTGCCGTTCCATCTTCCGGTATGGCGGAGAATACTGGTTATTCCCTGTGCTGCGGCCTTTCAGCGTTCACAAATTCGGATCAATAGAAGGAAAGATCAGGCCCAGGCATTCATTCGGAATTGTAAAAGCGTATAATGCTACTGATACAGCATACGCCAAACCATGGGATAATGACCGGGATGATGACGGAGAATTCAAGATACGTGGATTGAGCCCGGGAACCTATAGCTTATTTATTCAGGGAAAGAATAATTACAAAGACAGTACTATTAACAACATTACGGTTACCAGAGGAAGAGAAACTGATTTAGGAAAAATACAGCTTCATCAGTAATTGTGATGATAACTATGAAACCAGGGCCGGGCTGAATAGCCCGGTTTTTTTTGACCTCTTTCAAACTTTTTACCGGTCTCAGCAATTTTTTTTTATTTTATTTAAAAAAGGAACCGCTTCACCCGAATAAGATGAAGCGGTTTTGTTCTCAGGTGGAACCAAATGATTATTTTTCTCCACGTATCCTTGCTACCTGGTGTTTCAATAAATATACCTGGAACCCGATATTGAGTTTAAATCCTCCCGATCCGTCAAAATCACTGTACTTGGTATGATCATATCCCATCAGGATATCAAGAGATACCTGGTTGCTGATGAAAATAGCAGCGCCTCCACCCAGAAAATAATGCGAGCCATTATTGGTCGAACTGGAGAAAGTGCCTTTAATACTCTGGCTGATGTAACCAACACTTCCCTGCACAATCGGTTGAACATTTGAATTGGTAAAATAGTAACGTACAAACGGGCCAAACCCGAAATTGGTGACTTTGTTGTTCCCGTTCTTTGTGTAGTCAATAAGAAATTCTCCGCCCACTGCCAGGTTATTAATAACAAAACCACCTGCTGTAGGTGAAAAATTGATCTCTGTGTTTTTATCACTGGTATTGAGGCCAACACTTCCGCCTACCATCCAATCACCTTTGTTTGTCTGGGCATTTGCTAATCCGGCAAGCCCGGAAAAAACAATAACTGCTAAAATTTTTTTCATTATCATAGTTTTAAATGAAGCGCAAAGATAACAAAAGAAAGTTTTTTTTAATGGATTGATCACTGCAGCCATCAAAAGTATCGTTTCGGGATTTTATAGAGCCATACTGGCATAAAAAATAATTCACGGGAGATTTTAAAAGATTTTTTCGTAAAGGAATCTAATAGAGGGAAAATCATAAAAAGTCTTCATTTTGAAGTTCCTGTGGCTTTTTTGAGACCCAAAATTTGACATGGTTATTTACAGTGCTGTCCTGCATGCATCAGCGGGCAGGATGATTTCCCATTATCGAATTGTTTATATTTTTTTTCCGAGACTCCTGAAAAATGTAAAGAGAGTGCCTGTGGCAAAAACAATTCCGGCTATGATTAAACGGAAACCGGTTTCTTTTTGCTGGTCAATATTAAATGAACTGCACAGCAGGATATTAAACGTTATCAGGGTAATTCCCGCTACGAAAACCATAACGGATACCATTGCCATAAAAGCAATCTTTATTTCAAAAATTGTTTGCCGTATTACAGTAATTCCTAAAAATCCTGCTGCCAGCATATTTAGATGCATCACACGGTTAAAAGCAGGATATATAACAGCAGCATCAATGGAGCGGGGCAGCATCCAGAAAACTAAAGAGGCCATGATAAAGATAAGAATGGCAATATCCCAGGGGAAGCTGATGGTAATATGCTTCAAAGAACGCAACCCGGCAATAATCCCTAACAAAAGCATGGCAGGTAATTGCAGCAGTTGATGGCGTGGCATTGTTGCAGAAAACCATTCATTCATTGGAAAAGAGATCACCCATGCCAATACGAAGACGGCAAGATTAAGAATTATATTGATTGCTTTTGCAGGCACAGATTGATTTGTTCGTACACTGAATTGTCATTTTCCCTGGCGGGATCAAATACCCTCACTATTTTATTATCGGGGCCAATAAGATATAAATAAAGCGAATGATTGATAATACCTGTTGCCGGTACAGTATATTTCCAGATTCCAATGTGGTGTAAAAAAGTGTCAAAAGCCTGCTGGTTGGTTTGATAGGGCAGGGCAAACGTCCATCCCGGGATATCAGTTCCGAAATATTCACGGTATTTTTTTATTTTAGTGACATCATCATTCCCGAGATCAAAACTGACGGTAACGAACTCCAGCCTGGAAGGAACCGTAGCGCTGTCAAATAAGTGATAGATACGTTCCAGTTGGTTATTTACTTTATGGCATACATAAGGGCAATTCAGATAGACAAAATTCAGCAATACATATTTATGCTTGTCTTTTAAATGAAAGACTTCTTTATCCTGGCTGATCATTGCCAGGTCAGGAAATGTTCTTGGAAGAGTGCCTGCTTGCTGAAGTGTATAAGAAAAAACAGTAAACGCTGAAAATCCCAAAGTCCATTTCCAGATCACCGTAAAGCAAATAGTAAGAGCTATAACCGGAATTAAAACCCTTTTCATCTTCACGCACTTTATTTTTTATTCAAGATTTAAATATCCTACAGCAATGGTTAAGAATTTTGGACCTGTTCCATAACAGCAGTTTTTTTCCTGGTAAGCTTGATTAATATAGAAACGGTCATTATAAGAAATCCAATGATTACAAAGATAATGCAAATAGCGGCGATTCGGGCAAGGAAAGCTCCAATGAGATGTGTAGATTCAATAGGAATTCCTTTGTAATCAGCATATCTTCTCGGTATGCTGTTGACTCCGCCGGTATAAAAAGTTGCAATGAAACTGTGTGCTGCTAAAACAAAAAGCCAGAATCCTGCTTTCCCCATGATATCTTTTTCCTGTTCTTCTTTTGTATGGGACAGGTAAAAGAAAAATCCGAAAATGAAAAGCACTACGCCACCCAGCATGTAAGTATGAAAATGCCCGGGTACCCACATGGTGTTGTGAAAAATTGTATTCACTGAAATCGTAGCATCAATGACTGCAGCAAAACCTCCGATTGCCCAGCCGGCTACACCGATCAGGAATGACAAAGGGACAATACTCCATTTCATTTTGGAATGATATACCTGCGTGATCACGCCAAACATAGATACAGCCGTGGCTGGCACAGCGCTGAAATACGAAGCTAATTGACCTGCATACTGAAGCCCCAGCGGTTGTGCAAAATCCATATACAGGTGATGGAAATAAGCAAAAATGATAAAGAAAAATGTAGCATTCCATGCATACACCAGAATTTTATTTGTTTCCCACTTGCGGCCTGTATATTCCGGCAGCAGGGCATACACCCAGCCAAGGCAGCAATAAAGTGTGATGTTAACCAGCGTATGTCCGAAGAAGAATATCAGGTTTTTCATGAGCAACATGTTAAAGGTCAGTGTTGGCTCAAAATACTGCATCAAAAACATGACAAGAAAAACAGCTCCGGCAAGGTAAGCGATGACACCGGGTATCAGGCTGATGGCAGAGATCATTACGACCGGGGGCAATTCCCGCTTTACCTGTTTCTTACCCAGGTATTGCCATCCTAATAAATTAGTGAGACCGCCATATTCTTTTGCCAGCGTGTAAAGAACATGCAGGATCCCGATAAGCCATGCTACACCTAAAATAATCAGCGAAACAATCGAAAGCCCGGTTGACCATGCGGGCCATATCGCATTTTTAAATGGTAAGGGGTATAAAAGATACCAGCCGGCTCCGAATTTTCCTAAGAGCGTAGAATAAGTCAAACCGATTACGCCGATTAATATCATAAAGTAAACAAAATATCCTATTCCCAGGTTAAGTTTTACATGACGGGTGCCGAGCAAATACCATAAAGCAGCAAATGATGTACTGAATAATAGTCCTGCCATGCCAAGCCCGTGCAAAGTCATCAGCACATAAAATTTATCCATGCCTAAATTGATTTGTTCACCCTGGTTCATACGCATCAGCAGGCCAAGGACAATGAGCAAGGGAAAAACAACCAGGAATGTAATGGTCCAAACTTTGATAAATGTTCTATTCTTTTTTATTTCGGAGGGACTTAATTGTAACATAGTAATGCTTTTTTTTAGTTAACGTGAATCGTTCCGATCATGATGCTGTGCATTAAACCACAGTATTCCAGGCATAGGATATGATAATCACCTGCCTCGGAAAATTCATATTCAAGTTCATTCTTGTAGGTAGGCATTGCCTGGGTCTGAGCTACTAAAACTCCTTTGGTATTATAAATGGCAAAATCATGGTTTACATCATTGGATGTGACAATAAATCTTATCTTTTTATTTGCCGGAAGGGTAATCTCCTTTTTTGCAGCAGTGTCTTTTACGAATTCTTCGGCGCTCTTATCAAATGCTCCGGATTTCATTTTCCAGTCCCATTGTATGCCAACAATGGAAACTGTCTGTTCCGGCTCACCCTGGAATTTTGAATAGGGTAATAAACGCAGGGTAATGAACAAGCAGGCTACAGCGCATAATACCAGTACAAAGAAATACCGGCCACGCAGTTTATATACTTTATGTTTTACCGAGGTCTTGTCCTCTTCAATATGAGAGGTAGTCATCAGGAATAAGACAACTAAGACCACAAGTACACCTCCCAAAAATGAAATGATTGCAGCCGTACTCTGTATTGTCAGTAATGAATCAATTTGGAACATGGCTTAAATTTTGGTTTATTCAATTTAAAATAAAGCATAACCGATGAACTATTCTTCGGTGTTTATCTGTTTGATTATACTTTTCGGATCAAGCTATTTCAATCGATTCCGGGTGTATTCGGCGATCAATAGTGCAATTCTTGTAATCGCAGGATAAGTCCGGTTAAAATTCAGACAATTGATCTCTGTCACCAGGTTATTCCAAAAGTAAGCAGTTTTTAGAATCAAAAAAGTTTTGCCCGAAATAATTTATGCAGGTTGAATGCTTGCAGCAAAAAAAATCGTGATCAGAATCTTCAAAGAAATGAGATTAACTATGATTTCTTTTGTTTTTAGAAAAATATCAGTGCAATCAATCTGCATTTTCGCAATCGGGAATTTTTTTTCCCGGTGGTTGGTAAAATATTTTTACGGGGTTAAAAGCCGGAAATATTTTTTATTAGCGTACTTGTTTTGTCACGCCTGAAATAACGGGAATGCTGTATGGTAATACCTTGCTACTCGGAGCTTTTGACTACCTTTGCCGCCACAAAATCAAGAATGCTAAAGAACATCCGTAATTTTTGCATCATCGCCCATATTGACCATGGCAAATCAACTCTGGCAGACCGCCTGTTGCAAACCACACATACGATCAGCGACAGAGAAATGAAGGACCAGGTACTGGATGACATGGACCTGGAAAGAGAAAAAGGTATTACCATAAAAAGTCATGCGATCCAGATCAATTACAAACATACCGACGGGGATGAGTATATCCTGAACCTGATTGACACGCCCGGCCACGTGGATTTCAGTTATGAAGTGAGCAGGGCACTGGCAGCCTGTGAAGGGGCATTATTGTTAGTGGATGCCACCCAGGGAATACAGGCTCAAACCATTTCTAATCTGTACCTGGCTATTGACAACGATCTTGAGATCATACCGGTCATCAACAAAGTTGACATGGATGGCGCTATGATCGAAGAAACAAAAGATCAGATCATTGAGCTGACCGGCTGCAAGCCGGAAGAAATATTATTGGCAAGCGGTCGGACAGGGCAGGGTGTAGAAGAAATTCTTAAAACTATCGTTGAAAAAATCCCTGCACCTGCAGGTCATCCTGATGCACCTTTGCAGGCTTTGATATTTGACAGTGTGTTCAATCCCTTCCGCGGTATCATTGTGTATTACCGCATATTGAACGGATCTATCAGGCAAGGCGACCAGGTTAAATTTGTTTCTACCGGTAAAGAATATGAGGCAGATGAAGTGGGTGTGCTGAAACTGAGCTTATCTCCAAAGCAGGAAGTGGAGTGTGGTAATGTGGGATATATCATTACCGGCATCAAAGTGGCAAGAGAAGTGAAAGTGGGAGATACAATCACATTAGCCAGCAATGAAAACCCTGTTGCTATCAAAGGATTTGAAGAAGTGAAGCCGATGGTCTTTGCCGGGATATTTCCTGTGGACACTGATGATTTCGAAGAGCTGAGGGATTGCATGGATAAACTTCAGTTAAATGATGCTTCACTTACCTATGAGTTGGAAACTTCCCAGGCCTTGGGATTTGGATTCCGTTGCGGATTTCTCGGACTGCTGCACATGGAGATCATTCAGGAACGCCTGGAAAGGGAATTTAATCAAACGGTAATCACCACAGTACCAAACGTAGGATTTATTGCATATACCAATAAAGGTGAAAAAATACCTGTGAACAATCCTGCTGAGATGCCTGACCCGGTACAAATTGAACGGATTGAAGAACCTTACATAAAAGCGCAGATCATCAGCAAGCCGGAATATATCGGCAACATCATGACTTTGTGTTTAGGAAAAAGAGGAATATTGCTTAATCAGCACTATCTCACACAAACAAGAGTGGAATTGTTATTTGAAATGCCGCTTACGGAAATTGTTTTTGATTTTTATGATAAACTGAAATCCCAGACACGGGGATATGCTTCTTTCGATTATCATTATATAGGGTACAGGGAAAGTGATATAGTGAAAATGGACATACTGTTGAACGGCGACAAAGTGGATGCATTGAGTGCATTGATCCACCGGAGCCGCTCACAGGATTTTGGAAGAAAATTATGTGAGAAATTAAAAGAGCTACTTCCCCGCCAGCAATTCCAGATTGCCATACAGGCAGCGATAGGAGCAAAAATCATTGCCCGGGAAAATATTTCTGCATTAAGAAAAGATGTTACTGCCAAGTGTTACGGCGGTGATATCAGCCGGAAAAGAAAATTACTGGAAAAACAAAAAGAAGGCAAAAAAAGAATGCGCCAGATCGGGAGCGTAGAGATCCCTCAGGAAGCATTTCTTGCAGTCCTGAAATTGAATGATTGAAAAATATAACAGGATTTCAGTATCCTTCGTTGTTTCTGACCTATACCTATGGCTGAAGACTGATAGCTGAGAGCTGATGATTTATCTTAGGGATCTTTCTTTGTTCAGGACTATTAACTCTCTGCGGCTTTTACTAACTTTAATTTTTAAAAAAGCAGTATGGCTAAACTGGATGCCGGAAATACACTTAAACGGCTGAGAAACAGATACAGGCTGGTGATCATGAATGATGATACCTATGAGGAAGTGGTGACTTTTAAATTATCAAGGTTAAGCGTTTATGTGGCTTTGAGCACAATTTTTGTATTATTAGTGGGCCTTACAGTGGCGCTCATCGTCTTTACGCCTTTAAAATATTATATTCCGGGGTACGATGACATGAGATTAGGTCGTGAATACCGGCAAATGAAGTACAGGGTTGATTCACTGGAAAAACAAGTGATCTACCAGACGCAGTATATTGACCAGGTAAGAAATGTTTTGACCGGGAATACAACCATCGCTTTGGATACGAACAAGCTGGTGTTGCCAAAAGAAGAAACAACAAATGATTAAATCAAATACCTATGTTTAATACAAAACAAAAAACCGATATGCTACCCGAAAAAACAAACGGCGGCGGAAATGGCACTACCCTGATCGGTGCCGGCACCACATTAAAAGGTGACATCAGCAGCAACAACGACCTGAGAATTGATGGCACCATTGTAGGAAATATTAATTGTGCTTCCAAGATTGTCATAGGTGCCAATGGAATCGTGGAAGGCGATATTACCGGCAACCAGGCTGATATTGTGGGCAAAGTATCCGGCAACATTCGTGCAAAAGATCTTTTGCAGCTTCGAGGCGATTGTGTCGTCAGCGGAGACCTCTATGCAGGCAAACTGCAGGTGGAACCTTCTGCTACTTTTAATGGGCAATGCCACATGGGTGCAAATGTAGTGGGAATGAGTAACGACAAAGAGCAGCAGGCTGCAGCCATCAGTTAAATTGCAATTTGAGCATGAAGCAGAATTTTCTCCGGCCATTGATCCCTTTGATTTTGTTATTTGTTGCATTAATCGCTATGATTCTGGGCGGAAGAATATTGCTGAGCAGATGGTCTGTTGATAATAATGTGCTTCTGTTCGGGAATCTCCTGTTGTTTATTGTAACGCTTATTTCATTCAGTCTTGGCCGGCGGGGAATTCAGTCCGGTAACATACAGGCATTCATCCGGTCTGTCTATTCCAGTTTTATAATAAAATTTTTTGTAATTGCCATTGCAGCGTTTATTTACATTATTTCCCTGAGAAAAGATGTGAATAAGCCGGCCCTGATTGTCTGTATGTGTTTGTATCTTGTATATACTTTTTTTGAGGTATCCATTCTCGTGAAAATGTCGAACCGAAAAAAGAATGAGTAGAAGAGAATTCCCGATTCATCATTTACAGCATTATTTACCTTCAGGCACTTTTGAAACTGTGCTGCAATACCTGCGGCAGTACAAAGTTCATCTCACCATCACCAGGGAACGTAAAAGTATTTTAGGCGATTACCGACACCGTACCCATATCAGCAATCACCGCATCAGCATAAACGGGAATCTGAATGCCTATTCATTCCTGATCACTTTATTGCATGAACTGGCACACCTGCTGACATTTGAACAACATGGCAACAGGGTGCAGTCGCACGGGCGTGAATGGAAAACGATCTATGCCCGGTTGCTGGATCATTTTTTAAAAAATAAAGTTTTCCCTCAGGAGATAGAAAGAGAATTATTTGTCTCGTTGAGAAACCCGGCTGCAAGCAGTTGCGCCGAAGATGACCTGATTCGTGTTTTGAGGAAATACAATAAAGGAGAAAATGAAAACCGTTTGGTAGAAGAGCTGCCCGAACATACTTTATTTCGCACAGATGACGGAAGGGTTTTCCAAAGAGGAGAGAAATTAAGAAAGAGATTTAAATGCACAGAGGTGAAAACCGGGAAGGCCTATTTGTTCAGCCCTGTGCATGAAGTGGAAGTTGTATAAATGGTGACGGAGGGGAAACTATACCCATATTATTGAACTGAAGCCGTATTTTAGTGCAGGGCAACTATATAAAGAAGAAATGGAATTTAGCAAAGGCTTTTTCAGATTATAAATCCTGTTTTGACACGAAGGGAGTAGTTTTTAAGTTATTAGATCGCTGCAGGTAAAAAAATAATGCTGCGAGACAGGATGCCTCATAGAGCATTGGAGGACATGAAACAAAAACTTACTTCAATTTTCAAAGTCATGAATGTAAAATCACTTACGCAGGCAAACTGAACGGGAAAAAATTCTTCGGATTTTCCTGTAATATCTATATCTCAAATTCTATGTATCTTGAATCCGGTTGCCGGTGTGTTATTGTCAACAGGGTATGACACCTTGGGTGAATGAAATTTAATACACACAAGCGTGTACCGGGCATGTATAAAAATATTTTATGGAGAAAATTTATTCAAAATGAAAACGACAAGAAGACAATTTATTATAGAGAGTTCTGTTGCAGTTGCCGGCGCAATGGCTTTTCCTGAATTGCTGAAAGCGGAAACAAGAAAAGAAAAAATTATTTTAGGACTCCAACTTTATACTGTCAGGGATGATATGCAAAAAGACCCTCTGGGCACGTTGAAGAAATTGTCTGCTATGGGTTACCGCAATGTGGAACACGCTAATTATAGCAACAGGAAATTTTATGGTTTTTCTGCCAAAGAATTTAAAAAGATCCTGGATGATCTAGGATTGAAAATGCCCAGCGGCCATACCGTTCTTACATCAAAACATTGGGACGGGAAAAAAAATGATTTTACCGATGAATGGAAGAATACTATAGAGGATGCTGCTGTATTGGAACAAAAATATGTGATCAGCCCCTGGATGGATGAAAGTCTGAGAAAAGACTACGACGGGCTGCATCATTTCCTGGAAATCTTTAACAGGTCCGGAGAATTGTGTAAAAAATCAGGAATGAAATTCGGCTACCACAATCATGATTTTGAATTTCAGGACAAGCTGAATGGGAAATTGCTTTATGATATTATTCTGGACAACACAGACCCCAAACTGGTGTTACAACAAATGGATATCGGCAATATGTATGGCAGCGGAGGGAGAGCATTGGATATCCTGAAGAAATACCCGGGAAGATTTGAGAGTATGCATGTAAAAGATGAGATCAGGGTGGAAGGCAAAGGAGAAATGAGCGGTGATTATGAAAGTACGGTACTTGGAAAAGGAGTGTTGCCTGTAAAAGAAATTTGCGACCTGTTTAAAAGTTCGGGTGGAACAACAGAATTCATCATTGAACAGGAATCCTACCAGGGAAAGACGCCTCTGGAATGTGCAGGAGAGAACCTGAAGATTATGAAGGAGTGGGGATATTAAAAGATCTTACAGGTTCTTACAAATCCAGGATAATTTATTTCAGCGCTTCCGGCATTTCTAATGATACATGATCTTTTTGTATGAATAAATAATGTGTCGAAAAATCCTTTTTATGATCTGATTAAGGTTGTTACTTCGCTAATGAGGTTGAATTTAAGGAGATACAAAGTGTTACTTAGATTGTACGATTGGCTTATTAGTCAATACATTTCAAAGTCTTTTTAACATCCACAGTGAACAGCCGCAATGGCCGCTGTTTCCCATAGGACCTTTCAGATATTCAAATCCGAATTTAGTATAAATGTTCAACGCCTTCCCTAATTCAGGCATGGATTCGATGTAGATATTTTTGTAACCGAGTTCTTTTGCTTTCTCAACACATCTCTCGATCAGCTTTCTTCCTAATCCAAAACCTCTGGCTCCCGGTATTAAATACATTTTCACCAACTCACATGTATCTTCGGGCAGCCCTTTGGTTGGAAAGAGGCCGGCCCCTCCGGCAATTTCTCCGTTTATTTCCGCAATGTTATAAATAGATCTTTCTGTTTGAAAAAGTTCATAAAGATGATCCGTAGTGGGATCGTCAAATACGGTATTGGGCCGGTTTACTCCAAATTCGGTCATGGTATCCCGGATAACTTTTGCCAATGCAATATTGTCTGCCGGAAGGATATTCCGGATCAGTATTTCCTGATTCATAAATAAATTTTATTACCGGTGAAATTAACATCATTTTTTTTATTAGGCTGTAAGATCTTTGGCTGTAGAAATTTTGAGTATAGCTTTGCAGTGGATTTTGGGTCGCAATTAAATTTTTTGTCCCGTGATCAGTGAAAATATTTCTTTAAAGCCTTACAATACCTTTGGTATTGATGTGAAAGCAAGGTTCTTCTCTGCTTTTTCAAAGTTAACTGAACTGGAAGAACTGTTGGCTATTTATCCGGGTACTTCGGTATTCATTTTGGGAGGAGGAAGTAATATTCTTTTTACCAGAGATGTAAATGGTCTTGTATTGAAAAACGGGATTATGGGCATTGAACTGATGCATGAGGACGGAGATAACGTTTATGTGAAGGCGGGTGCAGGAGAAAACTGGCACCGGTTTGTTTTACATTGTATCAATAACAATTGGGCAGGCATCGAGAATCTTTCGCTGATTCCCGGAAATGTAGGAGCGTCACCGATGCAGAATATCGGGGCGTACGGAGTGGAATTGCAGGATGTCTTTCACTGTCTTGAAGCCTTTCATATCATAGAGAAACGAATCATTACTTTCACCTCAACGGATTGTGAGTTTGGCTACAGGGAAAGTGTATTTAAAAGAAAATATAAGAACCAGTTTATTATTCTTAATGTAATATTGAAACTACGCAAGCGCCCTGTCTTTCATATTGACTATGGAAGTGTGAAGCAGGAACTTGAAAACATGGGAGTGAAAGAATTGAATCTTCGGTCGGTTTCACAGGCGATCATCAATATCCGCAACTCAAAACTTCCTGATCCCGGGCTGTTAGGAAATGCAGGTAGTTTTTTTAAGAATCCATTTATCCGGAAATCACAGGCCAGCAAGTTAAAAGAAAAATTTCCTGATATCCCTACATACACCGCTCATGATGATCTTGTAAAAATACCTGCAGGATGGCTGATAGAACATTGCAACCCGGTTAATGCAACTCAAAGCTGGAAAGGCTTCAGAAGGGGAGATGCCGGTTGTTATCCTAAGCAGGCTTTAGTGCTGGTGAATTACGGAAAAGCCACGGGAGCAGAGATACTTCAGCTCAGTGATGATATTGCAAGATCAGTAAAGAACAAGTTTGGAATCGTCCTGGAAAGGGAAGTGAATATTGCCTAATGACCAGTAAATATCTGATTTTAATGTAGCTCTATCTATGCTGATAACAAACAGTTTGTGATCTTTCATTAAAATTCTTTTGGGATAAAAAAAACTCCGGTTACTTGCCGGAGTTTAAAAAGATTTAAAGAGGTATTATTTACCGCCTGTTCAGCTTTGATAATAGCCGGAGGATCTCGAGATAGAGCCATACTAAAGTTACCAGTAAGCCAAATGCGCAATACCATTCCATGTATTTGGGAGCCTGCATTTGAACGCCTTTTTCAATCATGTCAAAGTCAAGTAACAGGTTCAATGCTGCCAGTGCAACAACAAAAATGGAAAACCCGATGCCTAACGGAGTGGCTGCATTCGTAAATGCACCGATGTTGGCATGGAATAAGTAGGCAATCCATTGTACAAAATAGAATACAGCAATACTGATAGTGGCAATTACAACAATCGTCCTTAATTTTTCAGTCACACGGATGATGCGGAAGCGGTAAATGAGAAACATCACCATTGCAACGATCAGGGTCAATCCGACAGCCTGCATGACCAATCCGGGATAGCTTGCTTTAAAAGTATAATCATAATATGCGGAAACGGCACCAACAAACAGACCTTCCAGCAAAGCATAAGCCGGTGCCAGATATGGCGACCATTGCCTCTTAAAAATAATGATCATTGCAACTATGAGGCCTCCAAACACACCGATCAGCAACAGGGGCATTGGATTGCTTCCTTTGTAAAACTGGGTCCATGCAAAAAAGCAGGAACCCATCATCATCAGAAACAGAAAGCCAAAGCGGTTCAGCGTGCCGTTCACCGTCATGGCCTGTGAAGATGCCATTCCCTGAAATATCGTTCCGTCAAAAGCCTTTTCCTGCATGGCAGGGTTACTTGATTTGAATAATGCCATAGTTGATTTTTTTTAAAGATAAAAAGGGTTACGCAATTTTTAAAACAAGCGATTGTTAATAATGCCACCTGACGAAAGCCTCCATTGCTGCATAATGTGTAAGTCCCAGTGCAGCATAGAGATTTGCTGTGTTTTCATTTCGTTCCTCTGCCCGCTGCCAGAATTCTCTTGAATCGCTTCCCTGGAAGGGAACCATGTCTTTTTGCGACTGGTGAATAAAAATTCCGAACCTTTTCTTGAGTACCTGGTCGGGGCTCATTGGTATTGCCATTTCAATCTCCTCTATATTCCATTCCTGCCAGGCGCCTTTATAGAGCCAAAGCCAGCAATCTTTTATCCATTCATCACCGGCTTTTTTAATACGCTTCAACGATTCCAGGGTGATATCGAGACAGACTTTGTGGGTTCCGTGAGGATCAGAAAGGTCGCCGGCACAAAATACCTGGTGCGGTTTTATACTTCGCAGCAGATCCATAGTGATCTTGATGTCTTTTTCACCCATCGGTTTTTTTTCTATTGTTCCCGTTTCATAAAAAGGAAGGTTAAGAAAATGAATATTATTTTCTTTAATGCCTACATAGCGGCAGGTGGCTTTTGCTTCACCGCGCCGGATCAGTCCTTTTATTGACCGTATCTTTGGCGTATCTACCTGGTTTGATTTTTTCTTTGATAAAAACTTCCTGGCTTCGTCCAGTATCTTTCTTGCCTGGCCGGTATTTATTCCGGCAATCTCTTCGAAACCAACTGCGAAGTCGAGAAACCTGGTAACGAATTCATCTGTTACTGCAATATTTCCCGATGTTTGATAAGCTACGTGTACGTCATTTCCCTGGTCGTGCAATCGTTGAAAAGTTCCGCCCATGCTGATGATATCGTCATCGGGATGCGGAGAAAAAATGATTACTCTTTTAGGATAGGGAATGGAGCGTTCGGGATGGCCCGGTAAAACAACATTCGGTTTTCCGGCAGGCCAGCCTGTTATCGAATCACGAAGCATGTAATAAACCTGCAAATTGATCTCGTAAGCATCGCCTTTTTCAACCAGCAGGTCGCTCAATCCGTACTCGTTGTAATCTGTATTGGTAAGGCTTAAAACCGGTTTATTTAATTTCAAAGCCATATTGACCACAGCTTTCTTGATCATTTTGGGGGTCCATTCACAATCACCGGTAAGCCAGGGAGATTTTATCCTTGTCAATTGTGAAGCAGCGGATTCATCAATTACAAAGGTGACGTCATCATGATTTTGCAACAAAGATGCCGGTACGTGTTCGGTATCATCTCCTTCAACTGCTTTTTGTAAAACGGGGGCTTTTACTTCTCCCCATGCCATAAGAATGATTCTTTTTGCTTTCAGTATAGTGCCGATGCCCATGGTAATAGCCAGTCTGGGCACTTCAGAAATATTTGCAAATTCGTATGAATTGGCAAGGCGGGTGGAATTATCCAGAGTAATCAGTCTTGTTTTGGAATAAATTCCGGATCCGGGTTCGTTGAACCCTATATGCCCGTTGTTACCAATACCCAGTATCTGCAGGTCTATTCCCCCTGCATCTGCTATCATTTTTTCATACTCCCTGCAATGTGATTTAATATCTTCTTTTTTTATTTCGCCGTCGGGGATATGAATATTCCTGGGGTCAATATCAATATGATCGAATAAGTTGACCCGCATAAAACGGTTGTAACTTTGAAGAGCCACCTTTTCTATCGGGTAATATTCATCAAGGTTGAATGTGATCACATTCTTAAAACTCAGCTTTTCTTCCCGGTGCATCCGTACCAGTTCTGCATACAGGGATTTGGGTGTGGAACCGGTTGCTAATCCCAGTACGCATTTCTCGCCTTTCTTTTGTTTGGAGCGGATCGTCGCTGCTACCTGTTGCGCCACGAACCCGGATCCATTCTGCAGGTCCGGGAAAATTTTAACCGGAATTTTTTCAAAGCTGTCTGAAAGATCGATAGAAAAAACCTTTTTTGCCATCTAAAAATGATTTTGGAAAGCAAATATAAATGATTGCAACGAGGGTTATTTATGTGCTACCGGCTATAGTAGAAATTAATTGATTTCTATTTCGTCGGCAAAGAGCCATGATTCATATCCGGCACCGGGATAACCGGATGGAATGTTTCCTGTATTTTTTGCCAGCACTCTGACGTATCGGGTATTTGTGAGTAAAAAATTAACATGAATGACGCCGTTCTTTCCATTTGTGATTTTAAAATCATCGGAGCTTTTTACGGAAGTGAAATTTTTTCCGTCTCCCGAAACAAAGACTTCAACATATTTTGGAGGCCATATCCAGCTGCTCAGGTCCTTCATTGTATGAACAGTGACGTTGCTGATGTATTGCATTGTCCCAAGATCGATCGTTGCATCGCAATCAGATCCTAAAAAGCCGAGCAATTGTGATGTTCTTGTAATGCCTCTTTCATTCCATACTCCGTTGACAAGAGTGAAAGGGCCATCACCGGGAAAATTTTTTGACGGTTCATTTGCCAGGGTGATTTTTTTACCGGTAGCTTTATTGAAATTAAAATCCTGTCTTACTTCAAATGTCCGGTTGTCCAGGTTGAAATATCCTCTTGCCCGAACAGTTTTTTGAATGAGTTGTGGCCCGGTATATCCCCATACAGAATCGCTGCCGGCAAAGGTCATGAACATTTTCTTATTGAACTTGTTTTCAATTTTCCAGAGTACACCGTTATAATCCTTACCGGGAAGCACGGATGTTTTTAACTCGAAATATGCTTTACTGTATTTTGTATTCCAAAGATCATATCTTTTAAATTGTACCATTAATCTTTTTTCAAAATCCCCCCAGTCCCGGTTTTGTTTCTGGCTCCACAACACTTCACTCAGGGCGCTCATGCGTGGAAAGATCATGTATTCTACCTTACCCGGGTTTGAAATGTATTCTGTCCATAAATTCCCCTGCGCTCCTAATATATATTTTGCCTGGTCGGCATTCAATGATGCAGGAACCGGTTCATAGCTATAAACCTTATCAACAGGAATGTAGCCGCCAATTGTCAATGAATCTTCCTGTTCACTTTGAGAGTGGTCAAAATAGCACCAGTCCCCGGGAGTCATGATTACGTAGTGATTTTGCTTCGCTGCATCAATGCCTCCCTGCTCCCCCCTCCAGCTCATCACAGTGGCGTTCGGCGCCAATCCGCCTTCAAGAATTTCATCCCAGCCAATGACGGATCGTCCTTTGCTGTTCACATATTTTTCAATCCGTTGAATGAAGTAACTCTGCAAAGCATGTTCGTCTTTTAGTTTTTCAGTCCTCATTCTCCTTTGACAGACCGGGCAGGTTTTCCACCTTGTCTTTGGACATTCATCACCGCCAATATGAATATACTTGGAAGGGAAAAGAGCGATGACTTCATCCAGTACATCCTGCAGAAATTTATATGTGGAATCATTGCCAGCACAAAATACATCGTCGAAAACACCCCAGGTTTGCTGCACTTCGTAAGGGCCTTTTGTACATCCTAAAAAAGGGTATGATGCCAGTGCTGCGGATGCATGCCCCGGCATTTCTATTTCCGGAATAACAGTGATAAAACGGTCTGCCGCATATTTCACAATTTCTTTTATCTGTTCCTGGCTATAAAATCCGCCATAATGAATGCTATCATTCCCGGTACCGGGGAAACTGCCGATGATAGTTCCATTTCTCCATGCACCCACCTGGGTGAGTTTAGGATATTTTTTTATTTCAATTCTCCAGCCCTGGTCATCCGTAAGATGCCAGTGGAAATAGTTCATCTTATGCAGAGCGATCCAGTCAATGTATTGCTTAATAAAATCAACTGAGAAAAAATGACGGCAGCAATCAAGATGCATGCCTCTGTAAGAAAAACGGGGATAATCCGTAATCTCACAATATGGAACAGGCAGGCGAATAGAACTTCCCGGAGCGGGAAGAAGCTGTATCAAGGTTTGAATTCCGTAAAAGACCGAATTTGCATTATCACCTGAGATGGAAATACCGTTTGCATCCACTGTCAATTTATATCCGCCCTGAACGGTAGTAAATGGATTTGAAAGACTCAACCGGATCACATTATTGCCCAGCGTGGTAGAAGAGGTTCTGAGCTTAATACTGTAAAAACGGTCCAGGTAATCATTCAGGAAGTTTATGGATTTACCGAAGTCGTCCCCTTCTGCAACTATCGGCGTCCCTGCATTGACAATAATAAATGCATTCGATTTTGTTTGTTTAACTGAAACAGGCTGTGGGATAATATTTATTTCCTGGGCACGGACAAAAAAAGAGGTAAAGATCAAACCTGCGAAAAAGATTTTTTTCATTACAGCTGTAATCATAGAGGGGTTTTACAATAATTTACCTGCCAAAGATCATATCTTTTATACTGAGTTGCCATTCTTTTTTTAAAATCATTCCAGTTGCGATCTTCTTTCCGGCTCCAGACCACTTCACTCAATGCGCTGATGCGGGGAAAGATCATATATTCTACTTTTCTTTCATTACTGATATATTCTGTCCACAAATTCCCCTGTGCTCCTAAAATGTATTTTGACTGTTGGGTATTCAATTCTTTAGGAACCGGATCATAGTTATACACGTTCACTGTGGGATTATACCCGCCTGCAGTCAGGGAGTCATCGTTTTTCAGTTGAGAACGGTTCAGGTAAAGAGGATTATCCGGTGTCATAATCACAAAATGATTTTGTTTAGCTGCTTCAATACCTCCTTTTTCGCCCCGCCAGCTCATCACTACCGCATTGGGCGCCAGCCCGCCTTCCAGTATCTCATCCCAGCCGATGATCGTTCTTCCTCTACTGTTCACAAATTTTTCTATTCGTTGAATAAAATAACTTTGTAATTCGTGCGCATCTTTCATCCCTTTTTCCTTCATCAATTGCCGGCAGAACTCACTGTTTTGCCACCAGATCTTGCTCACTTCATCACCTCCAATATGAATGTATTTTGAAGGAAACAGTTGCATTACTTCATCCAGGACATTTTCCATGAACTTAAATGTGTATTCGGTAGGGGAGAGCACATTATTGAATTTGCCGAATATGCCCCAGGTCTGCGCAACAGTATAAACGCTGTCCGGTCTTGTACCCAATTGCGGATAAGCCGCAAGGGCAGCCATATCGTGGCCCGGTATGTCAATTTCGGGAACGACCGTAATAAAACGGTCTGATGCATATTTTACAATTTCTCTGATCTGTTCCCGGGTATAATATCCGCCATAACGGATGCCGTCATTTCCGGTGCCCGGATATTTACCGATTATTGTTCCGTCCCTCCATGCCCCGATCTCTGTCAGTTTAGGATATTTCTTTATTTCAATTCTCCAGCCCTGGTCATCGGTCAGGTGCCAGTGAAAATAATTCATCTTATGCAGTGCGATAAAATCAATATATCTTTTTACATAGTCAACAGAAAAAAAATGGCGGCTGACATCGAGGTGCATTCCACGGTAAGGAAAGCGGGGAAAGTCTGAGATCGTCACTGCAGGGATTTTGAGTTGCTGATCACCGGTTGCCGTTTTAAGATCCGTTGGCAAAAGCTGGATCAGAGTTTGCACTCCCCTGAAAGTTCCTGCTGCAGTGTTTCCGGTCAATGAAACTGAATTTTTATTGACCATTAAATGATAACCTTCGGGACCTTTGGCGCTGTTCTCATTTTTATGATTGAATGAAATAAAATTTTCTTTTGCCTCTTTAATGATCTTTAATTCTATCCCATAAAATTTTTTCAGGTAATCATTGAAAAAATCTGCAGAATGCCTGTCAGAGTCATTGTTAATGAGAACAGATGTATTACCGGATAAAACAAACTCACCGCTGCCGGATTTCATTTCAACCGGTTTGGGGATGATATTTATTGGCTGGGGATACACCTTCGTAAATAAAATGATGGAAAAGAGGAAGATCGTTTTTTTCATTTATGAGGTTTATTTAATGAACTACAAAGCAAGTGTAATTCCAAAATACTTTTTGAGTTTTTAAGGTAAATATTTTATAAATGTTCACCGGTTATGAATTCCGGGATTTCAATCATTATTTTATGCAGGGCTGTAATACTTCTTTTTCTTGTAATTTAATTTGCATATTGCAACAATTACCAGATCAATTAGTGACCGGCAATATGATATTTGAAGGGTGATTGGCATCATGATAGATCCTTATCGTAGCTTTTTGAAAATCACTTTTATCGGCTTCAGGTATCTTCATGAATTTTTGCGGGTTCCTGTCAACAATGGGAAACCAACTGCTTTGCACCTGCACCATGATACGGTGCCCTTTCCTGAATGTATGCGCTATCTCGTTCAGGTCAAAGGACACTTCTTCCACCTTCCCGGGAGTAAAAGGTTCAGGCTTTTCATAACTGTTCCTGAATTTTCCCCGGAACACTTCTGCTCTAACCATTCTTTCAAAACCACCCATCTGAAAATTTCTTGGGTTGGGATCGGGGTTGGGTTCATCATCCGGCAGCACATCTATCAGTTTTACAATAAAGTCTGCATCTGTTCCTGTGGTGGACACAAACAAATTTGCCCTTAATCTTCCTGTTACTGTCAGATCATTGGTAAGCACATCAGATTTGAAAGTGACCACCTCCGGGTATTTCTCTGCGAACCTCTGGTCTTCCACCAGGTATTCATTATTTCTCCGAGCATGTACTCCATTGGTGTACGGAACCGGCCGGTCAGGATTGCTAACATAAGCTGTGTAGCCGCTATTCTGGTCCGGTTTTTTAGTGGAAAGCTTCCCTTCATCCTGAAAATAAAAAGAAGTATTGATCGCATTTTTCGGCGGCCAGGTGGGGTATTCTTTCCATTTGTTAGTTCCCGTTTCAAAAACAGTTGCTTCCGCTAATTTGAAATCGCCTTTTCCCTTCAGATAATGATCAAAGAAACCGGTTTCGATCTTTCTGTAATATTCATTCAGATTGCTCCCGAAATCATAGCTCCCGAATTTTGCCCAGGAATTACCTGCCCAGGCTCCGTGTGTCCAGGGCCCCATGATGATCCGGTTATCATTACCGGGAGTCTGTTTCTCAATTGCTTCATAAGTTCTCAATGCACCGAACATGTCTTCAGCATCGAACCATCCACCCACGACCAGAACGGCTGGCTTCACATTTTTTAAATGCGGCCTGATGTTTCTGGACTGCCAGAACTCATCATAAGTATCATGTTGCAATGTTTGGCCCCAGATGCCTTTGCCGTCAAAATATTTGGGACTATTGGCTTCTTTCAATGTTCCCATGTCCAGGAAGAACTGATAGGCATTATTATAACGCACACTGAACAATGGTTTGTAGTTATCGCCGGCTTCGTTTCTTTCTCCATCGAAATAACTGTAAAATCCAAAGTTGTCCAGAAGAAAATATGCTCCATTATGGTTGCAGTCGTCACCGATGAATTCATCAGTCACCGGCGCCTGGGGTGAGACGGCTTTGATGGCAGGATGCGCATCGGGCAGGGATGCGGTTGCATAAAATCCCGGGTAAGAAATTCCATACAATCCTACCTTGCCATTGTTATTTGTGTTTTTCAGCAGCCATTCAATCGCATCATAGGTGTCGCTGCTCTCATCTACATCTTTTTTTCCTGCTTGCCCTGCGGACAGGGATCTTTTATTGTCTATTGCCGGGGTCATTTCCTGGAAAACACCTTCACTTTTATATCTGCCACGCACATCCTGGTAAACAAAAATATATTTCTCTTTCATCAGGTCGGTGTTTGGGCCAAGTCTTCCCGGGAAATTATTTTCTCCGTATGGCGAACAGGAATAGGGCGTTCGCTCCATCAGGATAGGGTAGGGTTGTGTATTGTCTTTTGGTTCATAGATGGAAGTAAACAACCGTGCCCCGTCACGCATTGTGATCATCACCTCTCTCTTTGTATAATTATCTTTTACATATTGCTGATCGCCCCTTGGCTGGGCACAGGCAGATAATATTTGAACAAAAAGGAAAGGAGCGGATAAAAACCTGAAAAAACTTTTCATTATCAATTTTTTAATACCGGTAAAATGATATTGCTGGCATTTGCCGCATCGTGAAAGATCCGGATAGTTGATTTGATGAAATCTTTATCATCACATTCATAGATGTTCACAAACTGCTGCGGGTTGCGGTCAGCCAATGGGAACCAACTGCTTTGTATCTGTATCATCAACCGGTGCCCTTTTTTGAATGTATGAGAGATATCCGGCAGATTATATTTTACCGTTTCCACTTTGTTGGGTTTAAAAGCTTCCGGGTTTGCAAAACTGTTCCTGAATCTCCCTCTCATGATCTCGCCCCTCACCAGCATTTCATAACCTCCCATCGGGTAAGCTCCGCCGGCAGTACGTCCAAATTGAGAAGTAGTACCGGGATACCTGAAGTCGTCAGGAAAAACGTCAATGATCTTTACAATGAAATCAGCATCGGTGGTGCTGAGGCTTACTTTCAGATCAGCAGTGACAACGCCTGCCAGGGTAAGATCCTTATCCAGTATTCCTGTTTCGAAGGTCAAAACATCAGGCCTGCGTGATGCAAAACGCTGGTCATCGTCCATGTATTCCCTTGTTCTGAAAAAATGAACATCTTCTGTATAGGGAACAGGATGTCCGGGATCGCTTATATATTCTGAAAAACTTTTCTTTGCGGTTGGTGCATTCCATGATAAACTGCCGTTATCACCCAGGTAAATTGAAGTGGGTTGAGAATTGGCAGGAGGCCATTGATCATAATGTTTCCATTCATTGGCACCTGTCATGAAAACATTGGCTTCCGCCAGGTAAGAAATATCGCCTTTACCTTTCAGAAAATAATTGAAGAACGGCATTTCGATATTATTCTGATACCAGAAAGCGGTGTTGGAATCAAATTTCACATGGCCCAGTTGTGTACCATCCTGCGATGCCCACTGGCCGTGATACCATGGTCCCATGACGATCTTGTTGAAAATAGAAGCAGGATTTTTCTTTTCAATGGCTTTATAAAGATTCCAGACACCAAAGCAGTCTTCCGCATCAAACAGGCCGCCCACTTCCAGCATTGCCGGCTTTACGTTGGTAACAAAATTCCTCGGATCTCTTGCTTCCCACCAGGCATCCCTGTTCGGGTGTTGATACAATTCTTTCCAGAATGCGATGCTGTCGCCGGTCAGTTTCATAAAATTTTTCAGAGCCCCGATCTGCAAATAAGTCTGATAGTTGTCATTCATAGGAAGTTTCAGGGTGGGGCGTGGTCCTACAGTGGTTGGCTTTGGTCTAGGGAAACCGAAGCCACCCGAATAGAATGTAAATCCATCCATCACAAATAATGCCCCATTATGATGGAAATCGTCTCCCTGGAACCAATCTGTAACCGGAGCCTGAGGGCTAACTGCTTTTAATGCGGGATGGCCACTCAGTGCAGCCATGGTGGAATAAAATCCGGGATAAGAAATTCCCATCACGCCCACCTTCTCATTGTTGTACGGAAGATTTTTTACCATCCAGTCAATTGCATCATAAGTGTCGCTTGCTTCATCAATATCGGTATTGGTCTTTTTATCGGGATTAAAAGGACGTACATCCACAAATTCTCCTTCACTCATCCATCGTCCCCGCACATCCTGTGTTACAAAAATATAATGCTCCCTTGCGTAATAACGGTAATGCGACATCCATAGCCTTGCACTGAAGTTCTCTTCGCCGTAAGGTGCGCAGGAATATGGCGTACGCTGCATCAGGATAGGGTGTTTCTCGGTCGTGTCTTTGGGCAGGTAAATGGAAGTGAACAATTTTACTCCGTCCCGCATGGGTATGTACACTTCTTTTTTATAATAATTTTCACGGATCCAGGCAGAATCCTGTGAGTTGACTTGTGCAATTGCCAGGTAAGGGATCAATGAAAAAATGAGGGGGAATAATTTTCGTGCCATAATGTATTTAGTTTTGGGTGCTTAAATTTAGGCATTCTGAAATATTAACGGACAAAAATTATATGAACGACAAAAAAGAGATCATCAATAGATTTTATTCTGCATTTCAAAAACTGGATCATGAGGCAATGAATGGCTGCTACAGCGATGATATCGTTTTCAATGACCCGGTATTTGGTTTATTGCAGGGTGGTGAAGTGAAGGCGATGTGGAAAATGCTTTGCAGCAGCGCCAAAGATTTTTCTCTGACATATTCTGATATTCAAACAGACGATGATGAATATTTTACCTGCCAATGGAAAGCCGTCTATACTTTTTCAGGCACAGGAAGAAAAGTGGAGAACCATGTGACAGCTTTCATGCGTATCAAAGATGATAGGATCGTGGAGCACACAGATGCATTCAGTCTCAGCGCCTGGATGGCACAGGCACTAGGCTGGAAAGGAACTTTGTTCGGCTGGACAAGCCTGATGAGAAGAGGGGTGCAAAGAACAGCAAGGAAAAAGCTGGAAAGGTTTCTAGTGAAGGATAGCTTACAATAATATTTTTTATGTATCCTGCGAAAAAAGTTTTTGCCTGCTATTCATTGTGGGAACAATAAAAATACTTTACTGATACCGATATGAGGATTTGATTTTTAGAAAGCATGATTTCAGGTATGTCTTTATGTTAGTAGCAGAGAAATCTCTCCGTCATCGAGTTTTACAAAAAACTGATCAGCATTCAGGTAATAAGATTGGGTTAAGCGGAGTAACCTTTTTTACTCAGGTAAAAAGATTTTGCAGCTCAATGGCCGTTTTAAAAATGCCGGTCACCATATTACCTTGGTAATAAGTGAATGTAACTTTTACAACCTTATTAGCTTATTTCTAATCAAAAATTAAAAATAACACATTCATTTTTTTGTAAAAGAAGAAAGTTGTTCTACCCCCTATTCTTTAGACCACTTTTATTCATTTCATAGTTTGTTTTTCAGGCGGCATTTAGATGCAATTCCGATGGCTTGTTCCTGCCAATTCCCTGATGTGATTTAAGGTGATATTTATTCAACCATTCTCTGATTCCTAAATACAAACTGATTCCATCTTCTGCCGGAAACAGATGAATATGCTGGTATTTAATGCTGCGCCAGGATCTCTCAATATAAATATTATCCAAGGCTCTTCCTTTACCATCCATGCTAATGGTAATTCCGTTCCCTTTAAAATATCCCACATACTGCCTGCAAGTAAGTTGGCTTCCCTGATCGCTGTTGATAATGTCAGGGCTATCAAGTTGTGCTATGGCTGTTCTAACTACTTCCAGACAATTTTCTTCATCAAGAAATGGAAGATGAAGTGTACATTGTATCACTGACCATGGAATTGAACACCAATGTATCGAAAACCTTACCGTAGAACAGCAGACCCGTTTTAAATCCGGTACTATGAATATTAAATGTATGATTTTGGATGATGAACCACTTGCCGTCAGACTGAAAATCTCTTACATTCAGCGGGTGCCGGAGTTGGAAATTGTAGCAGCCTGTAACAATGCCAATGATGCATTCAGGATATTGAGAGAACAAAAAATTGGCCTTATATTTCTTGACATAACAATGCCCAAAATGATGAGTACTGATTTTTTAAGGAGCATTCCCAATCCGCCGAAGGTGATTTTTATCACTGCCTACCGTGATTATGCGCTGGAAGGGTTTGAACTGGATATTGTGGATTATCTTTTGAAACCGGTTTCATTTATCCGTTTTATAAAAGCGGCCATGAAGGCATTAAAGCTGATAGGCATGGAAAACGGCGCTGCCCCTGCAAAAGTAAAATATGACGAAAACCAAAATGCTTTTTTGTATTTTAAAGTAAACAGGGAAATGTAAAAAGTATGTCTGCATGACCTGCTTTTTATTTAGAGCAGCAAGGAATATATAAAAGTTCATCTGGAAAACGGAAAGCAACTTTTGGTAAAGCAAAGCATCAGCTAGATGGAAAAGCTGCTTTCGCCGCATCGTTTCATCCGGATACAACGGTCTTTTATTGTTACCATTGATGAAATTTCTTCTTTCAGCAATTCAACCGTCACCATCAATAACCGCCGGATTACCATTGGAAGACTATACAAGAATAAAGTTGAAAATATTTTGAAACAATTGTAAAGAAAACCGATTCTCCAAATCTATTGCTCTCATGATGATTTGCAAGAATGAGACCGTACTTAAGCAATGCTCACATTTATTACGGCAATACGGCTATCCTGACAAATCTCACAGCCCTGCACTGTTTAGCGCCAATATCGGATCCCCGGTACTACCGGCTCACCATCATTTGGAAGCTCCAACAATTCATTAAGAGAAAGGTCGGTCATGAATTTTTAGTTGTAACCCTCCCTGGTTTTGGTTATAACTGCTTCTACCTGCCGGATACCGTTTCCCGGCACCTGCAACAACGTAAACGAGGAGAAAGTTAAAGCATATTTCCGGTCTTTCAGGGGGCGATGAAAATATTTTTTTGGCAGTTAAATTTTTTGACATTATTTTGTGTACGTACACGATATGAGATTCTGTTTACCTGTTTAAAATTTATGTCATTTTATTTCTACCATTAATTCAAAAAACTAAATGCTATGCAGAAAATGAAACAACTATTTTTAACTCCTGTTTTTTTCCTGGCTGTAACGGTTTTTGCCCAGACAAGAACGATTAAAGGTACGGTCAGGTCCTCGCAAGGATTATTGTCCGGCGTATCCGTACTGGTCAAAGGAGCATCAGGGGGAACCACTACTAACAACGAAGGTGTTTTTAGTATTGCTACCAGGAAGGGCGACGTTCTCGTTTTTTCGTATGTTGGTTATGAACAACTGGAAGTATTGATCGGTACCAGCGATGTTATCGAAGTATCACTTGTTGAATCGTCAAAACAAATGAATGAGGTTGTCGTGACAGCGCTTGGTATCAGCAGACAGAAAAAATCGCTAACCTATTCAGTACAAACTGTAGATAACTCTGCACTTAACACGGTTAAAGATGCAAATCTTGTAAACAATTTGACCGGGAGAGTGGCTGGTGTTAATATTACCCGGAGCAGTTCAGGCATTGGTGGTTCAGTTAGAGTAGTTATAAGAGGGAACAAATCCACACGGAACAATCAGCCTTTGTATGTAATAGATGGGGTACCCATGACAAATGACAATCCTGGTCAGCCCGGTAGTACCTGGGGGTACGGAACTGTTAGCTCTGTTGGAGATGATGGAGGTGATGGTATATCTAATTTGAGCCCGGAAGATATCCAGAGTATTACTGTTTTAAAAGGTGCTTCTGCTGCCGCTTTGTATGGCAGCCAGGCGTCTAATGGTGTTATAATTATTAATACAAAGAAAGGAAAAGCCGGAGCTACACGAGTTAGTGTTTCATCCGATCTTACTTTTGAAAAACCTCTTTTCATACAACCATTGCAATTTAAATATGGTCAAACCATTAAACCATCTGCGGGTAATCCCGGAAGCGAAGACAGTTGGGGAAATATTGTAAATGCACCAGACCATGTAACTCCTTTTTTCAAAACAGGTGTAACCACTTTCAACACAGTTTCTTTGTCAGGTGGTACGGACAAGTCTCAATCTTATTTTTCTTATTCATTTACAAAAAATAAAGGGATAATTCCCTCTGCTGAATTACAAAAACATAACATCAATTTCCATCAAACCACAGATTTCTTTAATGGCCGCCTAAAGGCTGATATGAATGTAATGTATATCCATGAGTTTTCTCACAACCGTCCTGTGACCGGTTTAACTAATAATCCACTTATAGGATTGTATGGATTTCCGAGAGGTTTGAATTTTGATACGTATAAAAATAATTTTAGTGTTTTTTCAACTGTTCGAAATATGGAAACACAGAACTGGTGGAATATCAATTACGACAGTTCTGTAGTTTATCCGGGAAGTTTTACGGGCGGAGGTCAGGGTGTTCATCTGAATCCTTACTGGTTTTTGCTTCGGAATTCTAACAACAATATCGTGGATAGGGTTATAACTAACCTTGCTTTAACTTTCAAGATCAATGATTGGCTTAATTTGCAGGCAAGAGGGAATATTGATAAAACTATCAATGATATCAATTATAACAGTTATGCAACAAGCTCCTGGTCGGGAACAGGCAAAAACGGAGGTTATGATTTTGGACGGTTCATCAACACTCAGTTGTATGGAGATTTGATTCTGAATGCAAACCGGAGATTAACGAAATATTTAAATTTGGAAGCTACTTTAGGTTCCAGCATTAATGACGAGAAAGGACTGTTGCATCAGTTCAATACTAATACAGGTGGTGATGGTTTACGTTTTGCCAATGTGTTTACCCTTGCTAATATTTTACCTTCAAATCTCCTGGTTAATGAGGGACGCTCCCACAGTCAAATGCAGGCTGTTTTTGCAACTACACAATTGAACTTCAGGAATTATTTATATCTGGATATTACCGGTAGAAATGACTGGTCTTCTGCTTTTGCCTTTACTCCTGTTGAAAGAAAAGGATATTTTTATTACTCTGCTGGTCTTACAGGTGTATTGAGTGATATATTAAAAATGCCAGAAGCAATTTCTTATAGTAAAGTCAGAGTTTCCTATGCAAAAGTGGGAAATTCTGTGCCATCTTACAGAACAAATCCTCCGGCTTACTACATTGACAACCAAAATGGATCTTATCCAAATTCTGCAGGACCTAAACCAGGAACTTATTTAAAACCGGAAGACAACAGATCATTTGAAGCAGGGACTGTATTTAATTTCGCCAATAATCGTTTTGGTTTTGATTTTACTTATTATATCAACAATAATTTCCGTCAATACATTTCCATTCCTGTTTCGGGTAGCAGTACGGGTAATTTAAGTACCTGGTACTTGAATTCAGGTAATATAAAAAATAATGGTGTCGAGCTTTCGCTTTTTGCAATTCCGGTAAAAACTCCTCTGCTGAGCTGGACGACTACAATCAATTATGCTTTAAATAAAAACAAAGTTTTGAAAATTGCCGATCCTGGTTTGGGAGTAAACCAGAATTACTTTGTAATAACAGAACTTGGCAACAATATGTTTGGGTCTTACATTAAAGAAGGTGGCTCCTGGGGTGATATTTATGGAAACTTTTTCAAGAGAGATGCTTCCGGGGTAATCGTAGTAGATAATACCGGATCACCAATAAAGGGAACAGATCCCAATTCAGAAGTAGGAGATCCCAATATTAAAAAATTAGGTAACCCTAATCCGGATTTTACGCTGGGTTGGCTTAACACGTTTACTTATAAAAACCTTTCAGTTAATTTCCTGTTTGATGGACGTTTTGGCGGCGAAGTGATGAGTGGTACTCAGGCGGTACTGGATATATTCGGCTACTCCAGGGCTACTGCTGATGCCCGTGATGCAGGTGAAGTGAAAATAAATGCGGTGCATGAAGACGGAAGTAAAGCTACAAACATTAGCCCCGAAATATTTTACACGGGAGTAGGTGGCAGAGATGGTATAAGTGAGTATTATATGTATGATGCCACTAATATCCGCCTAAGGGAATTGTCTATTGGATATAACATTCCTTTAGCTGCCAAATGGGCTAAAAGTTTTACTGTAACCCTGATAGGAAGAAATCTCTTTTTTGTTACAAGAAAAGCGCCTTTCGATCCGGAGACATCTATGTCAACTGACAATGGCTTGCAGGGAATAGATATGTTTGGCAGTCCTTTAACCCGTAGCATTGGCGTATCGTTAAAACTTGGTTTTTAGAACAAACTTTAAAAAAATAACTATGAATAGGAAAAATAAATCAACTTTTGGTTTTTGTATTGCTGTCGGTTTAATAACTCTTAGCAGTTGTACCAAAAATTTTAAAGAATATAATACAAATGAAACTGCGCTTAGCAATGAACAAATCAGTGCCGATTACCAGAATCTCGGTGAACCGTTGAAGCTGGCGCAATTAAACATTATAAGTTATGTAGATTGGATTTACCAATTAGAACAAAACCTGATTGGAGATATTTATTCCGGTTATATGATGACCGCCACCCCTTTTAGAAATAATGTAAATAACACAAATTATTTTTTAGTGAACGGGTGGAACTTTTATGAATGGGATTACTCTTATGGCAATGTTATGAAACCAATACAAAATGTATTGGACATAACAACAGAACCTCAGTATGGATCTTTCCGTGCATGGGCTAAGATACTAAGAGTAGAAGCTATGCACCGTGTAAGCGACATGTATGGCCCGGTTATTTATACAAATTATGGAAAATCAAATCAGGATGGAAGTGTTTCTTTTGATTCGCAAAAAGATGCATACTATGCTTTCTTTAGAGACCTGGATTCTGCCATTACTATATTAACACCTTTGGTACAGAGTGGCGCCCCGGGAACCTTTACCAAATTTGACTTAGTGTATGGTGGTAGTTTTACAAAGTGGTTAAAATTTGCCAATACACTACGTCTCCGGTTGGCAATGAGGATTTCAAAAGCTGATCCGGTAAAAGCAAAAGCTGAGGGTGAAGCTGCACTATCCAACCCAGGTGGCCTGCTTGTGAATAACAGTGATAACGCCTATGTAGATATTGGAACAAATTACCAGCCACTTTCGTCGCAATCCGGCATTACGAGTTGGGGCGATATAAATATCGGAGCACCTCTTGCTTGCTATCTTAATGGCTATAACGACCCGAGGGAGGCAAAATATATCAATAAAGCTACTGATGCTGCAGTTGCCGGTCAGTATATCGGGATTCGCAACGGCATTGATATTGATGCTAATGGCAGGTATGTTGGTTATTCAACCCTAGTGGATTTTCCTAACAGGATGCAGTTAATGGTTGCCGCAGAAGCATGGTTTTTAAAAGCTGAAGCAGCCTTGAAAGGTTGGACCGGTGCCGGTGATGCAAAAACAGATTATGAAACAGGAATTTCCACTTCTTTTGGACTCTATGGTTTGAACGCTTCTGCATATATTGCTGACAATGCCAGCGTAGAACAACAGTATATAGATCCAAAAGCAATTACTCCGGGACAAAACAATGTATTGACTGGCTCTCCTTATCTTAGCACTATAACCATTGCATGGAATAATGGTGACACACCGGAAAGAAAACTGGAACGTGTAATTACACAAAAATGGCTGGCGATATTTCCCGATGGACAAGAAGCATGGTCAGAGTTCAGAAGAACTGGTTATCCCAAATTATTCCCGGTTGTATTAAATAAAAGCGGTGGCACAATCTCAACTTCTGCTTTTGTACAACGAATTAATTTTCCTACTACAGAAATAGGTAAAAATCCTAATGGTGTAGCTGCAGCAGTTGGAATGCTCGGCGGACCAGATACTGGTGGTACACCTTTATGGTGGGCAAAATAGCAAGCAATGTTTTCTACTCATGTTGTATCTTTCTCAAGTTAGTTTTACGGGCTGCTCTTCCGGGCGGCCCTTTTTAATTTATAATTTTATACAGATGATTCATTTTAGCTGCTGTTACGATTTCGTTTGATATACATTCTGAACAAGCCGGGATACTTTTTCCAGGATAATTGGATATGAATTACGGCACTGGTAAGTAAACCTTTTGTGTAATAGGGTTCTTAAAAGAAGCAATCATTTAAAAGGCTTATTTCCCATTCCCTTTTTTAATCTTCCAGCACCCCGAATTTTCCCGTATTCACATCGTGTATCGCCTGTTCGATCTCTTCCCACTTATTCATTACAAACGGACCGTATGCCGCAAGAGGTTCCTCAATAGGTTCGCCGGATAACACAAGAACCACTGCATCTTCTGAGGCTTCTAAGATAATTTTTTCTCCTTCATTTTTGAACAACACGAAATGATCGGTGGGAACATTTTCACTATTGACTTTCACATTGCCTTCAATAACGAGAAACCCTGTATTGTATTTTTCAGGAAGATCAAATTCCACGGAGGCATCTTTTGCCAACCGGGCATTATACAGATGAACAGGTGAAAAAGTGAATGCAGGGCCTTTTACTCCGTTGTATTCACCCGCTATGATCTCGATAATACTTTTCTTATCGGGCAGTAAAAATTTCCCCATCATCTCCTGTGTGATGCCCTGGTATTTGGGCGTTGTTTTTTTGAATCTGGCAGGCAGGTTCACCCATAGTTGCACCATCTGGAACAGCCCGCCTGTTTTGCTGAATTCCTTTTCATGATATTCCTTGTGCAATACTCCTGAGCCTGCGGTCATCCATTGCACATCTCCTTCTTTGATGACACCACTGTTGCCGGCACTGTCGTGATGTGCTACTCTGCCATGGTATGCAATAGTTACAGTTTCAAACCCGGCATGAGGATGCACACCAACACCACGGGGCTCGCTGCTCGGAGTAAATTCGATCTTTGAACCATAGTCCATGATGAAAAAAGGGCTCATTCTTTTCTTGTTACTGAGTTGGCCAGGAAAAAATCCATGTACCCGGAATCCGTCCCCGACCATGTGTGCAGGCGGAGGAGGAATGATCGAATCTATTTTTCTTAAGTTGTTCATCTCTTCCATATTTTAAAAATCATTAAAAAAAATCTTTCATCGGAACTTCTATCAATAATATTGCTGCATCTGTATCTGCTTTTATTTCCAGTTTACCGGTTTCAGTGATGCCCAACCCATCTCTTTTGCTTAGTTTTTCTCCATTGACAGTGACATCACCTTCTATTACGAATGCATAAACCCCATTTTCTTTTTGTTTCAGTTCATAGGCTATTTTCAGATCCTTATCCAGTTTACCGGAGCTGAGCCATGCATTTTGATGAATTTGCACACCACCATCGTTTTTACCCAATGGAGAAACTATGGTCAGTAATTTGTTGTGTTTATCTGCATCGGGAAAATTTTTCTGATCATATCTCGGGGCATGGCCTTTTTTATCCGTATAAATCCATATCTGGAAAAATCGGACTTCCTTATCCCTGTTTTTATTTTTCTCGGAATGTTCTACACCGGTACCGGCGCTCATCACCTGTACGTCTCCCTGCCGGATCACTTGCGTATTACCTATGCTGTCTTTATGTTCCAGATCGCCATAGGTAGGGATGGAAATAATCTCCATATTATCATGAGGGTGACGGCCAAACCCCATTCCCGGGGCTACCGTATCATCATTGAGAACCCTTAAGGCCCCGAAGTGCATTCTTTGCGGGTCATGATAACCTGCAAAACTAAAAGTATGATAGGTGTTGAGCCAACCATGATCGGCATGTCCTCTCGTACCTGCTTTGTGCAAAACTGTTTTCATTGTCACTCCTTTTTAAAAAATATTTTTCAAATTCATGAGAATCTTAATCACAACCATGGATTTGAAAACTATTTATTGTTTCATTTTCCTGTTTATTCTTCAAAATGTATTCCTTTCGTGTTTTCTTCATTATTTGTCAAAGTTCCGGCTTATTGTCAGCTATTCACTTGATGTATGTTAATTACTCCGGAAACGAAATGACAAAAGGAAAGTATTTGTGAATACTTTAATTTCGGTCATTAAATCTTGAAAAATGTTAGACAGAAGAAAGTTCATTGCCACATCTGTATTCAGTTCCGCCGGAATTTTGCTTAGTAAAAAAATTTTGGCAAAGCCTCACGTTGTTGCTGTGAAAAATAAACCGGTAGTCATTTCTACCTGGAACAATGGGCTGGAGGCGAATAAAGCAGCCTGGAAGATACTGGCAGCAGGAGGCAGAGCGTTGGATGCCGTGGAAGCCGGAGTGATGGTGACAGAATCATCGCAGGATTGTTGCGTGGGACTTGGCGCCAATCCCGACCGTGACGGATTTGTTACCCTGGATGCTTCCATCATGGATGAACATTTCAATTGCGGCAGCGTTGCTTTTCTCGAAAGGATCAAGCACCCGATATCGGTGGCAAGAAGGGTGATGGAAAAAACACCGCATGTGATGCTGGTTGGCATCGGTGCACAGGAGTTTGCTGTGGCAGAAGGATTCCCGCTGGAGCCGCAAAAACTTTCTCCCGAAGCACAGAAAGCTTATGATGAGTGGCTGAAAAAATCGGAGTATAAGCCGCCTGCCATCAATGTGGAGAATAATGGGGAGCATGGGCCTTTTGCGCCATCACGTTTTGATGACGGCACCTGGAATCATGACACTATCGGGATGGTAGCCATGGATGCAAACGGAAACCTCAGCGGCAGCTGTACCACCAGCGGTGCGGGATTTAAAATGCGGGGCAGGGTGGGAGACTCGCCGATCATCGGTGCGGGATTATATGTGGACAATGAAGTGGGCGCCTGCACTTCCACCGGACAGGGAGAAGATGTGATCCGTGTGGCAGGTTCTCATTCCGTTGTGGAGATGATGAGACAAGGCCTCTCACCTGAAAAAGCCTGTAAAAAGATCATTGAAAGAATTATCAGGATCAAGGGAGAAAAAGCAAAAGAGATACAGGTGGCTTTTCTTGCATTGAATAAAAACGGAGAAGTGGGTGCGTATGCCATTCATGGCGGATTTAGCTTTGCATTGAGAGATAATAAGAATGAAAAATTAATTTCAGCAAAAAGTTTTGATTGAAGAAGGTTGGGAACATCCAATGATCAATATTCAATATTTAATGTTCAGTGGTAAATTCATTTTATGGCTGAAAGAGTTTACGATCTTGAAAACAGGTTGATCGAATTTGCTGCAAGAGTAATTGAGGTTGTAGAGGCAATGCCGGGCACCAAAGCCGGAAATTATATCGCAGGCCAGTTTGTCCGATGCGGTCTGGCTCCTGCTCTATTATATGGAGAAGCACAGAGTGCCGAATCAAGAGATGACTTCATTCACAAAATGAAAATTGTCCTTAAAGAATTAAAAGAATCCAGGGTGTGCCTCAAACTTATAATGAGAAAGCAAATGATAAAACCTGTCAGCAGATTGGAAAACTTAATTACAGAATGTGAGGAGTTAATAAAAATTATTTCTAAAAGCATAGACACAGCTAAGAAAAATAACAGAAAAAATCGTTCCTGACTTGAATATTGTTTGTTGAATATTTTGTATTGATTATTATGAAATACATCATTGAAATTGCCACTTCTGATTTTGCAACTACCCGGTCGGCAGTGGCAGGCGGAGCTGACCGTATAGAGTTATGTGCCAATCTTGCCGAAGGCGGAACCACTCCTTCTTACGGGCATATTAAAAAGTGCAGGGAAGCATTTGCTGTATTGATCTTCCCGATAATCCGGGTACGAGGTGGTGATTTTTTGTACACAAAAGAGGAATACGAGATCATGCTGCAGGATGTGAAACTATGCAAGGACCTGGGATGTGATGGTATAGTGATCGGCCTTTTGAATATAGATGGATCCATTGATATTTCCAGGACAGCGAAACTGGTTGAAGCTGCGTACCCGATGGAAGTAACCTTTCACCGTGCCTTTGACCGTTGCAAAGATCCATTTGAAGCATTAGAGAACCTGGTCAGTATCGGCTGTCAAAGAATTCTGACGTCCGGGCAAAGACCAACGGTCAGTGAAGGATTGGACCTGCTGGTAGAATTGAATAAAAAAGCTGACGATCGTATTATCATTATGCCGGGAAGCGGACTAAGAAAAGAAAATATCAAACTGATCGCTGAAAAAACCGGGTGCACGGAATTTCATTCTTCATTGAGAAGTAAAACGAGGTCATCCATGCAATTCATTCATCCCGCTTTTGAGCACTCGGAAGAAAGTTATATGAACAATTCGGTTGACCCGGAAGAAGTGAAAGCGCTGAGGAAAGCGCTTGAATAAAATTCTTTGTCTCATTCATCATTGGTTCAGAACACAATCTTCTTCAGGTAAGCAGCATCTGCCATCATTGCTTTGATCGGTGTGGTATTGTCATAGCGTTCCTGCTCCACGATATAAAATCTCATGCCGTTTTCTTTAGCCGTTTTTAAAATCTTAGGATAATCAATGCTCCCTTCTCCCAATATGCAGGAAGCATCTTTTTGTGTTGCACCTTTGGTTCTGTCCTTAATATGGCAGAGCCTGAACCTTCCCGAATATTTTTTTAGCCATTCGATAGGGTCATAGCCTGCGGTAACTACCCAATAAATATCCATTTCAAAATCAACCAGGGCCGGGTCTGTATGTGACATATAAATATCCTGTACAACCTGACCGTCCACTACTTTAAAATCCTGGTCGTGATTATGGTACCCGAAACGGATACCTGCTTTCTTACATATTGCACCACACTTGTTGAACTGATCGGCGGTCTTTTTACAGTCATCCGCAGATTTCTGTTCATTGATCCAGGGACAGATCAGGTATTTCATGCCGATGGAGGCTGCCTGGTTCACTTTCTTTTCAAAATCTTTTTCAATGTCGCAATGGCTGGAGATGATTTTCATTCCGAGTTCATCCATATAGTTTTTGAATTCGGCAGGTCTCATGCCCCAAAACATCCCTTTGGAACCTTCATAGCTTTCCACCTGTTTATAACCTGCGGAGGCAACAAGCTTTAATATCTCTCCCGGATTGCTTTTCTCCAGGTCACTACGCAGTGTGTAAAGTTGCAAGCCGAATTTTCTCAGGTTAGCATTTTCTTCATTTAATGAAGTGAGAAATTCTTTTCCTGCCAGGCCTGCCAGCGCAAATCCGCCGGATAATTTCAGAAAATCCCTGCGTTTGTAATTCATAAAACCAAGTTTACAAGATTGATAATTAAAATTTATCCCATAAGACCGACCATGATCTTATCACCTTTTTTGTAATCAATGCAACCGTCATAGCGTCCCGGCACGGGCACATACCTCAATGCCTTTGTCATTCCTATCTCAGATGTAAAATATCCCCACAATGTCAGTTGTTTCATCATGGTGAAATAATAGGGTGGGATTTCTTCCTTTTTAAAAGAAGTATTTCCTTTAGCGATCTCTTCTTTCTCTTTTTCATCCTGTACTAAGTCAATGTCATTTTTCATTTTCTGATATTCTTTTCCAACCTGGTCCAGGAATATAAGCAACTCTTTCCTCTGTTCCGGGGTCGCTTTCATAAAAGAAGTGTGGAATCTCTTTTCACAGGCATCTTTTAGTTTTTTCATCCCTGCAACAAAAGCCTTTTGATCGCTTTCTGTATAGCAATCATTTACGGCAACGGTCATAAACCTCCCTACATCGGCCGCTTTGGCTCCAGGAGTCTGTGTTGCGGGTAAAATGGTTTCAGCCACTTCGTTCAAAAAATCAATATCTTTTTCTGTAAAAAGTGATGATGCAGATGTAGCAACGGGGCTTTTACAACTTTCCAGTAAAAACTCGCTGCCGATGACAGCGCCGCCTGTCACTACTGCGATCATTTTTAAAAGTTCACGCCTGTCCATAAAAAATTCCTCAACGGGTTGTTATAAGTTTTGTTTTTTCAGTTCGCTTACTGCATAGTCTGCAGCTCTTGCCGTCAGCGCCATATAAGTCAATGACGGATTCTGGCAGGCTGCGGATGTCATGCATGCCCCATCGGTCACAAAAACATTCTGACAATCCCACACCTGGTTGTGAGAATTGAGTACCGATGTCTTCGGGTCTTTTCCCATTCGGGCCGTTCCCATTTCATGAATTCCCATTCCGGGAAAATAACCACTATCATAAGTAGTAACATCTTTTACTCCGGCTATTTCCAGCATTTCTTTGGCATCTTCCATCATATCCTTCCTCATCTTAAGTTCATTGTCCTTTATCTCAACGTCCATCGCCAGCACGGGCAAGCCCCATTTATCTTTTTTGTCTTTATCCAGGTAGATGCGATTCTCATGATAAGGCAGCATTTCACCGAATCCGGTAATGCCTATGCTCCAGCCTCCGGGTTCGCAAAGCGCTTCTTTGAATTCAGCTCCGATGGAAAGTTCAGCTATCTCCCTACTCCAGCCGCTGCGGCCTGCGCCTCCCTGATAGCCAAAACCACGTATATAATCCCTTTTGTCTCCAAACAGGTTCCTGAATCTGGGAATGTAAACACCGTTTGGCCTTCTGCCATAATAATATTTGTCCTCATAGCCTTCCACTGTACCGGAGGCTCCGCAACGGAAATGATGGTCCATCACATTATGTCCCAGTTCACCACTGCTGCTCCCCAGACCATCAGGCCAGATATCTGTGGCAGAGTTCATCAATATCCATGCAGAATTGAAAGTGGAAGCACACAGAAAAATTATCTTACTGAAGTATTCTGTTACTTCATTGGTTTCCGCATTGATCACACGGACTCCTTTAGCTTTCTTTTTATCTTTATCATAAATGATCTCTTTTACTATGGAGTACGGAATAAGTGTCAGGTTGTTTGTTGCCTTTGCTGCGGGAAGGGTAGAAGACTGTGTGCTGAAATAACCTCCGAAAGGACAACCCATGTCACACATGTTTCTGTACTGGCAATTGGTTCGTCCCTGGTGCGGCACCGTGATATTGGCCACCCGCCCAATGATCATGTGGCGTTTTCCTTTATAATGATCTTTGATCTTCGCCGATACATCTTTTTCAACACAGTTCATCTCCATAGGCGGAAGAAACTTTCCGTCCGGCAATTGAGGCAGTTGTTCCACCGAACCACTGATGCCGGCAAAAGATTCTGCATGATCATACCATTGTTCAATTTCTTTGTAACGGATGGGCCAGTCAACCGCTATTCCATCTTTTGCATTAGCATTAAAATCAATATC
>WBZR01000694.1_pt1 | contig 49720 bp, 44 predicted proteins | sample 5204231 | NCBI WGS metagenome assembly WBZR01 (sample SAMN12412403, study PRJNA552823) | activated sludge metagenome | isolation source: activated sludge from anammox sidestream of wastewater treatment plant... | place: USA: Virginia | collected 2017-08 | reverse complement strand
TCTCGCTTCCTCGCCTTCCTCCTTGCCCTCCTCGGCGCCCTCCGGCTCTCCCCAATAACCCGAAAATCCCCGCGTATTCGACAAATTCGACACAACCGCCAGACCGAACCGGCTGCCGCCGTCGAATTGCCTTTCTGGACCTTCTATCTCCCCGAATTCTTCACCTGGATTTGCTCGTTCATCCCCGAAAATGAGCGCTCCAAGCCCAACCCTCCCTCCGCAAACGGATAAATCCTTGCTTTCGAATCCGAAATTTCCCCTGGATTCCGCGCCCAATTGGAGACCTCTGTCTCCCGGAACTGTTTCATTCTCCGTCAATTCACAAATATTTCCCACTTACAAACCCACCCCACAAATCCTGAAACCTCCGCATGATAAAACCAAGCCAGAGTAGAACCCTATGTCCACCATCAGCACCGCACACAGCGACGCCGCTCGCACCAACGGAGCCAAGTCCCACGGCCCCATTACCCCCGAAGGCAAAGCCCGCTCCTCCCAAAACGGCCGCATCTACGGCTTCACCACCTCCCGCATCGTCTTTCAAACACCTGAAGAGCAGGAACCCAAGCCAACCTCCGCCATAAACTCAAGAACACCGTCAAGCAGATCGAAGAAGAGGCGAAACCATTCTCCGATACCATCCTGGACATGCTCAGCCAGTTCAAAAAGTAGTCTGAGCCACAAAAATCCAGCCGTCCGCCAAAGTCCTCATGCCCAAACTCCATCTCCCCGTAGGGTGAAATCCCCCAACCCCCGGCAACGCCAAGTGCCAATTCCCACTCTCGTCACCCCCACAACCCCTCTCCGCACGCCTGTTCCTTTCTGGAAGTCAACGTGCTACTACCCACCGCGAGGATGCCCGTTGACCTCCGATTCTTCCGATCCCGGAGTGAAGCGCCCTCGTCGCACGGAAGGAGAGCCATGAAGCGATCCGCTTTGGAAGCGCAAACCACCCTTGAGCGCAGGCAGCCGGAGGTCATCGATCAGCACATTGTCGAAATCGTCAGCGACTCGGGCGAAGGCGCCCAAACCTGCGGCCAGTCCTTCGGCGCCATTTGCGCTCGAAACGGCAACGGTGTGTGGACCGTCGAGATTATCCCCGCCGAGATCGAACCTCCGGCCCGCTCTCGCGCCGGAGCCAGCGGCAACCGCATCCGCATCGGCTCGAAGCCCGTCACCAACGCCGGCGACTTCGCTGACGTCGTCTTCGCCTTCAACGAGCAGGTCCTCTACAGCCGCATCGACAGCAGCGCCCTCCGCCCCGGCACCCTCGTCTTTCTCGACAGCACCTGGGCCGAAAATCCCATCGATGAAATCCGCGCCATGTATGCCGAAGCCGTCCAGGACTTCCGCCGCCGCGGCTACGTCGTCATCGAAATCCCCATCGAGCAGCAGTGCCGCAAACTCACCGACGAACCCCGCCGCGGCAAGAATATGTGGGTCCTCGGCATGCTTTGTGCCCTCTATGATCTCGACTTGGAACTGGTGCGCGCCGAGGTCACCAAGCGCTTCTCGAAGAAAGGTGGAGCGGCTGTCGAAAAGAACCTCGCCCTGCTCGAAGACGGTTGGAAATGGGCCCTCGAAAACACCGAGCACCGCTTCCATGTCCCCGCCTCCAGAACCGAAGCGCCCACCGTCACCATGAACGGCAACCAGGCGCTCGGCCTCGGAATCATGGCCTCCGGCATGGAACTGTGCGCCATGTATCCCATTACCCCGGCCACCTCCGCCTCTCACTTCCTCGCCTCCGCATTCTCGCAAGTGGGCGGCTTTGTCCACCAGGCCGAAGACGAAATCGCCGCCATCGGCTTCGCCATCGGAGCCTCCTACGCCGGCCGCACCGCCGTCACCATCACCTCAGGCCCCGGCCTCGCCCTCAAAACCGAATTCATCGGCTTTGCCGTCATGGCCGAAGTGCCCCTCGTCATCGTCGTCGTGCAGCGCGGCGGGCCCTCCACCGGCCTGCCCACCAAAATCGAACAGGGTGATCTCCTCGCCGCCCTCTATGCATCCCCGGGCGACAGCCCCAAGATCATCCTCGCCCCCGCCACCATCGAGGAGTGCTTCCACTTCATGGTCACCGCCCGCAAACTCGCCGAAGAGTTCCGCACTCCCGTCATGGTGCTCTCCGACGCCAACCTCGCCACCGGACAGCAGCCCTTCCCCAAACCAAAAGTCAGCGAATCCTGGCTCGCCGCCCCCGTCGACCAGAGCGATTGGGATCCTGAAGTCGCCCCCTTTGCCTGGGATCCCGATACCGGCCTCTCCCCACGCCCCATCCCCGGCCAGAAACACGGCCAGTACGTTCTCACCGGACTCGCTCACGACGAGTACAGCCACGTCGCCTACGAATCCGGCATCAACCAGCGCGCCATGGACATGCGCAGCCGGAAACTTGCCGTCCTTGCCGGTGCCCTCATCGCTCCCAAAGTCCATGGCGGCGAGGAAGGCGACCTCCTTGTGGTCGGTTGGGGCTCCACTCTCGGGGCCATCGAGGAAGCAGTGGACCGCTTGCGCGCTCGAGGCGCGAAAGTCTCCTCTCTTCACCTCCGCTTCCTCTCCCCCCTCGAGCCCGGTCTGAAACGCATCTTTTCCCGCTTCCGCCATGTCCTGACCGTCGAGATCAACTACAGCGACGAGACCGGTAAACCCTACCTCACGCCCGAAACCCGGCGTTATTCGCAACTCGCTCAACTCCTGCGCGCCCAAACCTTGATCGACATCGACTGCTGGTCCCGCGTCCCCGGCAGCCCTCTTCCTCCCGGCATGATCGAGCAGGAACTCAGCCGTAGACTGGACGCCATCGCCCGGCAAACTCGCACAGGAGACCAGCAATGAATACACTCGCTGAAAAGTGGGAACTCGAACCAAGACCAACAGTTTGCGTCCTCGAAGATTACGTCGGAGCCCAGGCTCGCTGGTGCCCCGGCTGTGGCGACCACTCCGTTCTCGGAGCCGTCCAGCGCCTTGCGCGCGACCTCCAACTCCCCCCCGAGCGCACGGTCACCGTCTCCGGCATCGGCTGCTCCAGCCGCTTCCCCCATTACATGAAAACCTACGGCTTCCATGGTCTCCACGGGCGCGCTCTGCCCGTCGCCTGCGGCATCAAGAGCCGCCGCCCGGATCTCAATATCTTCGTGGTCACCGGTGACGGCGATTGCTGCGCCATCGGCACCGCCCACTGGATCCATGCCATCCGCTACAACATGGATATGACCATCCTGCTGCTCGACAACAACATCTATGGGCTCACCAAAATGCAGACTTCGCCCACCACTCCCGTCGGGCAGCGCTCGAACACCCATCCCCAGGGCTCGCAGCTTCCTCCCCTCAATCCCATCTCCGTTACTCTCGGTATCCGCAACGCCTCCTTCGTCGCCCAAACCGTTGACTGGAACCCGCCCCACCTCTACGCCACCATCAAAGCCGCCTACGAACACAAGGGCGCTTCCTTCGTCCGCGTATTCCAGCGCTGCCCCCACTTCACCTCGAACATCTTCGCCCCAGCCCAGGAGGACCCCTCCCGCGTCCTCATGATGACCCACCCTGACGGCATCAACCTCGATCCCAACATGTTGCGCGCCTTCCCCAATCGCGTCGAGCACGACCCGTCGGATCTTTCCGCCGCCCGCGCTCTCGCCGATCGCGATGACGTCTATACCATCGGCCTCTTCTACCGCTCCGGCGGCTCTTTCCGCTACGACCATCAGACCGCCGAAGGTCTCGGCAGGACAACCGCCGAGAAGGCGGCGGCGCTCGACAAAGCTCTGGACCGCTTCCTGGTCTAATAAGGATTCCCGTGAACGAAATGACTCTTACCGCGCAAGAAACCACCCAATTCACTCTGCCCGCCGATTCCCCGGATTCGGCCGAAGTGAGCCGGTGGCGGGACAAGCTGCTTACCTTTCACCTTGCCGGAGGAGACCCGAACACCGGTCCACTGCCCCAACCTGCCGTCGTAAAACGAATAAACGATCTGAAATTCCCCATTCATCTCAGCGCCGGGGAATCCCCCGCCATCTCGTCCCTCGCGGACCTCCTGCCTTCCCCCGCAATGGACGCCCTTGCCTGCTCCTTTCGTGACTTGGTTGCCCGTACGGGCTCCATCCCCATGGCTGCCGCCCTCGAGCAGATCGGAGCAGGGAACGTTCCCTGGCCGCTGCCTTCCGAAGGCGTGCTGCTGCCTCCCGGCGCCGCCGCCCTCCCCGTCCTTCACGGAGCCCTGCTCGCCGCCGCGCGCCGCCCCGCGCGCCAGCGCCTTGCCGCCGAAGTCACCCGCCTCCGCTCCCGCCTCCGGGATCTCCTTGCGGTCGATGACAGCCATGCCCCGCAGGCCAAATCCCCCGAAGCCGTGGCCTCCACCTTCGGAGCCGAAGGCCGCCTCTTCTTTGACGCCGGCTCGCTGTCCGCCGCGCTCCGCAAGCCAATAGCTCCTCCTCGCATGGAGCCCGAGCGCCGCCGCCGTATCGAAGCGGCGCTCGCCTCCCTCGAACTCTACCTCAACGACAAGGATGGCCCCGCATTCTGGGTCCTGCTTCCCGAACAGGAAATCTCCGCTCAGCCCGGCATCACAGCCGCCGGAGGCTGCGCCATTCCCAACGGCGATGGCGTCCCCGGCGTCCTCCGGTTCTCTGATCAGATCCTCCAGCAGATGGCCGCTCTCTTCCGCGCCATTCGCACTGCCCGCCTCGAATCCGAAGGCGCCTTCCACCCCGAACTGCATGAAGAACGCCTCCAGCGCTTTGACTGGCGCGGCGCCACCGCGGACGAACTCGCCGCTGTTCCCGTAGTCGTGGCCTGCGAATCCGCCGCCTCGCTTGCCGCTACCCGGCTTGATGAACTCGCCCGCCTCCTCCGCTCCGGCCGCCCCGTGCAGGTCCTTGTCATCGATGATGGAGATTGGGACCCCGCCTCGCCCGACCTTGCCTCCCTCGCCATCGCCCACCAGGACGCCCTCGTCGCCTGCTCCTCCCTCGCCGAAATCGCCCATCTGAGTGACTGCCTCGCTGCCATGGCCGCAACCACTCGCCCCGCCCTCGCGCTGCTCTCCACTCACTCCTCTCCTCTGCCGCCTTTTCTCTACCATCCCGATTCCGGCGCCAACTTCTCCACCCATTTCCGCCTGCTCCGTGAATCCGCGGAGACTCCCTGGAAGTCCATGACCTTGTCGGCCGCGCGCGAGGGTGGCGGCCTGTTCGAATGGAAGGATGCGCTCACTCCTGCCCACGCAGCCGCCATGCTCCCGCAGTATCGCAGTCACTTCCAGGTGATTCCTCCGCGCGCCTGGGATTCGAGCCACGTGGAACTCACCGCCTTCCTCGAACAACCCGCCCCCGAAGGTCTTCCCTACCTCTGGCTCGCCGATTCCAACGGACTCCTTCATCGCGCCCTCGTCACCGCCGGGATGGTGGCCCTCTGCCGCCAGCATCTCCAGTCCTGGAAGACCCTATGCGACATGGCCGGGGAAGCCTCCGCGGCTCAACTCCGCAAGGAACTCGAGGCCTCTTCCACCGCTGCCGTGCAGCAAGCCCGCCAGGAGGGGGCCCGCGAAGCCATTCAACGCCTGGTCGCCGCCCTCATGAGCCGCGAATCCTTGCCTGCGTCGCTGCTCGCCACCCCGCTTCCTCCTCGCCCTGTCCCCGCAGCCCAGCCGAAAGCTCAACCTCCGCCTGCACCCGCCAAACCCCAGGAGCCTTCCGCGGCCGCCGCGGTCATGGATCCTTACATCGACTCATACCTGTGCACCAGTTGTAACGACTGTATGAAAGTGAACGCCCGCCTCTTCCTGTACGACGCGAACAAGCAGGCCTACATCTCCGACCCCAAACTCGGCGCCTTCGCCGACCTCGTCAAAGCCGCCGAAGGCTGCCCCGCCAAGTGCATCCACCCCGGCACTCCGCGTCCCGGCGACGCCACCGCCACCCCTCAACTCATCGCCAAGGCCGCCAAATTCAATTGACGCTATCGCGCCCCCAAATCACCCAGAAACACCCGCCGGTATTCCCGGAACTCCTCCGGTTGCATCGGCCCCAGCGAAGCCGCCTTCGCCGCCGCTTCCTGCTCCTGCCGGAAGGTCATCGCCGCCGTGTCGAACGCCGCCCGGCACGCTTCCACAATCTCCGGCCCGTAGTGGTCCGCGGCATCCACCACGTGATTGGCCCGCTCCAGCACATTCCGCGCCGCCTCCACTCGCGGCGCGGCTGAATCGAACATCTCCTGATGGGTTCCCAACTCCGTGTGCCCGGCGAACGCCCGTGTCAGGTCCGCCCAACGTTCGAGTACGATCAACGCCCCATAGCGGTGCTGGTCCAGCTTCATCTCGAAGGCGAAGGCGGAGCCTTTGCGCTCCCCCTCCAGACGCCGCAAGTACGTCAGGGCTGCATTCAACTCGCCTGTCAGGCTATCGGAAAACGCGCTCACGCAGCCCAGAAACTGCGCCTCATTTAACGACAGGAACCTCGTGATCTGCAACCCGGATCCCCTCAACTCGAGAGATGGTCGCCCAGCGACTTCGCAAACTGCTCCGGACTGATCGGCTCGCCACTGTTCATCCGCTCGAGCAGCCCGTTGATGATCTCCTTGGCTTCGTCCTTCTTGAAGTTCTTCACGAATCCGTCCATGTAATGTTCTCCCGCCATGGCCCGGTTGATCTCCGTCTCCTTGTTGTGATCCTGCAACTCGGTGAAGTACACCACGCGGTACTGCCCTGTGTACGTCTTCTCACGGTAGATCTCGAACATCGTCTTGTCGGATTCAAAAGCCATAGAAAGACGAAGGTAACACATCAGCGTACAATCATGACGTCCTCGAGCGGTTTCTTGGTGATCACCGGCGCCGTCGCATTCGGCGCCGGATAGCCGGCAGGAATCAGCAGAAAGGGCCGTTCGTTCGGCGGCCGCTCCAGAATCCGCGACAGAAAGCCCATCGGGCTGGGAGTGTGCGTCAGCGCCGCCAGCCCCGAACAGTGCAGCGCCGCCAGCAGGAACCCGGCTGCGATCCCCACCGACTCCTGCACATAGTAGTGCTTCACGCGCCTGTCTCCCTCGAGTCCGTAATCGATGCGGAACAACACAATCAGATATGGAGCCGTCTCCAGAAACTCCTTCTGCCAGTCCGTGCCGAACGGCTCCAGCGCCTGCAGCCACTCGTCCGGAAACCGCCGCTCGTAGTTCGCCCGCTCCTCGGCTTCCGCCGCTTCGCGGATCTGCCGCTTCAACTCCGCGTCCTTTACCACCACAAACCGCCACGGCTGCTGGTTCGCCCCGCTCGGCGCAAGCGCCGCCACGCGGATCGCGTTCTCGATCAACTCCATCGGCACAGGCTCGGGAGAGAATGCGCGCACGCTCCGCCGCATCCGGAACCGCCGCACCAATTCGCGGCTTGCCCGCAACTGCTCCTCCGGGCTCATCCGCTCGAACTGCAAATTCTCTCCAGGAACTTTCATTAATGGATCCTCCGCTTGCGCGCTACTCTGCTAACATATCTCAACCCGCGAACGCCGTATCCCGCGGCCCCAGGCTATAAAGGAGAAACTCCCCGATGGAAAAACTGAATCTGGTCATAGCCGAACTTCAGCTTGCGATCGCCATGGTTCAAGCCAATCCCCAGGACCCCAGGCTGAAAAAGCTGTTCGACGATGCCATCAGCGATCTCAAGGCCGCCGCTAAGAGCATCACCGGACAGGACCCCGGTCCCCCCGACACATAGACACAGACAACCAGGCGTCATCGGGAGGGTGTCCTCGATATCTTCCCGATGGCTCTCTGCAACTCCGGGTCAGCCCATAACCCTGCAAGATCGGGATCATCCTCGATCTGGTGCAATGTGGCCGGGTTCTTCACGCTCGCTATCAGAAGCTCCACGGCCTTTCGACGGTTGCCTGTCAGCTCATACACGATGGCGAGCCGCGCCAGCCGCGCGTGGCGTGCCGCCTCGGGAATACGCTCCAGTTCCGCGAGAGCGCCTCCTTTGTCCCCCAGTCTTGCCTTGTACTCCGCAAGGTTCGCCCGGACGTCATAATCATTGGGAGTAACTTGCAGGAACTTCTGCCCTAGCTCGATCGCTTTATGAAAAGCCGATGCGGACTTGCCTTCGTTGCCCGGCGTCCACTTACAATAAATGCCAAGATTGCCCCAGAAGAAGTAGCGGTTCGCATCCAGGTCGATGGCCGTTTCGATTGCCGATAAGGCATCCACAAAGCGGTGCTGAAGATAGAAAGTGGCCGCCAGGGTCCCGTAAGTTGTCGCGTTCGACTTGAGCTTCAGCGATTGCTGCAACTCGCTCACCGCCTGCGCATACCTGCCCTGAAAGTAATAGACCATCCCCAGGTTACGAAGGATAAGCTCATTGTTGGGAGCCAGTTGCTTGGCCTGCTCGAGCGCGGTCTCGGCTTCCTCGTACCGCTCCTGCTGGTAGTAATACGCGGCCAGTAACAGGAATCCGTACCAGTCCGTGGGCCGCGCCCTGGTTGCCTGAAGATAAGCGGCTTCCGCCTCCTGAAACCGGCCCAGCACCACATAGACCCGCCCCAACTCCCGCGGTGCTTCCGCGTTCCCCGGAGCCAGTTTGAGGGCCTCCTTCAATTCCCGGATCGCCTCCTCTTCCCGCCCGCTGGTGCCGTAAATCGCTCCCAAAGTCGTGTGCACAATCGGGATTCCCGGCTCCAGTTGCACCGCCCGCTCCGCGTTCTTTACCGCCTGCGCGGCCATCTCCGGGTCGCCCTCCGCGCGGCTCTTGCGCCAGCAGGCTTCCCCCAGCCCCGCGTAGGCGAGCGCATAGTTTGGATCTTCCCGGATCGCCTCCCGGAACTGCGCGATGGCCTTGTCCAGGTTGCCCTGTATGTCGTACCGCGCCAGCAACCCCCTTCCTCGCAGATAAGCCGAGTAAGCGCCCGGCGCGGACGTGTCCCCTCCGGACACCGTCTTCCGCGCCTCCTCCACATTTACCGACAGCAGCCGCGCAAGCTCCTCCACCGCGCGGTTTCTGGCGTCTACCGGATTCCGCGGGTCGTATTCGAGCACCCTGGCCGCAACCTGGCGCAAGGTCGCCGTGTCTACCAGGGCGAGCGTAAACTGGAGCTTCTTCCCCGCCGGCCGCGCGCTTCCCTCCAGAGCAAGGTTCGCCCCGTACACGCGCCGCGCTTCTTCCGGACTGCCGATGCTCCTCCGCCGTATCTCGCTGCTCGGGACAGCCGCAACCTTCCCGTGAGCCCGCTCGAAATCCGAGATTGCCGCTGTGAGCACTTCCATGAGCCCGTTGGCAATCTCCGCCAGCCCCGGAGCTGTTCCGATCACCTCGAAGGGAAGCACGGCCACCAGGTTTTCCTGCCGCACTCCCGTAACAGGAACGGCTCCGCCGGATGGATGTTGTCCGCGCCACCACCAGCCCGCCACCGCAAGAAGCAACAGCAGCGCCACTACTGCCACCGGGACCTTCCACCTCCGTGGAGCCTGTACGGGCGAGGCAGCCACCGTGGTGGCCAGCGGCTCTCTGCCTCCGGCAGCCCGTTCCAGCATTACGGCCATTTGCCTCGCCGTTCGCCACCTCTTCTCCGGCGCCTTGGCGAGAGCAGTCCGGATTACCTCTTCGAGTGCGCGTGGCGCGTCCGGCCGCCTTTCTCGAAGGGATGGCGTCTCCTCCGTCACAATGGCTCTGCCGAGACTCAGCGCATTGGCGCCCTCGAACGGCAGCGCCCCCGTGAGCATCTCGTACAGGACTACGCCCAGCGACCAGATATCTGTTCGCTCGTCTACCGGCAGACCCCGCGCCTGCTCCGGCGACATGTACGCCGGAGTTCCCACCGTCTTGCCCTCCACGGTCAGCCGGAGCGAACCGGGCCGCAAAGCCAGTCCGAAATCAAGGATCGAGACGTTCCCGTCCGGCCCCACCATGATGTTGCCGCTCTTGATATCGCGATGCACCACGCCCAGTTCATGCGCCTTCGCCAAGCCATTGGCCACTTGAATGGCGATATCGGCGGCTTCCCGCGTCTCCAGCCTCCCTCGCGCGATCCGGTGCGCCAGCGTCTCGCCTTCCAGATACGCCATGGCAAGAAACATCTGCCCGTCCACTTCTTCCACGTCATAAACCGGACAGATGTTAGGATGGCGGATCATGGCCGCCGCCTGCGCTTCGTTGAGGAAGCGCTGCTTGTCGGCATCCTGCAACGCCTCGGCGGGAAGGAACTTCAGCGCCACAGGACGGTGCAGCCGCGTATCTTCGGCGAGGTAAACCATCCCCATTCCACCCCGTCCCAGCGGACGGGTGATGCGGTAGCGGGAAATGACATCGCCGCTCTGGAACGCCTGCATTCAGCGGGCTCTCTGTAATAACGGCCGCACCACTCGCAGCACCGCGCGAGCAGCGGCGGCCGGCCGCCTGGTAGCCTCCCGCGTCTCCGTGTATCCCTCAACCCTGAGTTGCTTGGGAAGCGGAGCGCCATTCACGTTGGGAACGAAGAATGATCCGGCGCCGCTCGCCGGCACGGGGGCCGAGAGGGCGAGGTTGCCGTCGAGGCGAAACTCGAGAAACCCTACATTGGCAGTTCCCACGGTCACGTTCACGCCCTGGAATGTGGCCTCGAAGGATGAGATATGGACGCGGAAAACCGGAACCTGCGACAGCCGCCGGCAGGCCAGTTGCACCAGGTCCCGGTTGCCAAAGAACAGGTCGGCTTGCGTACGCTGGTGCACCAGGTCCGCCCTTACTCCGATGTCTTCAATCGGCTTGCCGGCGTTACGGCCCCTGCGCTCGCAGCGCCGGATGGCGAGGCTCATTCTCACTTCGCGCGGGAGCGGTTTCAACGGAATGTCCGGAAGGGGAGGAATGCTGGTGCGCAGGTCCTCATGGCGCCACAAGTTGGCCCCGCCCCCGCCCGTGTTGCTGTCCACCCCGATCACCTCGCCGATCTCATGGTCCTGGAATCCCGCCGCGAACATGTCCGCCGCGCTGTAGGTGAGGGCATCGATCAGCAGCACGACAGGCCCCTGATACACTTGCCCCGAATCATTCGCAGCCGAAGGCACGGTGAGTGGCCGGCCCGCCGTCAATTCTTCGAGCGGCGGGTTGTCTTCCGGACGGGTTTCGAGCCACGCCAGAAACTCCGAGCGGTCGCCTCCCGTGCCGTCTTTTCGGTAATGGCCGATGACCTTGTCAATGGCGGGCGTCTTCGCATAGCGGAACAGCACCGGCTCAATGGCCCGGGGCGTCAGCATCTGCAACATGCGCTCGGCTACCTGAATCTGGCCGCCGGGGTTGCCGCGAATGTCGAGGATCAAGCCATCGGGAGCACTCTCACTCATATCCTCGAGGATCTGCCGGAACCTGGTCAGAATCTGATCCTGCGCGACGCCGGGCAGCCCTCCGCCGAAGTCTTTGATCTTCAGGTAGCCGAATCTCTTGCCGGTCCCTTCATCCTTAAGCAAGTCCGGGTCCGGCAATTCGGTATCGAACATCGCATCCACGCCCTGCTTTGCCGCCGTCTCCTGGGACTTGTACAGGACTTTATACATGCAGGCAGTCTCCTGCGCTGAGTCGCTGATGCTGAATGCGCCGGCGGCAAACGACGTCTGCGCTCCCAGGCCGGTGGCGACGCTCCAGGGGAAGAGGATCTTGCGGATCTGCTGCTCCCCTTTGGCGGCGTAATGGACGACTACAGAGCAATCGATGCGAAACGGCGGCGCCCCAGAGGCTGCCAGCCCGATGGAAGACAGTGGCCGCAGCGTCATTCGGGCCACGCCCCGCGACAACTCCGCATCGGGATTCGCGCCCGGCTGGAGTTGGGCGGCGGAACGCGCGGCTATCTCCAACTCGATCCCGGCAAGATCGCGATCCGTGATCTCGCTCAGCCTGTTCCAACCCAGGATCTCCGCGCCCGCTCCAAAGAACTCGTGCTCAAACTCGCCGTTCTCCGATGTTGCCATGACCTTGGTCACGACAAGGCGCCGGTGGCCCGTCTCGTCCATGACGAAGCGCGCCTGGAAAGGAAGAAACGCGACGGCGCCTGCGTAAGGAGCGGGCAGTGTGTAGGAGGTATGGACATCGTGCACCGTCGCGAAGACGAGCAGCATGCAGACATGAAAGTCAAAGGTGCTCAGCGTATCCAACTGGGCGCGCACCAGCTCGATGGCCACGAGCGGATCGTCGCCTGGAAAATCCTTCTTCTTGAACGGCAGATGGGGATAGAAGTTCCGGAACAGGGTCTCGGCCTGAAGGAGGATCGCTTCCTTGTCGTTGCGATCGAGCGGCTGCGCGTCGCCGGCGAGGCGCAGGAATTCGTCCAGAGACTGAATGCGCAGATCCGGCAGGTTCAGACGATCTTTGTTCCTTTCGAGAAGCTCTCCGGCAAGTCGAACGAGTTCGCTCGCGTCATCAACTATCGCGGCGTCAGGCATCTGTTTTCCCAGGAGGGCTTTAGTATATCTCAACCCGCTGCTTTTGCCATTCTCGCCGAGGTTTGAAACAATAGGGGAAAAGGAGATCCCTCCGTTGTTCTGGCGACTCATTCTTGCTTTCTCTATTGGTGTCCTCACCGCGTATGGACAGATCGACTTCGCGCGCACCGTTTATCCCATACTGAGCAAAGCGGGTTGCGCCGGCTGCCACAACGACAACGGCGTGGCCTCACCGACCAGGCTGCACTTTCCGGAGGGCGATCCGAGCAGCGCGCGTCTTGACGCCTTCGGAAACTCCCTGTTCATATTGGTGGACCGCGCGGCGCCGGAAAAATCGCTGCTGTTCAACAAGCCCACCAATCGCATGCCGCACGCCGGCGGTGAGCGCATCGCGCGCGGCAGCGAAGGGGAAAAGATCCTCAAAGCCTGGGTGGATTACCTTGCCTCGACGCCAATCGAGAAGCTCCAAAGCATCCGCTCCACGGAATCTCTGGGGCAGGTGGGGCCCATTCTCCGGCGCCTCACCAACGCGCAATACAACAACACCATTCGCGACCTGCTGGGCGATGAGAGCCGGCTTGCCGATCAGTTTCCGCCCGAGGACTTCGTCAACGGGTTCCGCAATCAGTACCAGTCGCAAAACACCTCGCCGCTGCTGAGCGAGGCCTACAGCGCCGCGGCGGAGAAGTTGGCGAAGAAAGCATTCCTCGGCGGGGATACCAAGGGTCTCGTGCCCTGCAAGCCGAAGAGCGTCGAAGACGCGGTTTGCCGCGAGCGCTTCATCCGCGAATTCGGCCGCCGCGCCTTCCGCCGGCCGCTGCTGCCTAAGGAAGTCACTCGCTATTCCAGCCTGTTTGTGGAAGAGGCCGGGGAAAAGAAGCAGTTCCTCGCCGGCGCGCAGATTGTGGTGGAGGCGATGCTGCAAAGCCCGAACTTCCTGCTGCGCACCGAGAACGGCCTGGACCTGCAGTTGAGGGCCTACGAAAATGCGAGCAAGCTGTCTTATTTCATCTGGAATTCGATGCCGGATGAGACGCTGCTCAAAGCGGCCGCCTCCGGCGAATTGTCGACGGGAGAAGGGATGGAGCGACAGGCGCGGCGCATGCTCTCTTCGCCCAAGGCGCATCAGGCGGTGGACGAGTTTGTCACCGAGTGGCTGCGGTTTGACCGCCTCGACGGCACGGTCCGCGATCGCCGGCTGTACCCCATGTTCAGCCCGGAACTGACGCTGGCGATGACCGAAGAGACGCGGCGGTTGGTCTCGCACCTGGTGTGGGAGAAGGGCAACTTCATGGATTTCTTCTCGGCGCCCTATACCTACATCAACTCCGACCTCGCCAAGCTTTATGGACTGCCCGCGCCGAAGACGGAATACGAGAAGGTGACGCTGCCCGAAGCGGCGGGGCGCGCCGGAGTGCTTGGCCACGCGAGCTTTCTCACCATGACGAGCAAGCCCGCGGAGACCTCGCCCACGGCGCGCGGCCTGTTCATCCGTGAGCAGTTCCTCTGTCAGGATGTGCCGCAACCGCCGCCGGGGGTGAACACGAGCCTTCCGCCGGTTACCAAGGACCGCCCCATGACTCAACGCGAGCGCATGGCGGAACACCGGAGCAATCCAAGCTGCGCGAGTTGCCACCACCTGATTGATCCGATTGGTTTCGGCATGGAGAAGTTCGATGCGGTCGGCGCCTACCGGCCGACGCTGAAGCTGACCATTTTTCCGGCGCGGCACGAGAAGAAGGAAGAGCCGAAGCACGTCGAGTTGCCCCTGGATACCACGGGTTCGGTGATCGGACTGAAGGGCTCTGACTTTTCTTCACCGCGCGAACTTGGTATGATCTTGGCATCCACCACGCAGTGCCAACAATGTGTGGTGAAAATGTTGTTTCGGTATATGGCGGGCCGCCACGAAGCGCTCGCCGACCGGATTGTGCTGGATCGGGCTTTTGAGGATTTTAAGAAGTCGGGCTTCGATTTTCAGGAACTCATGGTATCTCTAGCCAAGTGGGGCTCTGCTCCGCCCAAGAAGGTGAACTGACATGGCCTCCGTTCATACACGCGATCGATCCCTCTCGAGACGACTCTTTCTGCGCGGATTTTCCGCTGTTCCCGGCATGCGCGCAATTGTTGGGCTTCCGCCGCTGGCGGCAATGTTCAACTCGACGGGCACGGCTTACGCTGCGCCCGCGCCGGCGAGGGATTCGCAGCCGGCGCCACCCTCGCGGTTCGTGCTCTGGTTCAACGGCAACGGCATTGTGGAGCGCTACTGGATCCCCACCGAGACGGGGCCGAATTATGTGATGACGCCGTGTCTGGCGCCGCTCGATCCGTTCCGTAACGACATCCATATCATTACCGGCCTCGACAATCCCGCTGCCCGGCTTCCCGGGCCCGGGAACGACCACCACCGTTCGATGAGCGCGCTGATGACCGGAACGCAGTTCACCGGGCGCGGCGCGGGAGGGCCGTCGATTGATCAACTGATCGCGGGCAAAATCGGCGGCGATTCGCGCTTCCGCTCGCTCCAGATCGGCGTCTCGCAGGAATCCTTCGGAGAGAGCGTGCAGCGCAACATGAGTTGGGCTGGTTTCGACCGCGCGCTGCCTCCCGAGATGTTGCCGAACAAGCTCTTCGACCGGCTGTTTGGAGCGCGGGATCTGGGTTGGGTGAATCGCAAGAAGAGTGTGCTGGACGCGATTCGCGACGATGCCGCGGAACTGCGTAAGGCTCTCGGCAAAGAAGACACGAACAGGCTGGAAGAGCACCTGGCTTCGGTGCGCGACGTGGAGCGTTCCATCGCCAGCCTGCCGCCCAATTACCGGCAGATCGATCCGCCGGACTTCGACGGCGATATGAAAGACTGGCCGCGAATTGCCAAGCTGCAAAGCGAATTGCTGGTGCACGCCTTCGCATCCGGACAGACGCGCGTGGCTTCCTACATGTTGACGAAGTGTCAGGGGTTGTCGCGCTTCCCGTGGCTCGGCTACACGGCGGCGCGCCATCACGACTATACGCATCGCGATGGGAAGGCACCCGGCTCCGATGCGCCTGACGGGCAGCGGATCATGCGGGACATCTGCCGCTGGCACGTCGAGGAGTTCGCCTGGCTGTTGGGACGCCTGAAGGCCACGCCGGAAGGCGACGGCACGCTTCTCGACCGCACGACGCTGGTTTTCGTGCACGAACACGCCGAAGCGAATGACCACAAGAACAACGGTCTTTCGGTGATCGTCGCCGGACAGCAGAAGAAGACGAGCACGGGGCTCCACACGCGTCACACGGGCACGGTGGCGGACCTCTACCTTGCGGTGGCCGACAAGGCGATGGGGGCGGAATTGAAGAGTTTCCCCAGCGCTCACCGGGAACTGCCGCGCGTTTTCGTCTAACAGACGCGCTTCAGCGAGTGAGCCTCAGCGCAGGAAGTGATCGAGCCAGCGCATGGCGAGCGAGACCGCTTCCGGCGTAGGCGTATGTCCGGTGTGATGGTTGAAGTAGCCGATGTTCTCGGGCTTGCCTAGCCGCTGGTACACGGCTCGCGCCGCATTGACGTAGTGCCAGCTTTCGGCTTTGTCGTACTCGTCGCCGCCAATCAGAAGGAACGGGCGCGGGGCGATTAAAGCCAGCAGTTCATGCTGATCCGTACCTGTTGGGAGGCGGTGGATGGCATCGCCGAGATACCAGAAGTCATCGTAATTCGACATGTGGAATCCGATGCCGCCTTCCGAGAAGGCCACGGAGCTGATGCGCGGATCCATAGCCGCGGCATAGAGCGCCATCTTCGCTCCGAGCGAATGCCCGATGATGCCGATGTGGCTGCGATCCACTTCCGGCAGCGTATAGAGATAGTCGAGCAGGCGCTGCCCATCCCATACCCACTTGCCCAAACCGGTGACGTTCGGGTGGCGCATCTTCAGGTTCGCCACCGCCTCATCGTAACGCTCGCCATAGCTTTCGCCGAACCAGCGGATGGCCGCGGCGATGTATCCGCGCTCGACAGCCAGGCGCGCGTAGGCACGCACGCGGCTCGGTTCGAAATGGCGGCCGTAGAGATCCTGCCCTGCCGGAACATCGACATCGTAATAGGGCACAATCACGACGGGGGTGGGGGTGCGCACAGGGTGGTCCGGCCGCAGGATGAGGATCTTTTCCTCCGAATCCGGCTCAGTCCGGAGATACATGAGTTCGCCGGTGTAGCCGGGGTTGCGGATGGTAGCGGCACGGCGGGCCGAGGGAGGAGGCGGCTTTACCGACATCGAGCCGAGAATGCGGGTCCATTTCTCTTTCAACCCGGCGATGTCCGTGAGCGGAGTCAGGTTGCCGGTGGAGGTTTCATAGCCGGGCGGACGGCGGTTGTAGGGCTCGAACCAGTCGTCAACAGCCGTGCGAACGACGCGGAAGCCGGTAAAGCGGCTCTTGCGGTCCGGTTCGAGCGAGGAGCGGTAACCGCGGTTCCAGCCGGACTTCGAACTCAGGAACGAGCCGCCTCGAATGACGCACGCAACCACGGGTTCGTCATCCCCGGTCCATTCCCAGACGTTGCCCAACATGTCGAAGAGCCCGGATTTGTTGGGCGCGAAAGAGGCGACGTCACGCGTACCCTTGCGAATCAACTCGAGCAGGGGAGCAGTGTCCTTAGTGCTCCCTGTGCTCAGATTGGCCTGTTGCGGATCGCTCGAGGCGGCAGCCAGGTCCCACTCCTCGCTGGTGGGCAGGCGGTATCCGTTGCGGGAACGGTCGCACCTTCCGGTGGTCAGATTGTAACAGGGTGCCAGCCCTTCCTTCGTGCTGCGCAGGTTGCAGTAACGGATCGCATCCCGCCAGGTGACGTTCTCCACAGGACGCCGGGGTCCTTTGTAAAAGGAGGGGTTCGAGCCCGTGACTGATTCGTAGTCCGCCTGGGTGACTTCGGTGGGAGAGATGAGAAACCCGCCCACCTTCACCAGATCGGCTGCTTGCGCCGGCGCGCCGAGTAGGGCCGCCAGCAGGAGGAGATGTTTATTGTCCGCCACTTCCGGTTGGCATTGTAGCGGATTTCTTCGAATCGATGGTGTAGTCGAACCAACCGATCATCATCTCTTCCCAATTCTGGCCGCCCCACTTCACTTTGCTGGGATCGGGGTTGAAGCGGTTGTTCGAAGGTTCTTGCGGGTCATTGAGGAAGACGATGATGTGTGGTGTTCCTAAAGCAACCAGCCAGCGTTGGAGTTGGCTGCGCTCGTCCGGAGACAGGACGCAGTCTTCGCACTGTTTGCACATCCGTCGGATCTTCGATGAAACCGTAGTGCACTTGCCGCACATCAACGGGAGCGCGAGCGCCGTTATAAATGACGCCGCACTTATAATGGCAGGCATCCATGATTTCCACCTCAACTATTCGAACCAGTCGCTGCGTAGTCATGATGACCATCGCCTTCGTTGCACTCCCCCCTCATGCCGTTTCGCAGGAGCTAACGCCCGCGGACGTGGAGCAGCACCTGCGAACGAGCTGGGAGGCTTGGGCTGAATTACAATTGATTCCCTATGAGGCATTGGAAGGCATGTCAGGCCGGGTTGTTTCCTGATCAGCTTGCACAATGAATCTGGCACTTCTGAGTGGCGCGGCACAGGAGATGAGAGGTTCGCCGACTTGTTGTGGTAAATGTCGTGACGCCCACCGGATCGCTTCAGGGAACAACCAGCGGCCTCCAGTTCCCGAATGAAGTCCCGACGGTTCAAGCCGAGACTTCAATCTCCTTGGTTTCCACGCCGGTGCAGGAAGTTTCTTCGCATTGGTCTTCGAGCATCATTCGATAGGTGTCGCGGATGTTTTCCTCGAGTTCCTCGATTGTCGCTCCCTGGCTGAAAACGCCGGGTACCTGTGGCAATCGGCCAACAAACCAGCCACCGTCTTTCCAGTACTCAAGCTTGAGACGAAGGGTCATAAATCTTTATGGGGTAGAGAGGGCCTTAATGCCGGAAATGCCGCACGCCGGTGAAGACCATGGCAAGGCCGAGGCGGTTGGCTGCGGCGATGACTTGTTCGTCCCGTACCGAGCCTCCGGGTTGGATGGCGGCGGTGACGCCGTGGGAGGCAGCCTGCTCGAGGCCGTCGGGGAAGGGAAAGAACGCGTCGGAGGCGAGGACGGTTCCGGCGAGGGGCAGCGCGGCCTTCATGGCTCCGAAGCGGACGGAATCGACACGGCTCATCTGGCCCGCGCCGGAACTCACGAGCTGGCCGTCACGCGCGTAGACGATGGCGTTCGACTTTACGTGCTTGACGATCTTCCAGGCGAAGGAGAGGGCGCGCCATTCTTCTTCCGAGGGCTGGCGGGTAGTGGCGACCCGGCACGCGGCGCGGTCGAGGGGGTGGATATCGGCGGTCTGGGCGAGGATGCCGCCGCTGATGGAGCGAATGGCGAGTCCGGTGATTCCGCCGGGCGGCACGGCGAGGAGGCGCAGATTCTTCTTCGCGCGCAATACCGTGAGCGCTTCCTCCGAATACGATGGAGCGGCAATGGCTTCGATGAATGTCCTGGCAATCTCCCTTGCGGTCTCCTCATCCACCTCGCGATTGAAGGCGAGGACGCCGCCGTAGGCGGAAACGGGGTCGGCCTCGAAGGCCTTGCGGTAGCTTTCGGCAAGTGTGGGCTGTTCGGCGCAGCCGCAGGGGTTGGTGTGCTTGATGACGGCGGAGGCGGGGTGGGAGAACTCCTGGATAAGCTGCCAGGCGGCATCGAGGTCCACGAGGTTGTTGTAAGAAAGCTCCTTGCCATGTAACTGTGTCGCGCCGGCGATGCCTTCAGCGCCCTTCGAGTAGAGGGCGGCGGACTGGTGTGGATTCTCTCCGTAGCGCAGGGACATGCTCCTGGGAAGACGCAACTGCAAGGCCGCGGGGAGCAGGGAAGGCTCGTCGACGAGGGCGAGGCGTTCGGTGATGGCGGAATCGTAGGCGGCGGTGAGAGCAAACGCTTTGCGGGCCAGTTTCCAGTGTGTGGGCGCGGCGAGTGAGCCGTTGTTGGAGCGCAGTTCTTCAAGGAGTCGAATGTAGTCCTCGGGGTCGACGACCACGGCCACATCCGGATAGTTCTTCGCGGCGGCGCGGATCATGGTGGGGCCGCCGATGTCGATGTTTTCGATGAGCCGCTCGAGGGTGACGCCTTCTTCGGAGGCCACTTTTTCGAAGGCGTAGAGGTTGACCACGACCATGTCGATGGTGGGGATGCCGTGCGCGGCGATGGCCTGCATGTGATCGGGCTTGGAGCGCATGGCGAGGATGCCGCCGGCGATGCGGGGATGGATGGTTTTCACCCGCCCGTCGAGCATTTCAGGGAAGCCAGTGACCTCGCTCACGTCCTTCACGGGGAGCCCTTCGCCGCGAAGCATCTTTGCCGTTCCTCCCGTGGAGATCAGTTCCACGCCGAGCGCGGAAAGGCCCCGCGCGAATTCTACGGCGCCTGACTTGTCCGTCAGGCTAAACAATGCACGTTGGATTTTTGCCATGGGAAATTTTCATTTTCGCATGGCGAGGCAGAGCTACCGCTCCCAGCGCATGCCGAGACGGAAGAGGCGCGGCGCGCCGGTGTTGGGGATGCCGGGTATGGTGGACGTTGGCTGAACGGCCCACCCCACGTAGAATTGCCGGTCCACCATGTTTTCCATCTCCGCCAGCGCAGAGAAGCCTTTCGCCAGGCGCTGGCGGACGCTGAATTGAAGGACCGCAAAGCCGGGCAGGATGCTGAGCCTGGTGTTCAGATCATCCTCGAATTGCCAGGCCACGGAGCGCAGTCCGAAAGTGGCCAGCGTCTTTCCGCGCACGTAGCTCAGTTGTCCGGAACCCTGGTGTTTTGGAACCTGCGCAATGCGCAGCCCTGTCCGGTAGCGGGAATCGGCGAGAAGGTAGCTCAATTCCATGTGAAAGGGACCGAACCGCTGGCGGAAGTCGATTTCAGCGCCGCGGCTCAAGGCGGAGGCGGCATTCCGCCGCTGGCGGATAGTCTGGGCGGGCGTGACGCTGAGAGTGACGTTGGTGATGATGTCGCTGATGGAATTGCGGAACACGGAGACCCCAAGGCGGCGCGTCTCGCCGACCCAATCAGCGCCTACCTCGACGCCGGTGAGGCCTTCCTGGTGGAGGTTCGGGTTGGCCTGGGTGACGGCGGTACCGGCGCGAAACTCGCGGTAGAGTTCGTTCAGGGTAGGGGCGCGGTAGCTTCGATAGACCGAGCCGCGGAGACGCAGAGCGCCGAGTCCGTAGGTAAGGCCCGCGCTTGGGCTGAGGAAGGTGCTGCCTTGTCCGGTGAATTGATGACGTAATCCGAGGATCATCTGCAAGGGCCCCTTATGGGCGTTCAGTTGTCCGAAGATGCCGTGCTGGAATTGATCGCCGCCGCCTACGCGGGTGCCGGCAGGCACCAGAAAGTCCGTGGACGTTCCCTCGACGCGGACCGCATCCGCTCCGGCGAGGATATCTATGTTCGTGAAGGAGCGGCGATACATCAGCGCGCCGCCAGTCGCCTCCGAGGGCACCTTCTGCCGGGAGGTGAGGCGTTCGGAGTTGCGGCCGGCCAACACGGTGGAGAACGACTGATGATAGCCCTCGCGCGTGTGGTAGCCGAGCAGGGAGAAGTTGTTGATGACGCCGCCTTCGTAGTGCGCCGATACGGTGCCCATGCTGGTGGAGTTGCCTTGCAGGACTGTTCCGTTGTCTCTGCTCTCCATATAGATGTCGGTCTTCACGTAGAAGCGCTGCTTGCCGCGGAAGTAATCGAAACGGAGGTACGGGGAGACGAAATCGACGCCGGCCTTGGTGTCGGCGAGTCCGCGATAGGGAGAGGGAACGATGTAGTAGCCGCTGGTGGTGTAGCCGCGAAAATCGCCGGAGATGGCGAATTGTTGGAATGCCTGGGCAAAGCTGGCGGTAAGCAGACTTTGATTGGCGTTCCCGATGTCATAGCCGAGCGCGTAGTGGGTGCGTTCGGCGCTGGGGGAGAACATGGCGATGGCTCCGCCCATGGCGCGGTCGCCGAAGACGCTGGTGGAGGCTCCGCGCATCACTTCGACGCGCTCGATTTCCTCGGGAGCGAATCGAGGCCACTGGACCCATCCGCCGAAGGGATCGTTCACGGGGACGCCATCCCAGAGGACGAGAGTGCGGCTTGCTCCGCTCGAGCCGATGCCGCGGAGGGAAACGCCTTGCGTGGTGGGATTGGCCACGAGGCTCGAGGAGCGGCGGAAGAGGCTGAAGCCGGGAACCATGCGCAGCTTGTCGTCCATGCTGACGCCGGGAATCTCTTCAAGGTCGAGGGGAGTGAGGACGGTGATGTTGGCGGGCGTTTCCGCTTTGACTTCACCGACGACCGTCACTGACGTCCGCACCGGTTCCAGTTTCTGCGCGCCGGTTGTTCCCTGGTCCTGCTGCGCCGGAAGCGGCATCAAAAGCGTTCCCGCCAAGAATGCGAGCAGAACCCCACCCTGCCTCCAACAAAGGGCCTTGCGACAGGCTGAATACGATTTTGAAACTGGTTTCTTCATGGGGATACACAATGGTTCTTGCACGCAGAGGTTTTACCTGGGCCAGATATTTCAGGATAGTATAAATGTCGCCGTTTTCAGGGAGCCGGATGTCTCTTTCCTGGGTGGCGAAGCGGAGGCGGGCGTTGCGGGTTGCGAGGCGCCAGCAGAGGAAGGCGCAGCATTCGATGGCGCGCTCGAGCCACTCCTCGCCGGCGGCTCCGGTTTCGAGATCGAGGAGCACCTCGACGAGATTGTCCTCTTCGCGGGCGAACTCGCGAACCTGTAGCTCCCCGGTGTGGGCGGTGGCCTTCCAATCGACGTGCCGCGCGCTTTCGGTGGGCTCATAGGGGCGGATACGGTAGAAATCGGAGCCGCGTCCCTGGAAGTGGGCTTCCATGTCGCCTTCGAGGGAGTGAAGCAGATCTTCGAAGCCTGCCTGGGCGTCGATGGAGGGATAGACGAGCACTTCGCGGTGGAGGCGAACCTGCACGCGGCGCTCAGTGAATCCGAAGGGGAAGCGCGTGGTGAACTGATACTGGCTGTCGCCGTGCAAGCCGCGCTTGCGGAAGTAGACCGTGGTGAGGGCTTCCAATGTCGCGCCGCCGGGAACGATGGGGAAATAGATCTGCGCGGGGGATTCTTCTTCGTCGCTCGAAGCGAGGTGAATGGAGAAGGAAGGCATCCACTTTTTTGCATTGAGGAGTTGAATGCGGGCGGGAAGGCGGCGGCCGGCGAAGACGTGCTCGGGCAGAAGGAGTTTGACTTCGAGTCCGGCGAGGGAGAGGCGGCTGACGAGGCCGGAGACGAGCATGGTGGAGAGCATGGCGGCGAGGAGGAGGAAGAGGAGGTTGTTGGCTGAGGCGAAGGCGGCGAGTCCGATGAGGAGAATGAGAGTGGTGAAAGCGAGCCCGCTCCAGGTGACCTGATGGCGGACGCCGGATTTCCAGCGGCGGAGCCATTGCCCGAGTGTGCGGAATGGGTTGTAGCGGTACACCTGTTGTCATCGTGGCACAGGGGCGGTTGGGGTGTCGACGAACAGCCCGCCGGACTGGTACCCGCTCATGACACAATAAGCACTTTATGCCCGTCCCGCCTCCGATCCGGCTGAAGCGCACGCTGACGCTCGGCCAACTGATTGTCATGGGGATCATTTTTGTCCAGCCCACGGCCCCCATGCCTCCATATGGAGCGATCCATGTCGTGGGTAAGGGGCACGTGGTGACGACGGTGCTGATCGCGATGTTCGCGATGTTGTGCACCGCGGTTAGCTACGGGCGGATGGCGCGGGCGTATCCGTCGGCGGGTTCGGCGTATACGTACGTAGGCAATGAGGTGCATCCGATTCTGGGGTATCTGACGGGGTGGTCGATGCTGCTCGACTACGTGGTGAACCCGCTGATCTGCACGATCTGGTGCGCAAGCGCGGCGCATGACCTGTTTCCGGCGGTTCCGGGTTGGATGGCGGTCTTCTTCTTCGCCGCGCTGTTCACGATGATGAACCTGCGAGGGATTCAATCGACGGCCCGGACGAACCAGTTTCTGACCACGGCGATGGGAGTGGTCATCCTATGGATGATAGCGGCGTCGCTGCATTACATTCTTTCCATCCCGAACCTTCCGGCGGTTGCCTGGCTACGCCCGTTCTACGATCCGCAGACGTTTTCCCTGCGCAACATTTCGACGGGCACATCGGTGGCTGTGCTGACCTACATTGGCTTCGACGCGATCTCGACGTTGAGCGAGGAGGTGCAGAATCCGCGGCGGAACATTCTGCTGGCGACGGTATACACCTGCCTGATTATCGGCGCGCTTTCGGCGATTGAGGTTTATGTGGCGCAGATGGTTTGGCCGGGGACGGCGCCGTTTCCGAACAACGATACGGCGTATGTGCATATCGCGCGGCGGGCGGGCGGCGACGCTTTGTTTCACGTGATCACGTGGACGCTGGTGGTGGCGACGATCGGATCCGGGGCGGGGGCGCAGCTTGCGGGGGCGAGGCTGCTGTACGGCATGGGGAGGGACAATACGATTCCCAAGGGTATTTTCGGATCGCTGCATCCGAAAACGCTGGTTCCGGCGAACAACGTGATTTTTATCGGATTTGCATGTCTCATCGGCGGGCTGGTGATGAGCTACCAGTTGGGGGCCGAATTACTGAACTTCGGGGCGTTGATCGGGTTCATGGGAGTGAACCTGAGTTCGCTGCTGCGCTACTGGATTCGCGCCGGGGAGCGTTACTGGTCGCATCTCGTCACGCCATCGGCCGGGTTGCTGGTGTGTTTCTATCTGTGGATCAGCCTGAGCCATGCGGCGCAGGTTGCGGGCTGGATCTGGCTGATTACGGGCATTGTTTACGGGGCATGGAAAACGTCGGGGTTTCGTAAGGACATGCCGCGCTTCGAGGAGACTGTAGAGTAGGCGGCGCGCTCGGGAAGGTTGGGAGCGCCGAGGCGGCTGCAATAGTCTGTAAACCCGGGCAGCGGCCCTTTCCATTCGAGTTCGTCAACGGTTTCGAACACCGGCACATCCGTGCGCAGGGTGGCGAGGGTGCGGAAGAGAAGGGCGTCATCCCATTGGGTAAACAGGACGGTGGAGAGACGCCGCGCTCCTCGAATGGAGGGATGCCATTGGCGCCAGTCCTTGGGGATCTGCTCGAAGTGCGGATATTGGGAGAGGGTGAGCGACGCGGCTTTCGGTCCCCATCCGGGGAGCCCCGGAAAGCCATCGGCGGAGTCGCCGACGGCGGCGAGATAGTCCGGGATGGACTCCGGTTTGACACCCCATTTTTCGATGACAGCGGCTTCGTCGCGAAGGATGCCGCGGCGGCGGTCGAGTTGGACAATGCGGCTGCCGGCGACGCACTGGGCCAGATCCTTATCGGGAGTGCATACAAAGACTCGTTGGACACGGACGTCGCAAGCGGCTTGCGATGCGGCGGAGGCAAGGGCATCGTCGGCTTCGTAGCGGACCATGGGCCAGACCAGGACGCCCATCAGCGCGAGGGCTTCTTCGAGGATGGGGAATTGGGAGAGCAGGGGTTCGGGGACGCCTTCGGCGGTTTTGTAGCCGGGATAGAGTTCATTGCGGAAGGATTCGACGACATGGTCAGTGGCGACGCCCACGTGAGTGGCGCCATCCTCGAGCATTCCGAGGATGGATTGGAGTACGCCTCGGACGGCGCCAACTTCGTTCCCGTGCTGATCGAGTGCGGAGGGGACGGCAAAGAAGTGGCGGAAGAGTTCGTAGGTTCCATCAACGAGATGCACATCCATGGGGGGCGTAGCTCCTCATTTACAATAGACGCATGAAGCCACTCCTTGCCGCGTTGCTGCTTACCGCTTCTCTTCATGCCGCCGGTTGGAAGAATCTTTTCGATGGGAAGGATCTCGACGGCTGGAAGATGGTGGGGCCGGGGAATTTCAGCGTGGAAGACGGGATGCTCAAGACGCACGGGGGGATGGGGCTTTTGTATTACACGGGGGAGAAGTTCGGGAACTGCACGATCAGGGTGGTGTTCAAGACGACGGGGGACCACGACAATTCCGGAGTGTTCATCCGGCTGCCGGAGCAGCCGCAGGATCCCTGGTATGGCGTGCATAACGGGTATGAGGTGCAGATTGACGCCGCGGGAGACGACTGGCACTCGACAGGGGCGCTCTATTCGTTGAGCAAAGTGACGGCGCGCAACCAGAAGCCGGTGAACGAGTGGAACACGATGGGCATTGTCCTCAAGGGCCAACTGACTACCGTTCTGCTGAACGGGAAGAAGATCAATGAGTTTCGCGGGGACCAGCCAGTGCCGCCGCGCAAGCAGTGGTTCGAGCCGGTGCGCGGTCCGCGGCCGGATGAGGGCTACATCGGGCTGCAGAATCACGATGGCCGCTCGACTGTATATTTCAAGATGATCAGCGTCAAGCGGAATTGACGTGGTGGGGTGAAGCAGCGTGTTACGGATTGCCGGCGAAGGCGATCACGGCCATGCGTCCGTCCGTGGTGAGGCTGTCTCCGGTGGCGTTGGACAGCTGTTTGGGTACGGCGGGGCGATCCACGTAGTAGACGGCTTGTACCTTGCCGGTGTAAGTGAGATCGGAGACAACTTTGTCGCGCTCGTCATCGATGCGGGAGATGACGCGATGGATGAAGGTCCGGTCCTGCCTGGAGAACGAGATGCCATTGTCGTGGGTGGAGGAGGCGACCCAGACGGGCGCTCCATTGTAGCCGGCGGGGCGGGAAAAGATGCGCAGGTGATGGCGGCGGGCGAAGGTGTCGTACTGTTTTTCCCAGTTCATATCCGACTTCCTGCCGTCGAGCAGCAAGGACGACATGGGGGCTTCTTTGTAGCCGCGGTCTTCGACGAGGGCGCGGAAGGTCTGGAAGCCGGAATCGCGATTGGTGTTGAGGGCAAGGGTCCAACCGGCCGCCTGGAAAGCAGCCTCGAGCTGTTCGCGGGTTCCGAGGAACATGAGGTTGGTGATATCGCTTGGCTTGGGGGGCTTTTCGGCGATGGTTTGAAACGGCTGGGCGTTGACGAGGTCAACAAGGGGTTGGGGCGGGGCGGCGGGCTCCCAAACCGCCGGTCCGGGAGCGCCGTTCCAGTCTGCGTTCGTGGTGACGCGCACGGCGAGTTCGACGCCGGCGCCGATGAGGATTTCGGAGTCCGGCTCCTGGAAGAGGGATTTCTTGATGTTCTCGAGGAAGCCTCCCCACTTTTGGCCGAGTTCCTGATCGAGTTTGGCGGAGTAGGTTTCCGAAGCGACAATCCCCTGGATGTTTCCGTTGCCGTCCACTTTTTCTCTGGCATTATCTACGCCGGCGACGATGGTTTTCACGTTCGCCGTGTTACCGGAATTGTCTGTGAGGGAGTTGAAATCGAGGAGGAGGACGGCGCGTTCGGCAGAGTTGGGAGCGGGCGTGGCTGTCTTCACCGTTCCACTGAGTAGGGATCCGGGCCAGACGATGATCCGGCCGTCATTCCTGACAGGGGCGATGACTTCGGCTTGGACAGGATCGCCGGCTTTGGATACGCTGCTGCCCACCCTGGTTTTCAGGCGAACGGATATTTCCGTGCCGGCGGTGATGGTGGCGCTCTGAAGGTGGGAGCAAGAGAGGACGGATAGAAGGAGAGTTGCTGTTCGCATGGTCAGTGCACGAAGTAGCCGGATACTCCGATGACGGCTCCCAGGAGGGCCGCTACCACACCGCCAACGGGAAACAGTTTCTTCCTGGAGATGAAGTAAAGGGACGTCATGACGAGTCCGATTTCGAGGAGCCCTTCGCCAAGGTCAAAGCGCAGGGCGCGCTGTTCGGCGACTTCGCTTTCGGCCTCCTTTTTCTTCGCTTCCCCTTGAATTTCCTCGGATTCTTTGTCATAGCGCTGCTGTTCGGATTGGTAGCGCTTGAGCATATCCGCGGCGCCCGGGCTCGTTGTTCCGAGTACAGCGATGAGTTCGCGCCCGAGTTCGATGGAGTGAAATTTCATGCGCTTGGCCTGATAGAAGGACCACTGATCGTTGGCGGCGGAGCGCTCCATGACGGCGGCGGTATGCGCGCGGTGGGAGGAGATGGTGATGACGGCGAGAACTACGGCAATTGCACCGGCAAGGACGCCGACTCTCTGGCCGAACGGGTCGTGGTGTTCTCCCTCTTCATGATGCACTTCCAGTTCCGGCATAATCCGCCAGTGTAGGGCGGCAAGTTCGTCGGGGACAATCGCCTGGGGAGTGCTAGCGGAGGGGCCATGGGGAGGCTAGGAAGGGCGCGAAAAAAATTCGTAACCTTCCCCCGCGGCGGCAGTATTCTGCTATGAACGGATCAAACACGGAACAGAAGGCGTGGCGCAGCAGACCGATGATCAATTGATGAACCGGGTGAAGGATGGCGACGTGGACCAACTCGCCACGCTCTTTGAGCGGCATCACCGTCTTCTTTACCGGTTTTTCTATCACTCATGCGGGTCAGGGACGCTGGCGGAAGATCTGACGCAGGAGGTATTTTTCCGCATGTTGAAGTTTCGCGGGACGTTTCAGGCAGGCAGCCGGTTCAGCCCGTGGATGTACCAGATTGCGCGGAACGTGCACGTGGACCAGATGCGGAAGAAGCAGGCGGAGATGCCGCTGTTCGACGAGCGAACGGAGCGGGAACTGGAGCCGGCGGATCCGGCGTTATCGGCGGAGTGGCGGCTGATGCGGGGGAGCGACCTGGCGATTCTGCGCAAGGCGCTGATGCGGCTGCCGGCGGAACGGAGGGAACTGCTGGTGCTGAGCCGGTGGCAGAACCTGCGGTATGAGGAGATCGGCGCGATTGTGCAGTGCGATGCGGCGGTGGTGAAGAGCCGGGTGTTCCGGGCGATGAAGCAGTTGAGCGAGATTTTCTTTCGGATGTCGGGAAGGAAGGCGGCGTCATGACGTGCGAACAGGCGAAGGAGCGGATGGTGGACCGGTGGATTACCGGGCTCGATGAGGCGGAGCGGATGGAACTCGACGGCCACCTGGCGGAGTGTTCCGAATGCCGCGAAGAACAGGAATCGTTGAACGCTCTTTGGAATGGCCTGGGGGACCTTCCCTTGGAAGAGCCGAGCCGGAACCTGCGCACGAATTTCTATCAACTGATGGATGCTTACCGGCTGGGGCAGGCGGAACGGAGCGAGGGGAAGGCGGCTCTGAAGATGCCCGCGCCGGCGCGCCGGGCAGGGTGGTGGCCCGCGGCGGTGGCGGCGGGTGTGGCGCTGGTGTTCGGACTGACAGCGGGGCACTTGTATACCGCGCGGAATCGGGACGAACAAACGATATCGCAGTTGAATACGGAGATGCAGCACATGCGGCAGTTAGTCACTTTGTCTTTGCTACAGCAGCAATCGGCGAGCGACCGGTTGCAGGGGGTGAGCTACAGCGTGCGCATGGAGCCGGCGGGCGATGAGGTGCTGTCAGCGCTGTTGCGCACTTTGAATCACGATCAGAACGTGAATGTGCGGCTGGCCGCGGTGGATGCGCTGCGGCAGTTTTCCAGCCAGGCTCCGGTGCGGCAGGGACTGCGCGATGCGATGCTGCACCAGAACTCGCCGCTGGTGGAGATTGCGCTGATCAACTGGGCGATGGATACCAAGGACTACGGGTCAGTGGAGGCGATGGAGAGGCTCGAGCAGGAAAAGGATTTGCATCCGGCGGTGAAGGAGCGACTGGCCAGGGCTCTGGAACGGCTGCGAATGAATTAAAGAGTTAACGAAAGGGAGAGACCGAATGAAACGATTACCTGGAGTGTGTCTGCTTTCGGCGGCCGCGTTGCTGGCCAGCGTCGAGGACAGGGAGACGATCCGCCAGACATATCCTTACGCGGCCAAACTGGACGTCGAGAACGTCAATGGATCGATTCGTGTGACGGGCTACAACGGCAGCACGATTCAACTGGTGGCGAACCGGAGGACGGAGGCGAGGGACAGCGCCGCGCTCGAGGAGGCAAAGCGTGAGGTACGGCTTGACGTGACGTCGAGCGGCGGGGTGCTGCGGGTATGCATTGATGCGCCGTGGAAGGATTGCAGCGATCCGGAGAACTGGCGCGGCCGGAATTCCCACGGGGATCGCAATTATTCCGTGCGTTTCGATTTCGAGTTGCAGGTTCCCCCGGCAATGGCGGCGAAATTGAAGACGGTGAACGGCGGGGTCACGATGAGCGGCGTGGGCGGCGATTTCGAGGTCAGCAGCGTGAATGGGGGATTGACGCTCGAGGATCTGGCGGGGTCGGGGTCGGCGAAGACGGTGAATGGGGCCATCAGGCTCAGCTTCCGGAACAGCCCGCAGCGGGGGGTGAACGCGAAGACCGTGAACGGGGCGATTGATGCGGTGTTTCCGAAGAATTTGAACGCGAACCTGAGGTTCAAGACGTTCCACGGGGATGTGTTTACGGATTTTCCTTCGACGGCGCTCGCGCAAGAGGCGGCGAAAGCGGAACGCGAGGGCGGGCGGACGGTGATCCGCAGCAGCCGGGTGTTTGGCGTGAGGGTAGGCGGCGGAGGGCCGGAGCATTTCTTCGAGACGCTGAACGGAACGATACAGATCAAGGAGCGGGAATAGCCATGGGGAGAGTGAAGATAGTGGTGATTGCGGCGGCGTTTGCCGCGCTGCTCGCGGCGCAGGAGCGGATGACGGTTCCGTTTTCGGATCCGAACGGCCCGAAGCGGCTGACGGCAAGCCTGCTGCGGGGCAGCATCACGGTGAAGACGCATGCGAGCAAGGATGTGACGATTGAAGCAAGCGGGGGACGCGTGCGGAAACGGAGGGAGCCGCCTCCGGGGATGCGGCGGATAGACGGGGGCGGATTGGGGCTGACGGCGGAGGAGTCGAACAACACGGTTCGGATCTCCGCTTCACCGGGTAGCGGAGCGGATCTGGTGATCTACGTTCCTGTGGACACTTCGGTCAAGCTGAACACGGTGAACAATGGAAACATCACGGTGGAAGGCGTGAGCGGAGAGATCGACGTGAACAACCTGAACGGGGATGTCACGGTGAAGGATGTTTCGGGCGTGGTGGTGGCGCACACGTTGAACGGGAAGTTGATTGTGTCGCTGAACCGTGTGCTGCCGGACAAGACGATGAGTTTCAGCACGCTGAACGGCGACGTGGATGTAACTTTGCCGGCGGACACGAAGGCGAACGTGAAGATGAAGTCCGAGCATGGGGACATTTTCACGGACTTCGACATTACGCTGAAGCCGAGTTCGCCGCAGCCCGTGCAGGAGACGCGGAGGGAGGGGAGGCGGTATCGCATTCGATTTGACCGGGCGATGTACGGGGCCATCAACGGAGGCGGACCGGAGTTTCAGTTCACGACGTTGAACGGGACGATCTACATTCGGAAGAAGTAGCGATGGGAGGAATGGGGCGAATGCCGTTGAGTCCCGCAAGTTATGCTGAAGTTACCGGATGAAAGCAAGCGCGGAAGAGATGAGGGCGGCAGGGTATGCGGCCGTGGACCGGGTGGTGGCGCACTGCGAAGCGCTCGAGGGCATGGCCGCATGGACCGGAGCGAGGCGCGCCGAACTCGAGGACCTGGAGTTGGGGATTCCGGATGGGCCCCGTCCGGCAGCGGAGGTGATTGCGCAGGTGGAGCAGGAGATCCTGCACTATATGGCGCGGCCGGCGCATCCGCGGTTCTTCGCCTTTGTGCCGGGGCCGGGAAACTTCATTGGGGCCGTGGCGGACTTTCTTGCGCAGGGATATAACGTGTTCGCGGGGAACTGGTTCGCGGCGTCCGGTCCGGCGATGGCGGAGTTGCGGACGATTCAGTGGCTGGCGGAATTAGTGGGATTTCCTCAGACCGCGGGTGGTTTGTTTCTCAGCGGGGGGTCGCTTGCGAACTTCACGGCGCTGGCCGTGGCGCGGGATCGGATTCTGGGTGAGGAGCGGCTGGGTGACGGAGTGGTCTACTATTCGGACCAGACACATTCGTCGGTGGAGCGGGCGCTGCGGCTGCTTGGCTTCGCGCGGCGGCAGTTGCGAAAGCTTCCAAGCGATGACGATTTCCGTCTGCCTGTCGCTTTGCTGCGGTCCGCCATGGAGGAGGACCGGCGCGGCGGGCGCCGTCCTTGCTGTGTCATCGCGAATGCGGGGACCACGAACACCGGCGCTATCGATCCCTTGGGGGAGCTGGCGGCGGCTTGCCGGACGGAGGGGGTGTGGCTGCATGTGGATGGAGCATACGGGGCGGCGGCGGCGATTTGCGAGGAAGGGCGGCGGCTGCTGGCTGGGATCGAAGAAGCCGATTCGCTCACGTTTGATCCGCACAAGTGGCTCTTCCAGCCGTTCGATTGCGGGTGTGTTCTGTTACGGGACGGGTCCCTGCTCCCGCGTACTTTTTATTCACGGCCCGAGTATTTGAAGGACGTCGGGGATAATGCGGAGGAGCCGAATCTGTTTGACTACGGGCCTGAACTGACGCGTCCGTTTCGGGCGCTGAAGTTGTGGATGACGCTTCAGGTATTCGGGGCGGATGCGATGCGGCAGGGCGTCGAGCACGGCTTGGAGATGGCGCGGTATGCCGAATCGCTGGTGCGGAAAAGGAAAGATTGGGTGATTGTGACTCCCGCGCAGATGGGGATGCTCAGCTTCCGGTATGAGCCGGCGGGTATTTCCGTGGAGCGGCTGGATGAGCGGAATCGCGAGATCGGGAAGCGGATTACGGCGTCGGGATTCGCGGTGGTTCTGTCGACGGAGTTGAAGGGGCGGACGGTTTTGCGGATGTGTCCGATCAATCCGCGGACGACGGAAGGCGATGTGCGGAATACGATCCGGGAACTGGACCGGTTGGCACGGGAATGAAAGATACGGCCGCGCAGAGAATCCAACAGATCGGCAAGCGTGTGAAGGAGCAGCGCGAGGCGGCGGGGTTGAGCCTGGATCAGCTTTCACGGCTGAGCGGGGTGAGCAAGGCGATGCTGTCGCAAGTGGAACGCTCGCGCGCCAATCCGACGGTGGTGGTGCTGTTGAAGATCGCCTCGGGGCTCGGCTGCCCGCTCGATGCGCTGCTCGGTCCGGGCACCGGAGGCACGCCGATCGATGTGGTGCGGTGTGACGATACACGCGCCATCTACACGCAGAGCCACGAATGCACCATCCGGACGTTGTCGCCGCTGGGCACGGGAAAGAATCTCGAGTTCTACGAGATCCTGCTGGCGGGCAATGCGGCGTTGCGGTCACAGCCGCACTTCCGGCGGACGGAAGAGTATCTCACAGTGACGCGAGGGAAGGTGAGGGTGGTCTCCGAGGAAAACACGGCGCTGTTACGAAAAGGGGATTCGGCCCATTACCGGGCGGACGTGCCGCATGCGATCGAGAATGCCGGGGCGGCGGAGGCGCGGGTTTACCTGGTGGTGAAGTACGGAATGGGGGACTGAGCGCTACACACCCGCGGCCACGGGTTGTTCGGCTTCCTGGAGGAGGTCGAGGAACGCGGCAGTGGCGGGATTGAACCGCTTGCGTTTGAGGTGGATGATGCCGAGGGGGCGGATGAGCCCGGGGGCGGCCAGGGGAACGCAGACCAGCCTGCCTTCGGAAACTTCGGCGCGCAGCATGCGGGAGGGGACGATGCTGATGCCGCTGCCGAGGGCGAGAGCTTCCTTCACCATGGGGATGGAGTCGAAGTGCATGGCCACGTTCACGCTCACGTTGCGCTCCTTCAGGAAACGATCCACGTCGCGGCGGATGGGAAGATCGGGATCAAAGGCGATGAATTCCATCCCATCGAGGTCAGCCGGGCGGACGGTGGTCAGCCTGGCGATGGGATGCGAGGGAGCCGCCGCCACGGCCATTTCCTCCTCGCGCCAGGGTATGACGGCGATGTCTTTGGCGTTCTGCGGGTAACTGACCAGGCCGAGATCGGCGGTTTCGTTGCGAACCGCCTCGTAGACCTTTTCGGGCCGAACGTATTCGACTTCGAGCGAGGCGTGTGGGAAGCGGGCGCGAAACTCCTCATCGAGGCGCGTCATTTCCACGAGGCCGACGGAGAAGATGGAGGCTACGCGCACGGCGCCCACAACGCCGGATCGCAACTGGCCGAGAGCGAGGCGGAACTCGTCCTGGAGGCGCAGCACGTCGCGGCAGAGACCGGCGTAGAGATGGCCTGCTTCGGTGAGCTGAAGCGGGCGGCGGGAGCGATCGATGAGCGGCGTGTCGAAGCTCCGTTCCAACTCCTGGACATGCTGGCTGGCGGCGGACTGGCTGATGTTGTTCATGGCTGCGCCGCGGCTCATGCTGCCGGTTTGAGCGATATCACGAAAAAGTTTGAGGTGGAAGAAGTCCACGTGGGGAGCTTATCATAAGATATTCTTATATAGCAAGCAAGCGGGCAGAGCGGTTGCTAATTGGGTGTTACGGGTACGCGGCGGCGGGAGCGGGGTTCAGAAGGCGGGGCAGATGTTGCGTATGTACTCGAGGGCCTGGGGGCCGTTTTGCTCGATGGGGCGGGTGCCATCGAGCACCAGGCCCGCATAGGCAGCGGTGGGATCGATGTAAAGCTCGCGCATGGGCTGGACGGTTCCGTTGTACTGGCTGCGCACGGAGATTTCGGTGCGCTCGCGTTCGCGCAGGTCGCGGCCGATGCGGCGGTGGAGGCAGACGGTGTCGGGAGCGGTGATGAAAATAGACGCGGAAAGCAGGGAACGGATGTTCGGCCAGTAGAGTGTAAAAAGTCCTTCGATGAGGAGATAGTGGTCCGGTTCGAGGTGTAATGTGCGAGCGCCGCGGGTGTGGACGGCGAAGTCGTAGATGGGGCGATCCACGGGACGGCCGGCGATGAGGAGGCGGAGATGCTGCTCGAGTAGGGCATCCTCGATGGCGGCGGGCTCGTCGTAATTGATCCGGGCGCGTTCGGAGGGGGTGAGATGGTCGAGGGCCTTATAGTAGGCGTCGACGGGGAGGACGGCTGCCGGGAGATGACCGGCAAGCCAATGGGTGAGGGTGCCCTTGCCGGCGCAAGAAGGGCCCGCGATTCCGACCAGATGCATGGGTTGGGAACAGAGTAGCATTGAAGCGGTTGGCGCGGCTTGGGTGAATTGCGCCCGGTAAACGGGTTATTCGCGTTCGGCGGCGTGGGCGAGGGCGTTTTCGACAAGTTCGACGATGTGGCGGTCGGCCAAGGCGTAGTGGATGTGTTTGCCGTGGCGCGTGCGGACGACGATGTTCTCGGCGCGGAGGACGCGGAGTCTTTGGGAGATGGTGGAGATGGATTCGCGTTCGGCTTCAGCGAGTTGGGAGACGCAGGCTTCGCCTTGGGCGAGGAGGGCGAGGAGGCGGAGGCGTGGGGGATCACCGATAGCGCGGAAGAGGCGAGCGGTGCGGTCGATGGAGGCAGGGGAGGCGGCGGAGAGAGGGGGGTGGGGGTGGGGGTGGTGTTGATTCATTTGAATAACTGTGCAACTATGATAGTGACAGGGTCAACGCATCCTTGTCAAACCGGGACGTATCTACTCCCCTTGATATCCTGATGAGAGGTGCCGCCATTCATTCTCACGCTGAATTCCATGTCCACGGCCTCGATTGCGCCGAGGAAGTGTCACTTTTGCGCCGCGAAGTGGGCGCTGTATCGGGCGTCACCGACCTCACGTTTGACGTTCTGAACGCGAAGATGGGGGTGCAGTTCGACCCGTCACGAGTGGACCACGGAATGATCCGCGCCGCCGTTGCGCGGACCGGGATGAAGTGTGAACCTTACCGGGAAGCGAAGCAGGAGGCGCCCTGGTGGCGGCTTCATGGCCGTTTGCTGCTCTGCCTGACGAGCGGGCTGGCGCTGCTTGGCGGAGCGCTCACCCAGGCCGCTTCGCTGGCGGACTTTGCGCGGTCATTACTGGTGCATGAGCATGACGGCCACATCGCGCCAATTACGATGGCCTTCTATGCCGCGGCGATGATGAGCGGGATGTTCTTCGCGGCTCCGAAGGCGTGGGCGGCGTTGCGGCGGTTCAATCCCGAGATGAACGCGCTGGTGGCGGTGTCGATTCTGGGGGCTGTGGTCCTGCGGGAGTGGCTGGAAGGGGCGACACTGGCGTTCCTCTTCGCGCTGGCGGGGCTGCTGGAGAGTTGGAGCATTTCACGAGCGCGGAACGCGGTTTCCTCGCTTCTGGCGGTGAAGCCGACGGAAGCCACTGTGGTGCATCATCACGGCGAGCACCGGATGCCGGTGGAGCAGGTGAAGGTGGGGGAGGTGGTTCGCGTCAAGCCCGGCGAGCGGATTCCGTGCGATGGAGAAGTGACTTCGGGGATGTCGCATGTGAACCAGGCGGTGATCACCGGGGAGTCCATGCCGGTGATGAAAGAGCTTGGGTCCACCGTATTTGCGGGGACGATGAACGGAGACGGGCTGGTGGAAGTGAAAGTATCGAAACCGCCCGCCGATACGCTGCTGTCGAGGATGCTGCGGATGCTGGACGGTTCTCACCACCGGGCGCATACGGAGCAATTTGTGGAACGGTTCGCGCGGGTTTACACTCCCGCCATCTTCCTGCTGGCCATTCTGGTGACGGCCGGCGCGCCGTTGCTGATGGGTTGGGACTGGCAGCGGTCGGGCTATCAGGGGATGGTGATTCTGCTGATTTCGTGCCCGTGCGCGCTGGTGATTTCGACGCCTGTGACGGTGGTGGCGGCGTTGGCGTCCGCGGCGAGGGCGGGAGTGTTGATCAAGGGCGGAGTGCACCTGGAGCAGGCGGCGAAACTGAAGGCGTTTGCTTTCGACAAGACGGGCGTGCTGACGCAAGGGTCCCCCGAAGTGCAGACTTTCCGGACATTGGACGGCATGGGAGAGGCGGAAGCGCTGCGGCGGCTGATGGCTTTGGAACAGCGCAGTGAACATCCGGTGGGGCACGCGATTGTGCGCTATGCCACGCGGCAGGGGATTGAGCCGGAGGCGGTTTCGGATTTCCGCGCGGTCCGCGGCCGCGGGGCCGAAGCGGTGGTGGGGCAGGAACGGTTCTGGGCGGGGAGTCATCGCTTCCTGCATGAGAAAGGCCTGGAGCGGGAGGGGATCTGCTCGCAAATCGAGGCATTGGAGGACGAGGGACACACGGCGTTCCTGTGCGGGACGGGCGACCATGTGTGGGCAATGGTGGCGCTGGCCGATCCGCTTCGGAAAGAGGCCGCGGAAGCCATTTCGGGGCTCCGCCGGGAAGGGGTGGAGCGAGTGGTGATGTTAACAGGCGACAACAAGCCCACGGCGGCGGCGGTTGGCAACCAACTGGGCCTCGAGGACGTGCGCGCGGAGATGCTTCCTGAAGAAAAGGCGGATGCCGTGAAGCTGTTGCGGAGCGAATACGCGCATGTGGCCATGGTCGGGGACGGGATCAATGACGCGCAGGCGCTGGCGAGCGCATCGGTGGGGATTGCGCTGGGACGGCGCTCCACGGATGTCGCGCTCGAGACGGCGGATGTCGTATTGATGAACGAAGACTTGCGGAATCTTGGATTTCTGCTGCGCCATGCGCGGCGGGCGGCGTCCGTGATCCGGCAGAACGTCGTTTTCGCCATTGGTTTAAAGGCTGTGTTTCTGGTGACGGCATTCGCCGGGATCGCCACGTTGTGGATGGCGATTGCCGCCGACATGGGGGCCACATTGCTGGTGACGTTCAACGGGTTGCGGCTGCTGCGCGCGAAGCGCTGAAGGATGGAAGAAAAGGCGTAAAGCACGTGGGGCCGAAGTCAGGCTTTTAGGAACACGCGCAAAACGGAGCCCGCCCGCGCCGCGAAACGTGGCGGTGTTCCTCGCACACGGGGGGCGCGGGACGTGCCCTTTGCGCTTTCGACGCTCAATGTGAGAGCGCTTCCGGCTGAAACCCGGATTCCTTATGTCGCGTCCACCGTTGGTATACTGATACGAGGCTTCCTAAGTTTATTCTTCATGCGGAAATACGGGATCAGTTTGCTATTGGCGGCGGGTTTGTGCGAGGCCGCCGACTTCTTCAGTGGGATGGCCGCCCGGGCCGTGATCGGGCAACGGACTTTTACCGCCCAGACTCCAGGCGCGTCGGATGTTTTGTTGGGCGGCGTGGGCGGAATTGCCTACGCCAACGGCGCTCTGATTGTGGTGGACGACAATCGCGTTTCCGCCTCGCCCCAGAACAACCGCGTTCTCATCTTTCGAAATGTAGGTTCCTTTCTGCCGGCTCCTACGGCGGAACTGCCGGCATCCGGGGTTCGCTGTCCGGTGTGCGTGGGCCAGGCGACGGTGGTTCTGGGTCAACCGGATTTCACCAGTTCCGACATTGGACTGAGCGAAAAGACGTTCCAGCATCCCACGGCGGTGGCGACCGATGGCCAGTACCTGGCGGTTGCGGACACGGACAATAACCGGGTGCTGATCTGGAAGTCGATTCCGGCGGTGAACCAGGCGCCCGCAGATGTTGTGATCGGGCAGCCGGATTTCAAGACGAACAAGGCGAATGAAGGCAACCAGGCTCCGTCGGCGCGGAGCCTGCGCGGACCACAAGGGGTATGGATTCAGGCGGGCAGGCTCTACGTCGCCGATACATTGAACAACCGCATTCTCGTGTGGAGAAATATGCCCACGCAGAACTTTCAGCAGGCGGACCTTGTTCTTGGGCAATCGAGTTTTACGGCCACCACGACGCAAGACCTGCGGTCGCAGAGCTTTGATCCGAAGCCGAACAACATGCTGGCGCCGGTATCCGTTACCTCGGACGGGTTGAAGCTGCTTGTCGCCGATCTCGGGCACAACCGGGTTCTTGTGTGGAACAGCATTCCGGATTCGAACCAGGCTCCCGCGGACCTCGCCATCGGGCAACCCGATCTCAACAGCGGCGCCTCCAATAACACGCAGAACCTGTGTCCGGAAAATCGGACCACAGACAGCAGCGGGAATACTGTTTATCCAGCCTCCTGTAACGCGAGCCTGGATTTTCCGCGCTATGCCTACTCGGATGGGAAGCGTCTGTTTGTAGCAGATGGCGGGAATGACAGGGTGCTGGTGTTCAACAGCATTCCGACACAGAGCGGGCAGGAGGCGGATGCGATTGTCGGGCAGGTGGCCAGCGGGATCAACCAGGTATCCGACAGCGCCAATCCGCTGGGACGCGGCAGCGCGGATTCCGTGGCGACTCCCATGGGGATTACGGGCGATGGCACGAACCTCTATGTGAGCGATCCGTATCGCCGGCGGGTGATGGTGTTCACACCGGGCGAAACGTACATTCCGTATAGCGGGGTGCGAAATCTGTTCAGCCGCAGCGTGTACGCCGTGGGCACGATTACTTTTTCCGGAACCTTGAAGGAAGGCGACAAGGTTACGGTGCACATTGGCGATTCGGCGAATAACCAGGAAAAGACCTATGACTACACGGTGGTCAAGAATGACTCGTTCACGCGCGTTGTCAATAACCTGGTGCTGACGATCAACGCCGATAGCGGCGATCCGCTGGTGTTTGCCACGCCGAATACAAATTTCAACACGATCATTTTGACGTCCCGCCTGCAGGGCGACGCCGGGAACTCGATACCGATTTCGGTGACCACATCCGACAACGCGGTGATCACCGCCACCACGAGTGGCGCGACGTTGAGCGGCGGGCAGGATGCGGCCAAGATCGCGCCGGGGACTCTGGTGGCGATCTTCGGGGCCAACCTTTCGGATTCGACCGCTTCGGCTCCGGCAGAGGCGGATCCGCTGCCGACGGAACTGGCCGGAGTGCAGGTGTATTTCGACGGCATCCGCGCTCCGCTGCTGATGGTGTCGCCGACGGAGATCCGGGCGCAAGTGCCGTGGGAAGTGAACGATTCCAACAGCATCAGCAACTATGTGCGCATTCAGCGTTCGAGCGGAGTGGTGGTGACGACGGCGGCGGTTGCGGTGCCGATCATCGGGGAGAACCCGGGATTGCTCGCACAGGAAGGCACCGACCCGCGCCCGGCGATCGCGGTGCACTCGAGCAGCCAGGCTACGGCGACGGTGTCCGTGGACGGATCAGCGAACGCGAGCGATGTGGCGACGATCCTCATCGAGGACCGCTCGTATTCGTATACGGTGCAAAGCGGCGATACGCTCGAGAGCATTCGCGACGCCTTAATCGGCAAGATTAACGCGAACGCGGACGAGAAGGTGGAAGCCTATGCCGCGGGGTTGTTCACCCGTATTCGCCTCCGGGCGAAGGTGCAGGGGCCTGCGGGCAACGGGATTCCCATCTCCGCCAGCACGAATGACGGCGCGCAGGTGATTCTGACCGCCACGAATTCGTCCACGTGCTGCGCCAACGTAGCCGGCGCTGCTGTGACGATCGACAATCCCGCGATTCCGGGAGAGACCATCATCTTCACGGCGACCGGTTTGGGGCTGGTTACCAACCGGGATATCGTTGCTGAGTTGGCGACAGGCTTCCGGTTAAAGAGCACGGAGAGCAATACGCCGAATGAATTTGTCTCTTCGCTGATCGGCGGCAAGACGGCGAACGTGCTGTATTCGGGGCTTCAGCCGGGGATGGTGGGAATCTACCGCGTGGAACTGGAATTGAACTCCGATATTCCAACGAACCCGAACACGCAGGTCACTATTGCGCAAGACGTGTACGTGAGCAACATCGTGACGATACCTGTCTTCAATCCGGCGCAGGACCTTCCGCCGCCGCCGGATGCTTCCACGGGGAACGTAGTCCGCCGGAGGCGGTAATTGGCGCTCACGCGGCGCGCCTGGCTCGGGTCGGCCGCGGCCGCCCTTGGGCAAGTGCGGTCTGTTCGCCCGAACGTACTGATCTTCCTTTCTGACCAGGAAACAGAGTTGCTTCCGGGTCCGGTGCATACGCCGAACCGCGACCGCCTGGGCGGTGTCCGGTTCACGCATGCCTTCTGCAACACGCCGCAGTGCTCTCCGGCGCGGGCGGCGATTCTTACAGGGCTTGATCCGCACAAAGCCGGGGTGCTCACCAATGTGGACAAATCTTCTTTGGGGCAGCCGCTGTCTCCCTCGATTCCGAACATAGGAAGCGTATTCCAGGCCGCGGGCTATCACACCGGATACTTCGGGAAATGGCATCTGAGCGATTCGAGGGATCTTGCCGCCTACGGTTTCGCTCACAGTGAATGGAACGGGGCGGATGAGGATACGGCGCGGCGCGCGGCAGCGTGGATGCAGGCGCAGAAAGGGCCGTGGCTGGCATTTGTTTCGATCCTGGACCCGCATCGTATCTATGACATTCCGCGGAGGATAGGGGAGGTGAAACCGCGGAATGACGTACGAAAGCCATTCAGCGGCCTCGAGGATCTGGCAGGCAAGCCTTCCGAGCAGAGGGAGTATGTCGACCGGGACCAGGGTAGAGCGACCCGGGAGTTTACGCCCGAGGACTGGTTGAAATACCGGAGCTACTATCTTCAACTGGTGGAGCATGCCGACTCTTGCTTCGGCCTGGCGCTCGAAGGGATTTCCCGTATTTCAGACACGATAGTCCTGTATGCATCGGATCATGGAGATGAAACCGGCGAGCATGGCTTACCGTACAAGGGTCCGTTCCTGTACGAGGAGTTGTTGCGTATTCCGCTCGTGATGGCTGGTCCCGGCACGGATAAACTGAAGGCGCGCGCCGGCGGGATGGTGACGCAAACCGACATCGCGCCGACGCTGGCCGGGCTTGCGGGATTGCGCTGGCCCACCGCGGTGAGCGGGAGGGACCTCACGGCCGGCGGGGACGCTCGCGACGCGGTGCTGCTTGAATACTACGCCAAGCAGAAATGGAAGAACCCGGTTCGGACGATCCGCACGCGCCGCTACAAGCTGAACTGGTACAACAGCGGGCATCAGGAACTCTATGATCTCGAGAAGGACCCCCATGAGACGCACAATCTGGCGGGGGAGCCTGCCATGCGTGGAGTTCAAAAGGAGTTGGAGCGGCGCATCAGCGCCTGGCGCGGCCCGATATCCTGATTGAGTTCTGTTTCAGGCGGATTTCCGTTTGCGGTCGCGCGCCGCCTTGGCGGCAGGCCGCGGCTTTGCATGGACAGGGACGGGAACCGGTTGCGGAGCGGCGGCAGCGGCGGGAGCCCCTGCACGGATGCGCATGAGGAAACTGAGGAACAAGGCGAGGATCGAAGCCCAGCAGAGAATGTCGTAGCCGATGATGACTCCGCTATAAGGCGCCTTATTAAGGGAATTGGCGAGGCGCCAGGGGAAGTCTCCGCCCCAGTAGTTGTATACGGATGTGAGGAAGACGGCGGCGGAGAAATTGAACAGCAGGAGGACTTCCGGGCCGAGGAAGACGCCCCAGGGGGCGATCCAGGCGAGGTACTGGACGCCAAACCCGGAAGTGACGAGGAAGAAGAGGGAGGCGAGGCATCCGAGCCGCAGGGGCAGTGGGGCGGAAGGGTGTTTCTTCTGAAGCCACACTCCGCCGGCGGCGAGCGCGCCGACGGTAAGATACTTGCCCACGGCCTGAAAAATCTGGTTGGGCATTTCGAAGCCCGTGACAGCGGCAAACCAGGTGAGGGCTTGCGGGATTCCCCAATTGCCGTAAACGCTGTCATAGCCGAGCAGCCGGCTCAGCACGAGCAGCGGCGACTGGTAGAACCACGGAGCCGATCCAATGGCGAGAATGAGCGCCACTCCGCCGAGGAACAAGGCCCGGCGGCGGGTGGTGGGGAGCCATGCGAGGACCGCGGGAATGAGGAGCAGCGGCCAGATCTTGATGTTCATGCTCATCCCATAGGCGAGACCGGCGAAGAAAGGATTTTCGACGCGCTGGAAGACGAGGAGGGAGAGCAGGACAAAGAAGATCATGACGGCATCGGTGCTGCCGTGGAAGCCGGAGATGAGGTAGGAGACAGGCGAGGCGGCGACGATGAGAAGCGCCCATCGTGTGGCCGATGTGTGCGGCTTGAGAAGGCGCCAGAGGACCCACAAGATGCCGGCATCCGCCAGCATGGAGGGCATTTTGAGCCAGAAAAAGAAATGGAAGCCGATGGTGTCGGTGAGCCATCCCGCCGCACGCAGAATGTTGATGACGAACGGCGGATTGCGGAAATCCTCTTTGTGGTAGGCTTTGCCGTTCTCCACCAGTTCGATGCCGTCGCGATACAGGCCGAGGCCGCCATCAGGGGCAAGGCTTCGCTGCCAACTGGCGTGATAGAAGAGAATGTCGTTGGTGCCGAAAGTGGTCATGGCGAAGACGGCCTTGGCGATGAAGGCGGCGATGGCGGCGACGATGATCCATTTGGCGGCGACGCGCGGAAGCGCATCGGAAATTGTGGAACTGCGGGAAAGAGCGCTCACCGGATGTCTCTACCAGAAGTGATGGCCGCTCGGGATGGCGCCTGGGAAGACATAGGCATACATGAGCACGAGCAGGCCTACGAGGAAGGCAAGAGCCAGGCTGTGTTTGGCCACCGCACGGAACAGTAGGCCTTCTTTTCCTTCCTGGCCGGTCACCGCGCAGGCGATGACCAGGGACTGGGCCGCGATCATCTTTCCCATGACGCCTCCGGCGCTGTTGGCGGCGCCCATGAGGATGGGGCTGAGTCCCAGTTTGTTGGCGGTGATCATCTGCAAGCTGCCGAACAGCGCGTTGGAGCCGGCGTCAGTTCCGCTGAGCGCGACACCGATCCAGCCGATGAGGGTGCCGAACAGGGGGAACAGGACGCCGGTATTCGAGAGCGCGAGGCCGAGCGTCGCGTCCATTCCGCAGTAGCGGGTGAGATACCCGAGGCTCAACATGGCGAGAATGGCCGCGATGCTGAACCGCAATCGGGAAAACGTGCGGAAGAACACCTTCATGGTGCGTCCGATGGAAAGCCCGAGCAGCGGGCCGGTGAGGAGCCCCGAGAAGAAGGTGCCGGTTCCGACGGTGGAGAGCCAGGAAACATCGAAGACCGCGGGTTCGGCATACGCTTTCACCACGGCGGGCGGCTGGCGGAGCACCAGGTGATCCAAACCGGGGACGGGACCCTTCCAGGAGAACTGGTCGAGGAATTTCGCCACGGCAGGGAGGCCCCAGACGACCACGAAAACAGCGAGCAACAGGAAGGGCGACCATGCCTTGAGGATCTGGGGGAGGGTGAGGGCCGGGCGATGGGTATAGGAGGTCATCTTCCAATCCGGGGCCACCCAAACCTTGGCGGGCTTCCAGACCTTGCGGAAGAAGAAGGCGAGCACCAGGAGGGTGCCGATGCCGCCGAGGATGTCCACCAGGGACTCATCCATGAAGTTCGACCAGAAGAATTGAATGCCGCCGAAGGTGACGCCGCAGACGAGCAATCCGGGCCAGACGGCGAAGGTGTCGGCCGTGCTGGCGATCATGCGGATGAGCCAGAAGGGAAGCACGAGGGTGGTGAGCGGAAGAATGCGGCCCACCATGGCGCTGAAGTCCGCTTCCGGCAGGCCGGTGACGGCGGTGAGGGTGCGGATGGGATTGCCCAATCCGCCAAAGGCAACGGGTGCGGAGTTGGCAAGCAGGCAAAGAAGGGCGGTGGCGAAGGGCGGGAAGCCGAGGCCGATCATCATGGCCGCGGTAACGGCCACGGGCGCGCCGCCGCCGCCGGCTCCCTCGAGCAGGGCCCCGAAAGCAAATGCGATCAAGAGAGCCTGCAGCCTCGGGTCATTCGCAATCTGCCCGATGGATTGTTTCAGGTTTTCGAACTGGCCGGATTCGACAGTGAGTTCATAGACGAATACGGCGGCTACGACCACCCAGGCAATTCGCCACCAGCCGTACGTAAGTCCGCTGGCCACTGCTCCGGCGAGCATGTGGGCGGGCATGCGAAAGACCGCGAGAGCAAGCACAGCGGCGGCCAGGAACGCGTAAATGGCGGCCTTCCAGGCCGCCGTGCGGCGCACGGCAAGGAGATAGAAGAGAACGATTGCGGGGAGCGCGGCCGCGGCCGTCGACAGGAACACGTTGCCGAGGGGATTGTAATTCTGAGACCAGGTTTCGTTCATGGACGGATGGCTTAGTTTATAACAAACTACGGTCCCGGCACCGGGGACTTGGGTGCGCGACTTGAGTGGGAACCACTGCAAAATGGTTCCGCTGTGGATCTCGCACGCTCATTCGGAAGATGATCTGCACAAGCGAACAGGTGGCCGATAAACGGGGATCAACGCCGATAACCCCTGTATTCTCCATCCCATTTATCGGCATTTATCAGCGGCCAATTGTTTTCCACAACCTGCCAGGGTGTCCTCAGTACCAAGTACGCTCAGTTTCTGCCGCTTTTTCCTGTGATGCCGGCGACCTCCATTCTTGTGTCGCATAGCCCGGATCAGAGGCTTGGAAGATTAGAATTCTTCAGGCTGTTCTGAAGGGTTCGGACATCAACACGGATACCCTGCCGCAACAATTCCTCGTAGGCCTGCCGCAGATCCTTGATCTCTCCGCGGCGGTACAACTCTTCGAGTATCCCGACGCAGCCCACGACGGCGAGCCCCGCCTCGGTGGCCATCCTACGCCCCTTCCATTCATCCATCAGCAGCAGATCCGCTTGAAGCTCCTTGGCGAGCAGCACCGCACTTGTTTCTCCAGCGCCGAGTCCTGTACTGATGATCGCCTTGGCGAGGACCTGGGTGTCCAGTACCGGAGATACTTGAATCCAATCCGCCTTCGATACCGCCGAGGCGCCGGGCTAGCCGGCACCGGCAATGACGACCTCGTGATAGACCTCAGTCGAGATGTGAACGACTGGATAGAGATTGCGAAGGGAATCCAACTCCCTTATCCGGGCAAGTGTAATCAGCGGAGAAGCATTGGAAACGATTTTCTCCGCTGAAGGCTTTGCAAGGTCCTGCGATCTTCTTCGAGCTCACCGGCTCCATGGTGAAGCGGAACCTGCCTCTGTCCGGCGAATTCCATGAAGGTTTCAACCGGCGTTTCACATAGTTCCGCCGCCCGGCCAAGAGATACTTTGTCCTCGCGGAACAGTTCCAGCGCAAGCAACCGCGCGGCGTCCGCAGAGGGATTGGAACGGCTCAACTGCGCCGCTTCAACCAGCCCTTCCGGCAAACTGACCTGCACACTCTTCATACCCATAACCTAGCACAGGAACGACTTTTGCTATCGCTGAGCGGCGCCGATCGAACGGAATGAAGCTTGACAGGAATCGCGTCAGTCTTCTTCGCCTTCCTCTTCGTTGGCGTAATCGAGAAATACGGGTTCCAGACCGTGCAGCACGAGCCGCGTATCGAGGGCGGTTTCCACGACTTCGCCTTCGGCATCGGAGAGGCCGCCCGCCAGGTCCTCGATTTTCTTTAGAACCTGCGGCATGTCGCCGCGCTGGAGGCGCTGGATGGGGACAGCCATGGCGTAGGAGAACAGCGCGTCCAGGCGGAACTCATCATCGCGGAACAGTTCGAGCAGGCGGGGGGCTTCGGAAGAAAGCTCGAGGAAGCCGACCCCTTTGATCGCCTGCCGCCTGACGTCAATGTCGGCGTCATTCAGGTGGCGGCGGAAGAAGGGGGCGTAAGAAGAGTCGAGGCTCCGCCACATGGCTTCCATCGCACGCGCGGTGGTCGCCGGGTTCGCGTAGAACTCCTCGATGTACTTCTTCACTTCGGGATGAGCCTTGGCGGCGGCAGCTACTCCCAACAGCGCGCCGCAACGCTCGGGAGGAGGCAGCTTGGCGTTCTCCAGCTTGCCGAGCAGCATAGTGAAGATCCTGTCGTCGTCGGCGTGGCCGGCAAGGGCCGTACAGGCGACGGAGCGGACTCCCACGTTCGGATCGCCGCAGGCGAGTTCCACCAGGATATCCCTCACTCCGGAGGGAACGTCGCGGTCAATGAAGCTGGTGGCGCAATCGGCGCGCAGTTCGGCGGACGGGCAGCGGAGGAACTCGATCTTCTCCTCGAGCGACATCACGTCAAAGACAGGCTCGATGTACTCCGGATAGAGATCCCAGAGGTTGACGGCTTCCGGGGTCGAATCCTTGAGCTCCTGAGAGAGGAGGACCAGGGCTTCATCCGCCTCATTGCCGAGCGATTCGGCCAGATCCTGATTCACCAGCGCCTTTTCCTTCAGCTTCTGAAGAATGGGGATGGCGGCCGGGTCGCCGTGCACACCCATGAGAAATGCGGCGTCGGAGGCGTCGTAGGATACGCGTTCGCGGAGTGTCTTGAGAATAGCCGGATCGCGGTGCGGGAAAGCGGCAATGACGAAGGCGATGTCGGAACCCATCTCGGGTCCGAGTTTCTCGTAAAGCGCGATGAGCGGGGCGATGGCCGGTTCGCCAATGCGCTGGAAGGCATGGAGGAGGTCTTCGGGAGGATCGGACGGGTCCCGCTGCAAGGTGTCGAGAAGGTAGGGGAGCGCTTTCGGAGAGGCGACGTGCTGGATGATGGCCAGCAAATCCTCGTCGAGGTTGATGCGGTCATCAAAGCGTTCTTCCAGGCCGAAGCGTACGATGTCTTCGATCGCTTCTTCACCCCGCGCCACGATGGGGCGCAGCAACCTCGGGCCAGACGGCGAAGGTGTCGGCTGTGCGGACGATCATGCGGATGAGCCAGAAGGGCAGCACGAGGGTGGTGAGCGGAAGAATGCGGCCCACCATGGCGCCGAAGTCCGCTTCCGGCAGGCCGGTGACGGCGGTGAGGGTGCGGATGGGATTGCCCAATCCGCCAAAGGCAACGGGAGCGGAGTTGGCAAGCAGGCAAAGAAGGGCGGTGGCAAAGGGCGGGAAGCCGAGGCCGATCATCATGGCTGCGGTAACGGCCACGGGCGCGCCGCCGCCGCCGGCTCCCTCGAGCAGGGCCCCGAAAGCAAATGCGATTAAGAGAGCCTGCAGCCTCGGGTCATTCGCAATCTGCCCGATGGATTGTTTCAGGTTTTCGAACTGGCCGGATTCGACAGTGAGTTCATAGACGAATACGGCGGCTACGACCACCCAGGCAATCCGCCACCAGCCGAACGTCAGGCCGCTGGCCACTGCTCCGGCGAGCATGTGGGCGGGCATGCGAAAGACCGCGAGAGCAAGCACAGCGGCGGCCAGGAACGCGTAAATGGCGGCCTTCCAGGCCGCTGTGCGGCGCACGGCAAGGAGGTAGAAGAGAACGATTGCGGGGAGCGCGGCCGCGGCCGTCGACAGGAACACGTTGCCCAGGGGATTGTAATTCTGAGACCAGGTTTGGTTCATGGACGGATGGCTTAGTTTATAACAAACCACGGCCCCGGCAGGGAGAACTCAGTGTCCTGTTGCCTACTCAAGAAATGCGATAGGATTATTCTGAGTTTCTCTAACACGCATAGCCTGCCGCAACAATAGTAGTGTCCTAAATCTGCGTTGAATTGATCGGTTTGCAACTTCGATTTTGAGGCATACGCGGCATAGAGGGCAAAGGTTGGGAGTTGTTGGGTTGGATGGGCACGGGTGTGCTGGTCTTCGAGCGTTGCGCCGGACAAGGCGCAAGCTCGGGCTATTTGTATAGAGGGGGCTATTTCGGGTGAGGGATGATTCTAACGATGACGTACGTGTCATCGACGATCTTGAAAAAGAAGCGCCAGTCCTGGCTAACACGGCCCTGCCAGACATCATTGGTCTGGTCGATTTTCTTGGCCTTGATGGACGGATGCCGTAGGTTCTCTGCCAACAGCCGCGTTTGTTTGTCGAACGCCTTTTGAATGTTCAAAGGCGCATCGTTATAATCCTGTTTTGAACGGTTGGAGTGTTGCCACTTCATCGAGACCGAGTCTTCCGTCGGCCAAAGGCTTTCTTGCCACCGGCTTTCAGGGAAGTCAGCATCTCGTCAACCGTATCAAAACGAGGAGAGACTCGACCTTTATGGACATCCTCAAGACCCTCGGCAATTTGCGCGTCGATGATGCGGCGCTGCTCCGGGGTGTACTCGTCGTCGGCAGAGGGAAGTTTTGGAACGAGGGTGACGATACCGCCGCTGGCGCGCACCTCCAACTGGTCGCCGGCCTTGATGCCGGCCTGGCGCCGAACACGGAGGGGCAACATCCGCTGGATCTCGTCGGTTACGGTAATGGTCATGGGTTTGGACATTACAGCTTAAACGCGAGCCCTGAGGGGGCTTGCACTGGAAGTATAGCACCCCGAGGGAAATGCTGCGCGGCATGGTATCGCATGATGTCGGCGTTCGGTTGTCTTTGGCTCGTTAAGCAAAGTTGACCAAATAGGTTAAACATCGAGCATACTCAACCAAATCGTGGTTTCTTTGGAAGGAGATTGAAGGAGATGTGAAGGAGATTCACCGTGTTGAGATTCGACTATCAAGATGGTAAACCTATCAACGCACTCAATGATTTTATGGAAGATCTTGGGCGCATCCGATCAAACAGCGAAAGTCTTGGCCATACGCGGTACTTCAGAGGTGACCGATGTACTTCAGAGCTCAGACCATCTATCGGCCAGGACCTCAAATTCGCCGGCCAAACTTTGGTAGCCAATGAGGACACCGAGAGGAGGCTGCTGAATCGCTTTAAGCGCTTTTCGTATGGCCACCTGAATCGAGTGCAGGGCGACTGGGAAGCGCTGTTCCTCGCCAGGCACTACGGGCTTCCCACCAGGATTCTAGACTGGAGTGCGAATCCTCTCGTCGCACTATACTTCGCCTGCTCCCCCGACAAGCCAACTGCAAAAAAAGGGAAAGTGTGGGGAATTCTTCGGATTCTGCGGGAAGACACAGATCTTGATATCTTCGATCCGGCCTTCCAGAACCCACTCTCGTCCATTCCCGACGGCAATATGGCTGTTAAGCTTGTATATCCGGTCTATAATTCCGATCGCATTAGTGCCCAGAAAGGCATATTCACTTGGCATTCACATCCGCGCATCGCTCTCAAATGTCTCATCGGCCAGAGCTTCGAGGACGGCAACCTTGATATTTGCCGCCTAGCGTGTTGGCGCGTGAACATTACCGCGTCCGATGACATTCGGTCGAGCTTGGTCAAGGAACTGGAACGACTCGGCGTCAATCAGCGGAGTATCTTTCCGGATCTTCATGGCTTGGCCAAGGGCCTCTGGCATACAGAGGTCCTTTGGCAAGGGAGCAAGGACAGCACAACATAACCTTATCCCTCGCTATAGACCTCGGTCGAGATGTGAACGACTGCATAGAGATAGAGATTGCGAAGGGAATCCAACTGCCTTATTGCACACTCTTCATACCCATAACCTGGCACAGGAACGCCTCTTGCTATCGCTGAGCGGCGCCGTTCGAACCGTAGCGTCAGTCTTCTTCGCCATCCTCTTCGTTGGCGTAGTCGAGAAATACGGGTTCCAGACCGTGCAGTACGAGCCGCGTATCGAGGGCGGTTTCCACGACTTCGCCTTCGGCATCGGAGAGGCCGCCCGCCAGGTCCTCGATTTTCTTTAGAACCTGCGGCATGTCGCCGCGCTGGAGGCGCTGGATGGGGACAG